>Ga0247833_1001487_pt1 | contig 37731 bp, 33 predicted proteins | sample LaCruzMarch2015__7_FD_187117 | JGI IMG/M metagenome (GOLD analysis project Ga0247833, IMG submission 187117) | Freshwater microbial communities from meromictic Lake La Cruz, Castile-La Mancha, Spain - LaCruzMarch2015_8m | ecosystem: Environmental > Aquatic > Freshwater > Lake | place: Spain...
GGCATGTGAAGCGTCTTGCCTGCAATTAGTTGCTATCTGAAGTTCTAGTCGTCCCTCATACCAACGCTCATGCTGTAAGAGCTGCAGTACGACCTGGCGTGACTTGGGAAATTTCAGCAAGCCCTACTTATATAGAGTCGGACTACAAGAGCTTCTTTGGAAAGGCGATTTTAACCGCAGGACCAAGGATTGTTGCCCGCACGGACGACCATGCTTGCCTTGAATTCGCCAAGGGCTTTTTAGACATCGACTGACTCTTGTTCATGAAGTCGAAAATCTGAATGGCCTGCCTTTGCACTGGTATAAGAGGACCCGACCAGCAGTCGGTAAATTATCATCTTTTCCTGGACTTGCTGATACTCGCATCAGCGGAAAATCTATTCATATGCCCCACAAAAACAGGCAGGATCTAAGGGTTTTGCAATCTTGCCAATGCCCTGAAGATGGATTCCGTTGCCAGCAGAAGACTTATTGGCTAACCAGAGACCACCAATAAACTCGCCAGAGGTACCTATCCAGCCAGTGGACGATGATTCGATCAATACGCATCCTGCATTTCATAAAAATCAGGCTGCACGTAATCCTTGCGTAGTGGGTACCCCTTCCAGTCCTCAGGCATCAGCAGGCGCTTGGGATGGGGATGGCCCTCGTAGGAGATGCCGAACATGTCGAAGGTTTCGCGCTCCTGCCAGTCGGCACCGCGGAACAGGCCGTAGAGGCTGGGGATCGACAGGGCACCATCACGGGAAAGGAACACCTTCAGGCGCACTTCTTCTGGGCGTACATCAGCTGGCAGGGGACCGTTGCCACCGGCCAGGGCCTCCAGCTGCTCCAGCATCGCGGCCATCTTCACCAGGTGATAGAAGCTCACCAGTCGGCAGCCCGGTCCCTCGTCGTAGCCGCCCTGGCACTGGAGATAATCGAAGCCGGCCGCCTTCAGGGCCGTGGCCACCAGGGGCAAAGCGGCGGGCTCGACCCCCAGCATCTCCACGCCGTCATGGTCGGGGCCGAGGGCCACAGCATCAAAACCCTGGCCGCCCAGCCAGGTGCCCACCGGCCCAGCGGCAGGGGTCGTGATCGAGGACTCCTCAGGCATCGGTGGTAGAGGCAGGGGTTGTGGAAGGAACGGTTGCGGCCATCGGCAGGCCTGCAGCGGCGGCGAGGGCCGCCTGCTGGGTTTCGGCCCGCAGGTAGGCCCCGGTGACGATCGGATCGATCCGCTTCATCTGGTGGGGGATGGTGCAGTAGCGGTGGGTGGGGCGCAGATTGCCGCGCTCGGCGAAGGTTTCGTTGCCCACCTTTTTGCGCAGCTTGATCACCGCATCGAAGATCGCTTCAGGCCTTGGCGGACAGCCCGGCAGATAAAGATCGACGGGAATCAGCTTGTCGACGCCGCGCACAGCCGTGGTGGAGTCGGCGGAGAACATGCCGCCGGTGATGGTGCAGGCCCCCACGGCGATCACGTACTTGGGCTCCGGCATCTGCTCGTAGAGCCGCACCAGCGCGGGTCCCATCTTCATCGTGACCGTGCCGGCCACGATCAGCAGATCGGCCTGGCGCGGGCTGGAGCGGGGCACCAGACCGAAGCGGTCGAAGTCGAAGCGGGAGCCGATCAGGGCCGCGAACTCGATGAAGCAGCAGGCCGTGCCGTACAGCAGCGGCCAGAGGCTGCTGAGCCGGGCCCAGTTGTGCAGGTCGTCGAGGCTGGTGAGAATGATGTTCTCGGACAGGTCGGCGGTGACGCCGGGGGCGCCCACGGGGCCGCAGCTCGCCTCGCGCAGATCGCGAAGCGCATCGACGGACAGGGAGCCTGCAGAGGGGGTGAGGGTCATGGTGGGGGGGTGATCAGCTCCACTCGAGGGCGCCCTTGCGCCAGGCGTACGCCAGGGCCAGCACCAGGATGGAGATGAAGATCAGGGCCTCGATGAAGGCCAGAAGACCCAGCCGGTGGAAGGCCACCGCCCAGGGATAGAGGAACACGGTCTCGACATCGAAGATGACGAAGACCAGGGCGAACATGTAGTAGCGGATATTGAACTGGATCCAGGCACCGCCAATCGGCTCCATCCCCGACTCATAGGTGAGCTGGCGCTCCCCCGCTCGGCTCTTGGGGGCCAGCAGCTTGTTGGCCACCAGCGCCAGCACCGGGACCGCCGCCGAAATCAGCAGGAAGCCCAGAAAGGCGTCGTAGCCGGAGAGCACGAACATCGGCAGACCCAACCTGGCACGCATTCTGCCACCTGCCTCCGGGGGCGGCGGTCGCCGCGACGACCGCTGGCGCAGTCCGTCCGGGGGGGCCGCGGGGACAGGGGGCCCCGTCGATAGAGTCGTTTGGTAAGGCCAGGCATGGGATGAGCACGGAACCGCCCACGGAGATGCCCATGGAGACTCCGACCGGGACGCCCGTCGAGGCGCCGATCGAGGCCCCCGACGCCGTCGTCGTCGACGACCCCGCCAGCCACCGCTTCGAATGCCGCAGCTGCGGCTTCGTCTACGACCCGGGCGAAGGGGTCAAGAAGCTGGCCATACCCGCCGGCACCTCCTTCCTCGACTTGGATCCGGTGGGCTTCCGCTGCCCCGTCTGCCGCAGCCGGGTGGGCGCCTTCAAGGACATCGGCCCCCGCAACAAGCCCAGCGGCTTCGAGGAGAACCTCAACTTCGGCCTGGGGGTGAACCGCCTCACCCCCGGCCAGAAGAACGTGCTGATCTTCGGCGGTTTCGCCCTGGCGTTCGCCTTCTTCCTCTCCCTCTACTCCCTGCGTTGATGCCAGTGCTGATGGCCTTCCTCCGCCCGCTGCGCCCCCTGCTCAGCCTGGCGCTGTCTCTGGTGCTCTCCTTCGGCCTCACGGGCTGCGTCACCACGGGCCTGCCCACGGCGGCCGCCAGCCCCTGGCAGTCGGTTCCCCTGGACACCCGCTCCAACCCCCTCGACGTGTCCTTCACCAGCGCCGACCACGGCTTCCTGGTCGGCAGCAACCGGTTGATCATGGAAACCGACGATGGCGGCGCCAGCTGGCAGGAGCGGGCCCTCGATCTGCCCGAAGAGGAGAACTTCCGCCTGATCAGCATCGATTTCAGGGGCGATGAGGGCTGGATCGTGGGCCAGCCGGGCCTGCTGCTGCACAGCGACGATGCCGGCAAGAGCTGGAGCCGCCTGCTGCTCGACACCAAGCTCCCGGGTGAGCCCTATCTGGTCACGGCCCAGGGGCCGAGCAGCGCCGAGCTGGCTACCAACGTGGGTGCCGTGTACCGCACCGCCGATGCCGGCTCCAGCTGGCAGGCCCTGGTGGGTGACGCCGCCGGCGCCATCCGCGACCTGCGCCGCAGCCCCGAGGGCGACTACGTGAGTGTCAGCAGCCTCGGAAACTTCTTCGCCACCTGGGCACCCGGCCAGCCCGCCTGGCAGGTGCACCAGCGGGTCAGCAGCCAGCGGCTGCAGTCGATGGGCTTCCAGCCCGACGGGCATCTCTGGATGGTGGCCCGGGGAGCCCAGCTGCGCTTCGACGGTGACCCGAGCACCGCCGAAACCACCGAAAGCGGCGACTGGAGCAAGCCCGTGATCCCGATCACCAACGGCTATGGCTACCTCGACATGGCCTGGGATCCCCGCGGCGCCATCTGGACCGGCGGCGGCAACGGCACCCTGCTGGTGAGCAACGATGCCGGCGCCAGCTGGCAGCGGGATCCGGTGGGCAGCGAACAGCCCACCAACTTCTCCCGGATCGTCTTTGCCCCCGGCGGCAACGGCTTCGTGCTGGGCGAGCGGGGGGTGCTGCTGCGCTGGGTGGGCTGAGGACGGGGGGCAACTGCATCCCTCTGTAACCAACCCCCCGACCCGCTCCCGCCAGCCGCTGGCCGACCCCTAGGATCTTCTGGCTGAACGCTTGTTGCTATGGCTGCCGGCTCCACAGGGGAACGCCCGTTCTTCGAGATCATCACAAGCATCCGCTACTGGGTCATCCATGCGGTGACCCTGCCGGCCATCTTTTTGGCGGGCTTCATGTTCGTGTCCACCGGCCTGGCCTACGACGCCTTCGGCACGCCTCGACCGGATGCCTATTTCCAGGCCCAGGAAACCAAGGCTCCTGTTGTGAGCCAGCGTTACGAGGGCAAGAGCAGCCTTGATCTGCGCCTCCAGGAACCATGACCCAGTCCACCGCCCCCACCACGCCGCGCAACTATCCGATCTTCACGGTGCGTTGGCTCTCCGTCCACGCCCTCGGCATCCCCACGGTTTTCTTCCTGGGTGCCCTGGCCGCCATGCAGTTCGTTCGTCGCTGAGACATCCATGCAGCGCAATTCCAACCCCAACAACCTGCCGGTCGAACTGAACCGCACCAGTCTCTACCTGGGCCTGCTGTTCGTGTTCGTCATCGGCATCCTCTTCTCCAGCTACTTCTTCAACTGATCGGGAGGCACCCATCCATGAGCGGCAAAAAATCCTCACTTCCTGACGGCCGTATTCCCGACCGCCTTCCCGATGGCCGCCCGGCCGTGGCCTGGAAAAGCCGTTGGACCGAAGGGGTGCTACCCCTCTGGCTGGTCGCCACCGCCGGCGGCATGGCCGTCATCTTCGTGGTCGGCCTGTTCTTCTACGGCTCCTACGTGGGCGTCGGTTCCGCCTGATTCAGCCCAGAGTCGAGAATCATCAGATTGTTGGACGCTCCAATGAACGGGAGCGTCCTTTTTCATGGCGCCGCTTTTTTTGCGCCGGAGTCCCCTCAGGCGTTGATCTGATCAATGCTCAGCGCCAGGAACTCCGTCTCGCTCAGGAGGCGATCGCCCTGCCCCACCTCCCCCTCAGCTGGCCGCCCCCCGCCGCCCGCCGCCAGGGACATCAGCCGCACGCTGCCATTGGCGGCCTCTTCATCCCCCAGCAGCAGTGCCCAGCGGGCCCCACTGCGGCGGGCCCGCTTCAGCTGCTTGTCAAAGCCTGCGCCGGAGAGATCCACCTGAACGGCCAGCGGCTCCCCAGGCCGATGGCGACACTGGCGGGCCAGCCGCATGGCATAGGCCTCGCCCTCCACCCCCCGGCTCACCACGTAGAAGTCGAGCGCCGCGACTGGCCCCTGTTCTGCGCCCTCGTCGTGCAGTGTCTGGCTGAGCAACAGCACCAGTCGCTCCATCCCAAGGGCCCAACCGACGGCCGGCGTGGGTGGGCCGCCCAACTGCTCCACCAGGCCGTCATAGCGCCCACCGCCACAGACCGTGGCCTGGGCCCCCAGCTGGCTGCTGGTGATCTCGAAGGCGGTGTGGCCGTAGTAATCCAGGCCGCGCACCAGGCGGGGATTCAACGTGAACGGGATGGCGAGGGCTTCGAGGCCCTGACGCACCCGCAGGAAGCGCTCGCGGCTCTCGCCATTGAGGGCGTCGGCCAGGGTGGGGGCCCCGGCCAGCAGGGCCTGGGTCTGGGGGTTCTTGGAATCCAGCACCCGCAGGGGGTTGGTCGTGATGCGCTGCTGGGAGTCGGGATCCAGATCCCCGCGATGGGCCTCCAGCCAGGCCACCAGATCGCTGCGATAGCGCAGGCGGTCGTCGGTACTACCCAGGGAGTTCACCTCCAGGGAAAGGCCCCCCACCCCCAGATCGGCCAGCAGATCCCAGGCGATGGCAATGGCCTCCACGTCGCTGCGGGGATCGACGTGACCAAGAAACTCCAGGCCGATCTGGTGAAACTGCCTCTGCCGGCCCGCCTGGGGCCTCTCATAGCGAAACATCGGGCCGCCATACCAGAGCCGCTGGGGCCCCTGGGCCACCAGGCCGTGCTGGATGGCGGCCCGCACCACCGAGGCGGTGCCCTCGGGCCGCAGGGTGCAGCTGCGCTCGCCCCGATCCTCGAAGCTGTACATCTCCTTGCCCACCACGTCAGTGGCCTCGCCGATGCCCCGGGCGAACAGCTCGGTCACCTCCAGCAGGGGCGTGCGGATCTCCTCGACAGCGGCCCGACGGAAATGGTCCCGGGCGGTGGCTTCGATCCGCTGCCAGAAGGGGGTCTGACCGGGCAGCAGGTCGACCATGCCCCGCAGGCTCTGGAGCGGTTTCAAGACGGTGCGGATCGGCAGCGATCCATTGTGCCCGAAGGGGTCGGCTCAGACGCCATGGAAGGCGCGGTACCAGGCGGCGAAGTGCCCGATCCCGGTCTCAATCGCCGTGGAGGGACGGAACCCCACCCAGGCCTCCAGGGCGGTGGTGTCGGCAGCGGTGGCGGGCACATCACCGGGCTGCATCGGCTGCAGATCGCGGATCGCTTCGCGGCCCAGGGCCTGCTCCAGCACTTCAATGAAGCGCAGCAGCGGGATCGGCTGGCTGTTGCCGATGTTGAAGATCCGGTGGGGCGCGGCGGCCGTGGCCGGATCGGGATGCAGCGGATCGAAGCACGGATCCGCCGTGGCGGGCTTGTCGAGGCAGCGGATCACCCCTTCGACGATGTCGTCGATGTAAGTGAAATCCCGCTCCATGCGGCCGTGGTTGAACACCCTGATCGGTTCACCGGCCAGGATCGCCTTGGCGAACAGCATCGGTGCCATGTCGGGCCGCCCCCAGGGGCCGTAGACGGTGAAGAAGCGCAGCCCGGTGGCCGGCAGACCATAGAGATGGCTGTAGGTGTGGGCCATCAGTTCATTGGCCTTCTTGGTGGCCGCATACAGGCTCACCGGATGGTTCACCGGGTCCTGCTCGCGGAAGGGCATGTGGCGGTTGCCCCCGTAGATCGAGCTGCTCGAGGCATACACCAGGTGCTCAACGCCAGCGTGGCGACAGCCTTCGAGAACCGTGCCGAACCCCACCAGATTGCTCTGGATAGAAAGCGCCGGGTTGTCGATCGAGTGGCGCACCCCGGCCTGGGCGGCCAGATGCAGCACCCGGCAGGGACGCTCGGCGGCGAACAGGGCCGCCACCGCTTCGGCGTCCACCAGATCGAGGCGATGGAGATCGAAAGCCCCGACCGGAGCCAGGGCCTCCAGCCGCTCCAGCCGGGCCCGTTTCAGGGCCGGGTCGTAGTACGCGTTGAGATTGTCGAGCCCCACCACCCGCTCGCCCCGGGCCAGCAACCGCTCGGCGGCCGCCGCGCCGATGAAGCCGGCGACCCCGGTGACCAGAATCGGCCCCTTCGCCGTCAACGGCCCGCCCGCAGGCGTTCCCGGAAGTAGGCGATGGTGGACTCCAGCCCCTCGTGCAGGCTCACCTTCGGCTCCCAGTCCAGCAGCTCGCGGGCCAGGTCGATCACGGGTTGGCGCTGCAGGGGATCGTCCTGGGGCAGGGGCTGGGTGGTGAGCTCCAGGCCGGGCTGGATGCGCTCCCGGACCCGTTCGGCCAGCTGGCGGATGGTGAATTCACCGGGGTTGCCGATGTTGATCGGGCCGGTGTGGTCGCCATTCATCAGCCGGATCATGCCCTCGATGAGGTCATCGACGTAGCAGAAGGAGCGGGTCTGGCTGCCGTCGCCATAGAGGGTGAGGGACTGACCCTGCAGGGCCTGAACGATGAAGTTGCTCACCACCCGGCCGTCGTCGGGGAGCATGCGGGGCCCGTAGGTGTTGAAGATCCGCATCACACGGATCTCGGTGCCGTGCATGCGCTGGTAGTCGAAGCAGAGCGTCTCGGCGATGCGCTTGCCTTCGTCGTAGCAGGAGCGGATGCCGATGGTGTTGACGCAGCCCCGGTAGCTCTCGGGCTGGGGATGGACCTCCGGATCCCCATAGACCTCACTGGTGCTGGCCAGCAGCAACCGGGCGCCGACGCGACGCGCCAGGCCGAGCATGTTGTAGGTGCCGAGGAAGCTGGTCTTGGCGGTCTTGATCGGATTGGACTGGTAGTGAACCGGAGAGGCCGGGCAGGCGAGATGCCAGATGCGATCGATCTCCAGGCGGATCGGCTCGGTGACGTCGTGGCGGATCAACTCGAAGTTGGCGTGACCCAGCCAGTGGCGAATGTTGTCCTTGCGGCCGGAGTAGAAGTTGTCGAGGCAGATCACCTCCTCCCCAGCCTCCATCAGTCGGTCGACCAGATGGGAGCCAAGGAAACCGGCCCCGCCCGTGATCAGATTGCGCCGCGTCACTCAGCCCTCACCCACCCGCCAGACGTTAAGCCCCGCCGCGCGGGCGGCAGCGGCATCGGCGATGGCCCTGGCGTCGAACAGCCAGGCCGGGCGCCGCATCACCGCGGCGATCGCATTCCAGTTGAGGCTGGCGTAATCGCCCCATTCGGTGAGGATCAGCGCGGCGTCGGCGCCGGTGGCCGCCTCCAGGGGCGACGCCGCCGCCTGCCAACCGCCGTCGGCCGCCGACGGGGGCTGGCCCAGGTCGGCGGCGATCTGGGCGGGCGACACCTTGGGATCCACGATCACAAGCTTTGCCCCCTCCTCGATCAGGTTCTGGCAGATGCGGATGGCGGGAGCCTCCCGCGTGTCGTTCGTGTCCGCCTTGAAGGCGAAGCCCAGCACCGCCAGCCGCTTGCCGGTGACGGTGCCGAACAGGCGCTGGACCACCAGCCGGGCGATGCGGTCCTGCTGCCAGGTGTTGAGGGTCACCACCTGCTCCCAGTAGCCCGCCACCTCCTCAAGGCCGTAGTGGCGGCAGAGGTAGACCAGGTTGAGGATGTCCTTCTGGAAGCAGCTGCCGCCGAAGCCGGGTCCGGCCTGCAGGAACTTGGCGCCGATCCTGGAATCGGTGCCGATGGCGCGGCCTACCTCGCGCACGTCGGCCCCGGTGGCCTCACACAGGGCGGCGATGCTGTTGATCGAGGAGATCCTCTGGGCCAGATAGGCGTTGGCGGTGAGCTTGGAGAGCTCGCTGCTCCAGAGATTGGTGCGCAGGATCCGCTGCTGGGGCACCCAGGTGGCGTAGATCCCGGCCAGGGATTCGATCGCCGCAGGGTCCTCACCGCCGATCAGCACCCGGTCGGGGGCCTCGAGGTCGGCGATCGCCGAGCCCTCGGCCAGGAATTCGGGATTGGAGAGGACGGCGAAGGTCTTGGCTTGACTGCGATCGCCCTCCGGGAGGTTCTGCTGGGCAGCCCCCAGAATCGCCTTCACCGTTTCCGCCGTCCGCACCGGCAAGGTGCTCTTCTCGACCACGATCGTGTGGCCCCGGGCGGAAGCGGCCACCTGACGGGCCGATACCTCGATCCAGCGCAGGTCGCTGGCCTGTCCGGCCCCAACGCCCCTGGTCTTGGTGGGGGTGTTGACCGAGAGGAACACAATGTCAGCGCCGGCAATGGCCGCATCCACCTCAGTGGTGAAGTGGAGGTTGCGCCCCCTGGCCCTGCCCACCACCGCATCCAGCCCGGGTTCGTAGACCGGCAGGCGCGCCAGATCCGGATCGTTCCAGGCCGCGATCCGCTCGGCATTGAGGTCCACCACCGTGACCTGAATCTCTGGACAACGGTCGGCGATCACCGCCATCGTGGGCCCCCCCACGTAGCCCGCACCTATGCAACAGATGGTGCGAATCGGCGAAGGGGCCGGATCCATGGGGGATGGCAGTTCATCAAGGACATTACCTCCATCGACTGGCTTTCGCCGGGGCCGGGTGTGGAGCACGGCAAGAAGGTTGGCGGTGGAAGAGGTTAAGGGCAAGTAAATTGTGATCGACAGCCTGACGGGGAGCCGTTTCTTGACCAAGGTCCTGCTCACGGGGGGAGCCGGATTCATCGGCAGCCACACCTGCCTGGCCCTGCTGGAAACCGGCCATCAGGTGGTCGTGCTCGACGATTTCAGCAACGGCAGTGCCGAGGCCCTGCGCCGTGTGGCCGAGCTGGCGGGTCTGGAGCCCTGGCGGCAGGACGCTGCCGATCACTGGTCGGCGGCGGCGCCTGGGGGTGGCTGTCTCACCCTGATCCGGGGGGATGTGCGCTCCCAGCAGGATCTCGATCGTGCCTTCCAGGACGGGGGCGGCGGCATCAGCGCCGTGCTCCACTTCGCCGGCCTCAAGGCTGTGGGCGAATCGATGGCCGAGCCACTGCGTTACTGGGACGTGAATGTCACCGGCACGGTCCGGCTTCTGGAGGCCATGGGCCGAAACAGCTGCCAGACGCTCGTCTTCAGCAGCAGCGCCACCCTTTACGGCACCACCGACACGGTGCCGATCCCCGAGACGGCCCCGCTGCAACCCATCAATCCCTATGGCTACACCAAGGCCGCCGTCGAGAGAATGCTCACCGACGTGGCTGCCAGTGCCCCGGGGTGGCGCATCGCCCTGCTGCGTTACTTCAATCCCGTGGGCGCCCACCCCAGCGGACGCATCGGCGAAGACCCCAATGGCCGGCCCAACAATCTGTTTCCTTTCCTTTGTCAGGTGGCGGGTGGGCGCCAGCAGCACCTGGAGGTGTTCGGCGGCGACTGGCCCACGGGCGATGGCACGGGCGTCCGCGACTACCTGCACGTGATGGACCTGGCCGAAGGCCACGGCCGGGCCCTCGAGGTGCTCCAGGAGGAACCGCCCCAGCTGCTCACCCTCAACCTGGGCAGCGGCGAGGGCCATTCGGTGCTCGAGCTGCTGCGGACCTTCGAAACCACCAATGGCCTGACGTTGCCCTATGCCGTGGTGGCACGCCGGCCTGGTGATTCCGCCGTGAGTGTCGCCGATCCCAGCCAGGCGGAGCGTCGCATGGGCTGGCGGACCCGGCGCTCCCTGGCGGACATCTGCCGCGATGGCTGGGCCTGGCAGAGCGCCAATCCCCACGGTTACCGAACGAGGACCGGCAGTCCACAGGAAAGCTCATCGCGGCGCAACAGTCTCATCGCGGCGCAACAGTTGTCCTGATGTAGATCCGCACCCCCTGGCCGCGCCTCACCTGCCGGAAACCCACCCTTTGCAACTGGTGGGTTGTGAGGCTGTTGAGGGACAGATCGGCGTAGCGGCTGACCAGATCCGGCTGCCAGTGGTTGCTGGCCCGGGCAATCCGGCTTGCATAGGGCACGTAGGCCTCGCGCAGCACCACCACATCCACCCGGCGCCCATCGAGCCAGGCCCTCAGGGAGGCGGGTGAGCCCAGGGCGCTGCGCAGCCCCGAATACTGGCCCGTCTCCACCGTCGACGCCGCCAGCTTGGTGATGTCCCTGGCCGCCACGGGAGTCAGGCACTGGCGTGTGCCCAGCACCGCTCCGACATAGGGATCGCTCAGCAACGTCCTGCCCGCCAGCAGGCGCTCCCGGTCACACAGCTCCCGCAACGGCCCGAGGAGCGGTTCGATGGTGGTCCCGTCCGCCTGGCGCACCTCCTCCAGGGAAGTGAGCAGGTGGGGAACTTTGGACACGAAGATGTTGGGGCGGCCCCGCAGCTCCAAAGGGAAGGCCAGCACGGCGAGCAGGCCGGAGAGGGTGGCCATCAGAACGGCTCGGGGGCGGCGTCCCGCCTGCCACCTGCGATCCAGGGCCCAGGCCATTGCGGGGATGCTGATCCAGAACAGGCTGGTCCAGACCAGCCGATAGGCACTGTCCGGCTCAATCAGCTTGAAGACCAGATCATTGATGAAGGGGGCCCACCACTCCAGCAGCACCAGCGGCGCCAGCAAGGCCATGGCCAGCACCGCGCCGGGGGGTTGCCGCCAGCTCCGCCAAAGGCCGAGGCAAACCCCCGAAAACCCCAGTGCGGCCAGGAAGACCGGCTCCCAGGTGGCCACCGGCAAGCTGGGCCAGAAATAGAAGAAGTGATGGCCCAGAAACCGGTAATCGTGAACGAAGCGCATGGGCTCCGGCCAGTCGTAGAACGACTCGAGCTTTGGGTGCCAGGGCATCCGGTTGAGGACTAGCAGCAGCAATCCGGCCCCAGCAGTGCCGAGCATCAGGCGCTGCCGTGAGGGCCAGAGCACCAGGCTGGCGGCGCTGGCCACGATCAGCAGATTGATTGTGAGAAAGGCCGTCACGCCATGGGCGTGATAAGCGAGATACCCGGGAACCAGCAGCACGGCTGTCGCCTGACCCACCCGGCGAGCCCCCGGCCATGCCCTGGCCTGCAACAACCCCAGCAAGGGGGTGGCACCAGCCAGCACCAGGGCCAGCCCGGGGAGGGTGCCGTTGAGGGCGATCTGATGGAAGAAGGAAAAGTTCTGGTGACCCATGCCCAGCAGGAACAGCAGGGCCATGAGCCAGCTGAGGGACACCTTGCCGGTGAGCCGCAGGCTGAGCTGGCCGCTGGCGAGCAGCACCAGAAAGGTGTTCAGGGCCGCCAGCAGGCTGGCCCGCCATGGCGCCAGAGCCTCAGGGAAGCCGAACAGGTAGCTGGCCGCCGTGAAGAACCAGTTGGCCGGTGCGCTGTAACGCAACGGGTCGAGACGCACGGTCTCCAGCAGATCGCTGCCGAAATAGGTCGCGTAGTAAACGAAACCATCCGAGGGAAACTCCAGAATCACTCCGCGCCACCCCAGGGCAACCGCGCAGAGCAGCGCGGGGGCCAGGACCGCCAGCAATGGCCGTGCCAGGGCATGATCCGCCAGTCGATCGCGCCATCGGCGAGGCCGGATGGCCAGGGCCGCCACCACCACCAGCAGGTCCACCAGCACCAGCAGCCCGTAGGCCTGGCGCAGGCTGGGCCCGCCCGGCAGCAGGGACAGCCAGCCGATGGCCGCCCAGGAGCCCACACCGAGAAGAAGCACCTGCCAGGTGGGTCGCCCCCAGCGCCATCCCCACAGCAGCGGCGCCGCGATGGCCAGCAGCAACGGAGCCAAGGAATCGGTCAGCGCAGGCATTCGGCGCAGGGAAAGCCGCTGGATCGAGACCCTAGGGGACCTTCGCCCACCCGCCGCAAAGGGTCAGACCCGCTCCAGCCGCAGCCGCTCGCCCCGCAGTTGGCGGAGCCGCTCCCCCAGGACCGGTCCTGGCGGCAGGCCGGAGGCGATCAGATCGGCCGCCGCCATCGGGGAGGCCAGATGGCGCCAGCGGAACCACCAGCGCAGCAGGGGGCGCCGGGGGAGCGCTCCGCTCACCAGCGCCAGGGCGACGGCCTCGGGGGACCAACCCGGCTGCTCCAGAAAGGTGCTCCAGGCCAGGGCCGTGCTGGGCCTCGCCGCACAGACTTGCCAGGCCTGGCGCAGCAGGGCCAGCTGGGCCAGCAACCGTTGCTGCCCGTGGGGCAGCTGAAGCCGTGTCGCCACGGTCGTGGCCGCGTCACTGCCAGCCAGCAGCGCCGCCAGGAGCGGCAAGCCGCTGCGCCGGGCCCAGCGCAGGCGGCGACGCCAGCTGGTGTCGGCCTGCAGAGCCGGGTCCACCAGCACGAGGGCGCCCCAGGCCTGCAGGCAGGCCAGGGCCTCCTCCCAGGGCTCCCGCTCGAGCAGCAGCTCCAGTTCCATCCGTAGCCGGGTCCCCAGGGCGGGAGGCACCCGGCCAGCACCTCCTGGGCCGCTGCCCTGCCCCCAGGGCCAGCGGCCCAGGGTGGAGCGCAGCTGCTCCTGGCTGGCGGGAGCCAGGGTGAACCCCAGCCGGGCGGCGTAGCGGGCAGCCCGCACAATGCGGGTGGGATCGTCCTCCAGGCTCCGGTCATGCAGGAGGCGCAGCTGCCGGTGGGCCAGATCAGCGCCGCCGCCGTGGGGATCCAGCAGGCGCAGGCCCTGCCCTGGGCTGGCGAACACCAGGGCCATCGCATTGATGCTGAAGTCCCTGCGGGCGAGATCGTCCTCCAGGGAGCCATAGGAAACGATGGGGTTCTCCCCGGGGGCGGGATAGGTTTCGCTCCGGGCCGAGGCCAGATCCAGGCGGATCTCATCAAGCTCCAGTTCCACCGTGCCGAAGCTGCGGTGAAACTGGCAGTAGCCCACCGCCTCGGCGGGCGTTTCCCGAAGCAACGTCTCCGCCAGGCGATGGGCCGCCGGCCGCGGATCGGCCGGATCGGCCTGCGGAGCGAGCTCCACCACCAGGTCGAGGTCGGGCAAGCCCCGGAGGGGATCAAGGTGCACCCTGTGCAGCAGCAGGTCCCGCACGGCACCGCCCACGACCGCCAGCCCCGCACAGTCGCTTGAGCGGTGGAACGTGGCCAGCAGACGAGGAGGCAGGCAGAGATCCTGGAGATCGATCACGGAGACCGTCATCGCAGCAGGGCCATGGAGCGGTGTCCAGAAGGCGCACGGTACACTCGGCCGATCGACATCGCGCCTGATGACGATAGGGAAATCATGGTGTCGCTTCAGCCCTGATGCTCAATGAATGATGCCCACCACCTGAGCCGGAGCCTGCGGAATCAGGCCCACGCCGCAAGGGTCGCATGGAATGACTGACAGCTTCAAGAAGATCCTCAAGGCCCCCCTGGGCCTGTGGAAGAAGATCAAGATCAAGATCTTCATCCTTAGCGACTATCTTCAGGCCCAGATCGACTTTTGGATTGGTCCACACGGCCGCCGCAGTACGCCGGAAAAGCGTCTCCAGCCGATCCAGCTCCAAGCCGATCTGAAGCACCCTGGATCTACAAGCAGGGCTAGCGCATCCGGCGATACTCCTGAACGAATTGCCCTCTTCATTGCCTATGCCAAACGGCTGACCCACTCCAACCGATCCTACATCGAAGCGCTCAAGCAGGCAGGTTTTGAGGTTGTCTATATCAACAACGAGGTTACCAATCCAGAGACTGCCCTGGCCCTTGAAGGGATTTGCTGGCGTGTCTTTGATCGTCGCAACATCGGGCGGGATTTCGGTGGCTTCAGGGATGGGGTGCTGCTGCTTCATGGCGAAGGGCATCTGGAGCGCTGCCAACTGCTGTGCATCGCCAATGACTCCATGCAGTTCATTCCGGGCCGCAATGCTCAGGCGCTCGTTGCTGCGCTGAAGGACTTCGCCGCTGGCGAGAAGCAGGCTCTGTTCAGCCACATCAGTCATCAGATTCAGACCCACTACCAATCCTATTTCCAGGTTCTCAAGCCGGAGGTCTTCCGCTCCAGAACATTCTTGCAGTTCTGGAAGGACTATCTGCCACTTTCCCATCGGGGCCATTGCATTTACAATGGCGAGATTGCACTTTCCCAAAGGGTTTATAGGCGTTTCCAATCCGTCGACACACTTTACACAAGTGACAAGTTGCAGGAGGCTCTCGAGACCCATTTCGCCTCTCAAGGCGGGGTGCCTGCTGAAGAGGTGTTCCGGCTCATGCCCTCACCGGCGCGAACTTCCCAGCGACGCAAGATCGGTTATTCCCTGCAACAGCTGATGCAGCAGAGTGATCAGCACAAGACTCTCACAGGCGCTCAGCTCTACAGCGTTGCCGATCTGATCGAGAATGGAAATCCAAGCCATATTGCAGCCTTTCTCTACCCAATTTATCTTCACTGTCCATTCGTGAAGCATGATCTCTGCACCGCCGGCAGCTACACCATGGCCCAGGCGATCAGCCTGTTCCGAGAGGCTGCGAGGCAATCCCTTGGAGTCGAGGATGGCACACGGATTGAGAATCTTGTCGACGAGTTCAAGGATCTGATGTACATCCGAGGTGTGCCCCTGAGCTACGACAACCGTCTACGGGAAGCGGCCATCAAGGGGATCACCGGCGCGTTCGTTTACCCCTCTACCTATGAATGATTCCAGCAGGAGCCTGAGCGCCATGCCGTTCGCCTGATGGGGATCCAATCCGAGGACCACGTCCCCATCCACTTCATCACAGTGAACTACCACTGTGGCGATTACATTCGTGGCCTGATTGAGGCGGTCATCGCCAGCGAGGAGGACCTCGGTTCACTGAGGTTCGTCATCGTCAACAACTCCCCTTCCGATCAAAGTCTGCGCCAATGGAACGAGGCCGCTCCCATCCCAATGGCGGTCCAGCTGATCGAGGCGGGCGCCAACCTCGGCTTCGGCAGCGGCTGCAATCTGGGGCTCCGCCATGTTTGGCAGACCGACAGATCGGCCCTGGCCTGGCTGATCAATCCCGATGCCCGCCTGGACCCCGGTGCGATCGCCTACGTCAGGCAATGCCTGCGTGACGATGAGCAGATCGCCATGCTCGGCACCCGGATCCGGGACCCCCGGGGCGAGGTCTGGTTCAGCCACGGCAGCTTCAACCGCTGGACCGGGAGCCTGCGCCATCGCTTCCCCGCCGACGACTGCCGCCCCCTGCCGGTCCGCACCTGGCCCACCCGCTGGATGTCCGGCTGCAGCATGCTTTTCCGGCTGGGGATTTTCCGGGACTGCCCCCAGTTCGATCCGCAGTACTTTCTGGATTACGAGGACGCCGACATTTCCGAACGCCACCACCAGCAGGGTTATTGCCTGCGGGTCACCCAGGCCGTGCTGGTGGAGCATCAGGTGTCAGCGATCACCCAGCGGGCCCCTCGGGCCAAGTACCAGCACGCCACCTTCAGCAAGCTGTACTTCCTGCATCGCCACGCCACGCCCCTGGCCCTGCTGCTGAACCTGCTCTATTACGCCGTCCGCCCCCTCAGCTTCTGCCTCTCCGATCCGGAGCGGGCCCGGGGCCGCTGGTGGGGACTGGGGGATTACCTGCGCTGGTGCTGGCGGCGGCTCCTGCGCCGGCCGGAGCCGCCCCACCCCCGCACCTCCTTCACCGTTTCATCCTGAGGAAGCGGCCCGCCAGGGCCCGCAGGGTGAGCCAGCGCTGGGCCGGCGGACAGTGGCGCCAGAGGATGGCGGCCACCGCCGGCAGGTAGAGGTGGGACTTGGGGTGGAAGAAGGTGAACAGCAGACCCCGCAGGCTGCCCAGGGGCAGAAGCTTCTGCTCATCCCCGAAGTCGTTGAGGACCACGACCCCCGGGGTCACGCGGGCGTCGATGCCCTGGCGGACCGCCCGCATCACCCACTCGGAATCGGCGTGGTAGTGGGGCAGCCAGCGGGCGTCGTAGAGGCCGACACGGCGGAAGACCTCCTGACAGATCAGCACGCCGTTCCCCGGCATCGCCTCGGCCTCGAGCACCTCGGCGGCCGTCAGCGCCGGATCCAGCTGACTGGCCAGGTCGTCGTGGTGGGCCAGGCGCAGGAAACGGTCCGTGCCCCAGTCGGTGCGGGTGCCCAGGGCCCAGATCCGCCCAGGCTCGGCCAGAAGATCGATGCGGCTGCCCAGGATCCCGCAGTCGTGGCGCTGGGCCAGGGCCACCATCCGCTCCACATAATCCTCAGAAACCACCGCGTCGTCGTTGATGGTGAGCACGTAGTCGGTGCCGGCCGCCAGGGCGCGCCGGACGCCCCGGTTGGTGGCACCGGCCCAGAAATCCCGGTCGCCGGCAGCCACCACCGTCACCTGCGGATGCCGCTGGCAGATCGCTGCCACGGTGCCATCGCTGGACTGGGAATCCACCACCACGATCCTCAGGGCCGGATAGGTCTGGGCCGCCATGCGCTCCAGGAATCGCAGGGTGAGCTCGCGACGGTTGCGGGTGGGCACCACGGCGGTGACCAGCGGCAGGGTCATACCGGTTCGATCGGAGCCAGGCGCGGATCGAGGATCTTCGGCCCCATGCCCTCGAACTTCACGGCGATGGACGTCTTCTCTCCGCTGCCGAACAGATGGGTGACGTGGCCCTCGCCGAAGCTGCTGTGCCGCACCCGATCCCCGACGGCCCAGGCTCGGACCGCGCTGCGGCGCCGCACCGCATTGGCGGGATCGCCGGCCGCCCCTCCAGCCGCGACCCGCTGGCTGTCGTCCCGGTCGACCCGGGTGAGCCGCTCCAGCCGCTGCTCCCGGCGCAGGGCCGCGCCGCCGCTGCGGGGGATGTCGCCCTGCAGCAGGGCCTCGGGCAGCTCGGAGAGAAACACCGAGGGCACCGCCGGCTCCCGCATGCCGCCCCAGAGCCGCCGTTCGCTGGCGTGGGAAAGGAAGAGCCGTTCCTTGGCCCGGGTGATCCCCACATAACAAAGACGGCGCTCCTCCTCGAGGGCGGCGGGGTCCTCCAGGGAGCGGTAGCTGGGGAACAGGCCCTGCTCCAGCCCCACCAGGAAGACCACCGGGAACTCCAGCCCCTTGCTGGCGTGCAGGGTCATCAGGGTGACCCGGTCGGCCTCGGTGTCCTTGCTGTCGGCATCGCTGGCCAGGGCGGCGGAGGCCAGGAACCCTTCCAGCGAGCCCTCCTCGTTCTCCTCCTGGTACTGGAGGGCCGCATTCACCAGCTCCTGCAGGTTGCGGCGCCGCTCCTCCGATTCGTCGGTGGCTTCGGCCAGCAGCTCGGCCAGGTAGCCGCTCTGCTCCATCACCCGCTGCACCAGCTCGGAGGGGGGAGCATCCTGCAGGCGACGGCTCAGGTCGGAGATCAGCTCCTGGAACTGGAGGACGCCTCTGGCGGAACGGCCGGCGAGGGAGCGCACCGCCTCCGGATCGCTCACCACCTCCCACAGGGGCAGCCCCAGCTGGTTGGCCGCATCGGTGAGCCGCTCGATGGTGGTCTTGCCGATGCCCCGCCGGGGCACGTTCAGCACCCGCAGCAGGCTGACGGTGTCGGCCGGGTTGACCAGCAGGCGCAAATAAGCGAGCACATCCTTGATCTCGCGGCGGTCGTAGAAGCGCAGGCCCCCCACGACGATGTAGGGCAGGCCCCAGCGCACCAGCGATTCCTCCATGGCGCGGGACTGGGCGTTGGTGCGGTAGAGCACGGCCATGTCTCCCCAGCGCAGCTCCGGGTGGGCCGCCTCCAGCATCCGCATCCGATGCACCACCGCCTCGGCCTCGGCGATCTCGTCGTCGCAGCGGGTGAGGCTGATGGGCTCCCCCTCGCCGCGGGTGGGCCGCAGCACCTTGTCGATGCGCTCGCTGTTGTTGGCGATCAGGGCGTTCGCCGCCTCCAGGATCGTGGCGGTGGAGCGGTAGTTCTCCTCCAGCTTCACCATCGTGCCGGTGGCCCCGTCGAGGGAGCCGTCGCCGAACTCCTTCTGGAACCCCATCAGGATCGTGAAGTCGGCGGCCCGGAAGCTGTAGATGCTCTGGTCGGCGTCGCCCACCACGAACACGGAGCGGCCCTCCCAGTCGTCGAAGTGCTCGGGGGGATGGCCGTTGGCCACCAGCAGCTTGATCAGGTCGTACTGGGTGCGGTTGGTGTCCTGGTATTCGTCCACCAGCACGTGGCGGAAGCGGCGGTGCCAGTAGTGGCGGATCTGCTCGTTCTGCTGCAGCAGCTGCACGGGCATCAGCAGCAGGTCGTCAAAATCGAGGGCATTGTTGGCCGCCAGGGCACGGCGGTAACGGCGGTAGGCCTCGGCCTCATGCTTGCCCCGGGGGCCGGCATGCTCCTCCTCGAGGCGCTCGGGCAGCCAGCCCTGGTTCTTGGCGCTGCTGATCGCCCAGCGCACCTTCTTCGGCTCGAAGCGCTTGGGATCGAGCTGCATCTCCTGGGTGACAATCTCCTTGACCAGGCTCTGGGCGTCGCTCTCGTCGTAGATGGAGAACTGGCGCGTCCAGGTAAGCCCCTCGGGGTCGCGGTACTTGTCGATATCGAAGCGGAGCAGCCGGGCGAACAGGGCGTGGAAGGTGCCGATCCAGAGGTCCTTGATCACCTCCCGGTAGATGCGGCTGCGCAGCTGCTTCTGCTCGCGGGCCGGCAGGGTGCTCCAGGGCTGGCCGAACTGGCTCTGGGCGAGGCGCTGGGCCAGCAGGACCTCCAGCCGCTCCTTCATCTCTCGGGCGGCCTTGTTGGTGAAGGTGACGGCCAGCACCTGGGCCGGGTCCACCCCGTGGTGGCCGATCAGGTGGGCGATGCGGTGGGTGAGCGCCCGGGTCTTGCCGCTGCCGGCACCGGCGACCACCAGCAATGGACCGGTGTGGTGATCGACCGCCCGACGCTGGGCCTCGTTCAGACCGGCCAGAAAACTCACAGGCTCCGGCGCAGAGGTTTCATTTTTGACGTTAGCAGCCCCACCTGATCATCGTGCTGACCGGATCAGATGCAGGAGAAATCCATAGAACTAGCGACCTTAATTGACTCAAAGACACTTGATCATCAGCCCTCCATTGAAGGCCATAACCATCAGCCAAGCGGACTGGACAGTCGCCGCTCAAATGAAGCCAGGTCGTTGAACGTATCGGAGTGTTGCCGCAGTTGGTCGAAGGTGCCGGAAGCCTTGATGCGACCGGCTTCGAATTCAAAGATGCAATCAGAGCGCATCACCGTAGAGAGGCGATGGGCGATCACCACCAGGGTGCAGCGGCGGCCAATCACCTCAATGGCATCCATCACCTCGGATTCGGTGCGGTTATCAAGTGCGCTTGTGGCCTCATCCAGCACCAGGAACTTGGAATTACGGTAGAAGGCACGTGCCAGGGCCAGCCGTTGCCGCTGCCCGCCGGACAGCCGGATGCCGTTGTCGCCGATCGGCGTGAACAGGCCAAGCGGAAGCTCGGCGACGATATCGGCTAGCTGCGCGGCCTGGAGGGCCTCCCAGACCCGCATCTGATCGACCGCATCTACCTCCTCGGCAAAGGCGATGTTCTCGATGATGTTGCCATTCAAAAGATTGATGGCCTGGGGTACGTAGGCGCAGTTTGCCTGCCAAGCCGGAACATCGGCGTCGACGACTTCAATGCCATCCAGCTTGAGGGTGCCGGAGCTGGGCCGCAACAGGCAGAGAAGCTGGTTGGCCGTTGTTGTCTTGCCGCTGCCCGTAGCACCGACGAAAGCCACCCGGGAGCCAACGGGAATCGACATTGAGATGTCATGGAGGACATTCACATCGGAACCGGGATAGCGGTAACTGACGTTGCTGAGGCGGATCGCCCGTTTCGGCATCACCCCATCCGGGGAGGGCACCCCTTCGGAGCGGATGGTGAGCCGTCCCTCGGGCAATTCGATCAACTTGAGGGTCTCCTCGAGGTCGGGCAGGCCCGCCCGCAAGGAGGTGATGGCCCGGAAACTGTCCTGAAGGGGGGGGGTGAGCTTGAGGGAGGTGACAGCCACGGTGGCCAGGAACGGAATGATCTTCAGCAGCGCGCCCGGATCGGGATTGGCCAACAAGGGCAGCATGCCCGCCGCGAAGATCATTGTGATTCCCAGGGGTTCGATCAACGCCCGTGGTGTTTCCGGCAGGACATCCGCCTTCCAGATGAACGGAACCGTGTCAAGGCCCGCCTCCTGATAATGGCGCTCGAAGTAGGGCTCCGAGCCGGTGAGCTGCACATCGAGGATTGTGCGCATCGATTCGGAGAGAATCGTGTTGGTGCGGACCTCGAGTAGGATTCTTTGCCGTGCCGCAAAGCGCAGAAAAGGGGTGATGGCCGTGGAGATCAGAAGGTAACCAGCCAGAAGCCCCAGGATCAACACGACAGCCAGCAACTTTCCGACGATCAGCATGCCCGCGGAGAGCAGGGTGATCACAAACACACCACTGGCCAACTGCAGCAGCGGCAACACGACAATGTCCGCGACACGCGACACATTGATCAACACCTTCGCGGAAATGTCTAAATTCGACTCGCCCAGAAAATAGACGTAGGGCTGGGCAATCAACTTCCGCTGAGCCATGTCGGAAAGATCACGCCAGATCAACGCCTTCAGCCGCAGCTGGAAGGCCCGCAGCAGAAGTTTTGAAAGCGAAGAGAACCAGGCAGCGGCCACAAAGGCCACCACCAGCACCACAACCTTGACCCGGGGGTCTTCCGGAACCAAACCTTCCCAGGGGATGGAAGGACGATTCTCACCACCAACGACCACCGTGAACAGGCGGGCCACCAGGGCCACCACGACCAGATCAGCAATTCCGGCGAGAATTGCCAGGGGAATCAGCCGGATCAACGCGCGCTTACGGCGCGTCGGCAATTGGGCCAGAAGCCGCACCAAACTCTTGAAGGTTTGGCTTTTGCGAAACATCTGGTCGGACTTTTGCGGGAATCGTACCCGTGCAGCCAGAAGGGCCGCCCCCACTCCAGCCAGTCAGTTCAGTGATCGCCACATGGCCGAAAACCGCCGCCGCCACTGGTCGATCCGCACGGCCAGCAGGGGAGGCGAGCGCAGCGGTGACGCCCCCTCCAGCAGCAGGTGGGTCCAGTGGGCATCGATGGCCTCCAGGGCCGAATGCCAGCGCTCCTGAAGCACCGGCTCGCTGCTGGCTTCCAGCAGGCTGGCGAGCCGGGCCGGCGGCGGCAGCCAGGCCAGCGGGTCGGCCACCGCCGCCTGAATCCTCTCCAAATCATGCTCCAGGCTGCCGCAGCCGATCTGGTGGCCCACCACCCCAGGATCGAGGCTATCGGCCAGGGCGTGGTTGAGGCTGCTGAACACCACACAGCCGCAGGCCATCGCCTCCAGCGGCGGCAGGCCGAAACCCTCGCTCACCCCCCGGCCGCGCCAGTAGTCGGCGGAGTCGTACAGGACGACGGCCGCACTGTTGAACAGATCCACCAGATCGTCCACCCAGCCGCTCTGGACCTCCACCCGCAACCCGCGCCGGCGCAGGGCCGGCACCAGCTGTTCCAGAAGGTAGTCGCTGCTTTTGCGCTGCTGCACCAGAACGTCGATGGGGCGCCCGCAGCCCACGGGGGCCGCCCGGTTGCCCCGCTCCAGCCACTGGGGCTGGAGCGCGTTCGGCACCAGGAACAAGGGATTGCGGGGGGCCCGGTCGCCCCAGTAGCCAAGGGTGTTGCGGCTCACCGCCAGAAGCGGCACGCCGGGGGGCAGAGAGAACCCGTAGCCGCTGCTGTGGGCGTGGTACGCCAGGGGCCTGCCCCGCAGTCGCCGCAGCAGGCGGGGCACGTCGAACCCCCAGCTGACGATCCAGAGGGCGTCCCCGGGCGCCCTCTCCCGGGCCAGCAGATCATCCAGGAACGGGTGGTCGGGCTCCCGCTGCCGGTAGGTGACCACCTCGGTGGGGGTCAGCTGGGACGTCAGCCGTGCGGTCTGCAGTTCCACCAGCAGACCGCCGCCGCGAAAGCGACCGGTGGTGCCGGGGAGCAGGAAACGGATCGGACGCACGCGGATCGGGGTGGCGGCGGCCGCCGAAGGCCTGGGAAACCTAGGAGGCTGTTGCGCATAGATCACTGCCGACCCTCTCCACAGACGCCCATGAATCTGCCCAGATCCCTGTGACTGCAATCGATCTGGGCGAGAGAATGGGTCATGCAGAAGCGCAAGACCTTTCGCCCCTGGCAACCGGAGCAGACCACCCTGCTGCCGCCATCGCCGAGGGAGTGGCTTTCAGAAGACCACCAGGTGTATTTCCTGCTGGATCTGGTGGATGAGCTGGATCTCTCACAGGTCCTGATTCCCGCTTATGCCAAGGATCCTCGTGGGGAGAAGGGCTTTGACCCCAGGATGTAGGCGAAGCCTTCCGCGCAGCGGTTGACGATGCTGCTGCTCTACGCCTACTGCGTGGGCACCGTCTCTTCCCGCAAGATCGAGCGCGCCTGTTACGAGGATCTGGCGTTCCGGGTGCTGACCAGCAACCAGCAGCCGGACCACAGCCGCATCAGCGAGTTCCGCCGCCGCAACCTTGAGGCCCTTAGCGAGCTGTTTGTGCAGATTCTGCGGCTCTGCCAGAAGGCCGGGATGGTGAGCCTGGGCCTTGTAGCACTCGATGGCACCAAGGTGCAGGCCAATGCCTCCAAACACAAAGCGATGAGCCATGAGCGGATGCTCAAAGCCGAGGCCCAGCTGGAGAAGGAGATCAATGCCTTGATGCGTAAGGCCGAGATCCTGGATGCCCAGGAGGATCGCCGTTACGGCAAGAGCAACCGCGGCAGTGATCTGCCGGACGAACTGCGGCGGCGTCAGGACCGCCTGGCCAGGATCCGTCAGGCCCGCAAGGAAATGGAAGCGGAAACCATCGCTGCAGCAGCACGGCACCGGCGCGAGGAAGCAGAAGCGGCCCGGGCCAAAGCGGCTGCCGCCCGGGAATCAGATGCACCGGCAGCTGAGCAGGCCGATCTGAACAAGAAAGCAGAGGCAGCAGCGGCCAAGGCAAAAGCCGCGCAGGAGAAGGCCATCAAGGCTGCTGAGGATGCCGGTGTGGAACCGCCGGATCTGGAGCCCTTGGCACCTGAGGCGATGCCACGCCGTGGTCTGGCGAGAATGGCTGACGGCACACCGACCACCAAGACCCAGCGCAATTTCACCGACCCCGACAGCCATCTCATGAAGTCAGATGGTCACTACATCCAGGGCTACAACTGCCAGCTGGCGGTCGACAGCGATCACCAGGTGATCGTGGCGACTGGCGTGAGCAACCAGCCGCCGGATGTCGAGCACCTGGAGCCCATGCTGCAGCGGATCGCTGCCAGCGCCGGGACCTTGCCGACGGTGATGACGATGGATGCGGGCTACTGGAGCGAAGACAACGCCAAGGCCTGCGCTGATCAGGGCATTGATGCGTACATCGCCACCGGCCGCTTGCCGCATGGGCAGCCACCACCGCCAAAGCGCGGACCGCTGCCAAAGAACGCCGACGCCAAGACCCGCATGGCCCGCAAGCTGAGAAGCAAGAAGGGATCGAGGATCTATGCCAGGCGCAAAGCGATCGTAGAGCCCGTGAACGGGCAGATCAAGGAAGCCCGGGGCCTACGGCGTTTGTTGTTACGGGGGCTGGAGAAGGTGAACGGAGAGTGGCACCTGATTGCCGCCACCCACAACCTGTTGAAGTTGTTCAGGTTCAGGCGATCACAACAACAGGCGCTGGTGGCGGCATCGGGATGATGCGCAGCAGCAGCAGCCCTGGCCGGTGTGGCCGGGGCTGATTCAGGCCCATCGATGGGCATGCTCAGCAGAACACCAGAGCCTCAGCAGCGATGAAGTAGTTCAACGCGGCCAGGATTCGCCGTGCTCAGAGGCTCAATGCTCTATTGGCAACAAACTCCTAGGCGGGCACGGCCTCGGTGCTGCCGGCGCGGCTGCGGCGGGTGAGGAAGCCGAACAGCACCTTGCCGATCGCCGCCACCAGGTTGCCTTCCAGCTCCTGGAACATCTTCATGTTGCAGTGGAAGGCCTCGTTGGCCTCGGCCACGATCCGGTCGGCCATGGCCTGGTTGATGGGCAGGCTGTCGAGGGTGAGCCGGTAGGTGGCCTTGAAGGCCTTCTCGTCGTCGATGGCGTCGAATTCGTAGAAGCGCAGGCCATCGTGCTCACCCAGATTCATCGCCTTCTGGGCGATGTTCTTGAGGATCTGGCCACCGGAGAGATCACCGATGTAGCGGGTGTAGTGGTGGCCGACCAACAGCTCGGGGCACTCCCGCGCCACCCGGTGCAGGCGGGCCACATACTCCTGGGCGCCGGGGGTGGCGCGGATCTGCTGGCGCCAGTCGCCACCGAAATAAAAGGTCAGATCCTGCTCAAGAGACTCGCGGCGATTCAGGGCCGGTGAGGCGATCGGGCCGACAACCGGGTGGTCTGTCAGCTTGGCGAGCTCCTCTTCCATGGCGCTGTAGACGAACCACAGGTCGGCCACCAGGGTGCGGTAGCTGGCCTTGTCGACGACTCCCTTGAGGAAACAGCTCACAAAACCGGTGTTCTCGGCCATCGTGTGGGCTTTCTTCGTTCCCTCACGGAGTTGGGAAGCAAGGGCGACGGGCATGGGATCGAAAGGCTGCGCGGGCAGATGATCCAAAGTAGGTGGGGCCTTCCGGGGGAGGCTCCAAAGTTGCGAAGGATTACGCGGCCTGCGGACCGCGGGCCGCCACGTCGCCGAAGAGATCGAACAACTCACGGCAGGTCTGCTGAAGCGAAGACACCACCTCCACCGAGGGGAGATGGGATCCCGAAGGCTGCCAGTCCCCGACCGTGGCCAGGCGCCAGCGCTCCGATTCGTAGGTGAGCCCCCGGATCAGCACCCCCAGCAGCCGCGGCCGTTCGCCGGATCCGACCGGCGCCCGCTCTAAGCGCAGCTGCACCAGCAGTGAGCGGCACTGCAGGCGGGGGCTCCAGCCGGGGAAGTGGAAGGAGAGATCCAGGGTTTCCCGCTCATCGAAAGCCCGGGTGAGGGGATCGTCGCGCCAGGGGGTGAGGTTGGCCCGGGCGGCAGGGAAATGCAGGCGGAAATGGCCAACCACCGCGGCGATGGCGGCGGCCAGTTCCACCGATCGGGCCTGGTCGGCCGCATTCATGCCGTTTCCCCTGAGCAGAAAGCCAATGTGTCCGAAACCTAGGCTCAACAGCGCGTTCCGTGCCGACTCCATGGCCACATACGAGAAGCTCACCGTCCCAGTCAGCGGCACGGCGATCCGGTTCGAGGGCGGCCAGCCGATCGTTCCCAACGACCCGATCATTCCGTTCATCCGCGGCGATGGCACCGGCGTTGACATCTGGCCCGCCACCCAGCGGGTGCTGGACGCGGCCGTGGCCAAGGCCTACGGCGGCGAGCGGCGCATCGAGTGGTTCAAGGTGTACGCGGGAGATGAGGCCTGCGAGCTCTACGGCACGTACCAGTACCTCCCCCAGGACACCCTGACGGCCATCGAGGAGTTCGGCGTAGCGATCAAGGGTCCCCTCACCACCCCCATCGGCGGCGGCATCCGCTCCCTCAACGTGGCCCTGCGCCAGATCTTCGACCTGTACTGCTGCGTGCGGCCCTGCCGCTACTACGACGGCACCCCCAGCCCCCACAAGCGGCCCCAGGACCTGGATGTGGTCGTCTACAGAGAGAACACGGAAGACATCTACATGGGGATCGAATGGGAGGCCAGTGATCCGGTCTGCATCGAGCTGATCGCCCACCTCAACGACACGGTGATCCCCGCCAACGGCAAGCTGGGCAAGCGCCGCATCCCCGAGGGGGCCGGCATCGGCATCAAGCCGGTGAGCAAGGCCGGCACCCAGCGCCACGTGCGCAAGGCCATCCGGCACGCCCTGGGCCTGGAGGGCGCCAAGCGCCACGTGACCCTGGTGCACAAGGGCAACATCATGAAGTTCACCGAAGGGGCCTTCCGCGACTGGGGCTACGAGGTGGCCACCACGGAATTCCGTGACCAGTGCATCACCGAACGGGAGAGCTGGATCCTGGGCAACCTGGAGGAGCAGCCGGGCCTCAGCATCGAGGACAACGCCCGCCTGATCGAGCCGGGCTACGACAGCCTCACCCCCGAGAAGAAGGCGGCCGTCGACGCGGAGGTGTCGGCGGTGCTCGACGCCATCGGCAGCAGCCATGGCGGCGGAAAGTGGAAGCAGATGGTGATGGTCGACGACCGCATCGCCGACAGCATCTTCCAGCAGATCCAGACCCGGCCCCAGGAGTATTCGGTGCTCTGCACCCTCAACCTCAACGGCGACTACATCTCCGACGCGGCCGCCGCGGTGGTGGGGGGCCTGGGCATGGCGCCCGGGGCCAACATCGGTGACAACGCGGCGATCTTCGAGGCCACCCACGGCACCGCCCCCAAGCACGCCGGCCTCGACCGCATCAACCCGGGATCGGTGATCCTCTCCGGCGTGATGATGCTGGAGTACATGGGCTGGCAGGAGGCGGCCGACCTGATCACCCAGGGGATCAGCGCCGCGATCGCCAACAAGGAGGTCACCTACGACCTGGCCCGGCTGATGGAACCCCGCAGCGAAGCGGTGAGCTGCTCAGGCTTCGCAGAAGCCGTGGTGCGCCACTTCGGGGGGTGAATCTGGGGCCGTGGGGTCGGGGCGAGCGCCCACAATGGATCCCATGAGCCTTCCGTTCATCGCCGCCGATCCCTGCGTCCACTGCGGCTTCTGCCTGCCCACCTGCGCCAGCTACCGGGTGCTGGCCACCGAAATGGACTCGCCCCGGGGGCGGATCCATGCCCTCAAGGCGATCGACGCCGGGGAGCTGGTGCTGGATGCCACGGTGGCGAAGCATTTCGACAGCTGCCTGGGCTGCTTGGCCTGCGTCACCGCCTGCCCGGCGGGCGTTCGCTATGACGAACTGATCGAGACCATGCGGCCGCGACTGAACGCGCCCGAGCTGCGCAGCCCCGCGCAGCGGGCCTTCCGGCGGCTGATCTTCGCCCTGCTCCCCTACCCCAGGCGGCTGCGGGCCCTGCTGGCCCCCCTGCGGGCCTACGCCGGCACGCCCCTGCAGGCCCTGGCACGCCGCAGCGGCCTCACCCGCCTGTTCGGTCCCCAGGTCGCGGCGATGGAGAAGCTGCTGCCGCCGCTGCCTGAGACAGCCTTCCGCGACGACTGGCCCGTGCTGGTACCGGCCCAGGGGCCGCGCCGCCGCCGGGTCGGGCTGGTGCTTGGCTGCGTCCAGCGGGTGTTTGAGCCGGGGGTGAACGCCGCCGCCATCCGGGTGCTCGCCGCCAACGGCATCGAGGTGGTGATCCCCCCCGACCAGGGCTGCTGTGGTGCCATGACCCACCACCAGGGGGAACTGGACCAGACCCGGGAGCTGGCGTCGGCCCTGATGGCCAGCTTCGAGGCGGTGATCGGCCCGGGGCGGGCGGCGGGGCCCGAACCCCTTGATGCCGTGTTGGTGGCCGCCTCGGGCTGTGGCCACACCATGAAGTCCTACGGGGAGATCCTCAGCAGCCGCTATCCCCTGCTGGGCACGGTGGCCGACATCCAGGAGTTCCTCGATGAGGTCGGGCTCAGCGACAGCTTTCAGGCGGGATTGCAGCCGCTCCCCCACGATGACGGCACGGCCGCCAGTGCGGAGCGCCCCCTGGAGCTGGCTTACCACGATGCCTGCCACCAGCTGCACGGCCAGGGCCTGGCCGCCCAGCCCCGGCGCCTGCTGGGCCGGATCCCCCATGTGCGGATCCGCGAAGCCACCGAAGCCGGCGTCTGCTGCGGCAGTGCCGGCATCTACAACCTCGTGCAGCCCGAGGAGGCCGCCGAACTGGGCCGGATCAAGGCCGCCGACCTGAGCGGCACCGGCGCCGAGCTGGCCGTGAGCGCCAACATCGGCTGCACGCTCCAGATCCGCCAGGCCATGGAGGCGCAGCAGCGGCCGCTGCCGGTGCTCCATCCGATCGAGCTGCTGGATCGCAGCTGGCAAGGTGGGCTGCAGACCGGAACCAGCCTGGGCGGGGATGAACCGCGAGACGTCCCTCCAGGCCGTGAGGCTGAATCCGCCTGACCATCAGGTGCCGCGGGCGTCAACGCTGCTGGCCTACACGATGGCGACCACACGGTTACGGCCTTCCTGCTTGGCCGTATACATCGCCTGATCAGCCCGTGCCACCAACGCAGCCGTCGACTCGTCCGGCTTGAGGAGGGTCACGCCGATCGAGAGGGTGGGCGTCACCACGCCCGTGGTCAGGCTCACCGGCACAGCCACCGTCCGGTGAATCTTCGCGGCGACCACCTTGGCTTCCGCCAGGGAGCGGACCCCCTGAATCACCACCAGCAGCTCATCGCCACCGAGCCGGCCCACCAGATCGCCGCTGCGGGTGGTGTCACGCAGCCGCCGCGCGAGAGCCTCCAGGACGGCGTTGCCGCCGGTGTGGCCAGGGTGGTCATTGATCTCCTTGAAGTGGTCGACATCGCAGAACAGCACGGCCAGATGGCCATCGGCCATGCGGCGGCGCCGGCTGAGCGACTGAAGCTGCTCGAGGATTTCCTGCCGGTTGAAGAGACCGGTGAGGGAGTCAAAGCGGGCCCGATGATCGAGTTCGGCCTCCGCGGCCACCTCCTCATCCACCACCTGCAGAGCCCCCGCCAGCCCCATCGCTCCTCCATCGGCATTGGGGTAGGGGCCCGCATGGATCTCCAACCAGCGCCAGCAAAGGTTGGAGTCCTGGACGCGCAGGCGCACGCTGGCACTGCGATCCTGCTCCACCTGCTGCAGCAGGGTGAGCCATTGCTCCGTGTCGTCGGGGTGACAGAGATCCTGCAGCCGCTGGCCTTGCCACTCCTCTGGCCCCCAGCCGAGAAGACGCCTCAGTCCCGGGGCAATCCAGACGATCGAGCCGGCCTCGCAGAGAAACACCACATCACTGACGTTCTCAGCCAGCAGGCGGAAGCGTTGTTCGGACGCCGCCAGCTGCTGGCTGGCATGGTGCCGTTCGCTGACATCGCGGAAGCTCAGGGCCAACCCGTCACGCACCCACACCGCCCGCAGGTCGACATGCAGGGGCTCGCACGCACCGGCCAGCTGCAGCGGCCGGTCATCGGCAATCAGGGGCTGGCCTTCCCTCGCCACCTCCGCCAGCTCCGCCAGCAACAGGCGGTTGTCGCTGGGCGGCAGCAGTTCCGCCAGGGGCCTGCCGATCAGCTGGTAGCTCGAATGGCCCAGCCAGCTGGCCGCCGCGGGGTTGACCTCGGAGATCCGCAATTGATCCGTGAGGGTAAGGAACAGCTGCGGGTCGACCAGGGCATTGAGGGTGGCCGCCAGAAGACCCCGCTGCTGGTCGATTTCCAGCTCACGCTGCACCTGGTCGGTGATGTCGTAGTTCACGCCGATCATCCGCAGGGCCTGGCCATCGGCCGCATAGGTGGTGCGGCTGCGAGCCTGCAGGTGATGGATTGAGCCATCGGGCCACACCACCCGGAAGCGCGGTTGATAGGGCCGCCAGCCCTGCACGGCCGCCTGGATCTCCGATTCGGCGTAGTGGCGGTCGTCGGGATGGACGGCCTTGGCCCAGGCGGCATAGGCACCGGCGAATTGGTCGCCGCTGAGGCCGTAGAGCTTGTACATCACGGGGTCCCAGGTGAGCGCATCGCGCTCGATATCCCAGTCCCAGACCCCCACGATGCCCGCCTCCGCCGCCGCCTCGAGGTAGGCCGACTGCTCCACCAGCTCGGAGACATCGGCGATCTGGAGGATCATCGTGTCGGCAGTGCTGGTGGGGCCGCTTCCCTGGGTGCAGGTCAGAACCAGATCACCCCAGACACTGGTTCCGTCAGGCCGGCTGAAGCGGAAGCGTCGCCGCTCGCCATCACGATGATGCAGGGGATCCACCAGCCGCTCGGCGGCATCGCGATCGCTGTGGTGGACGAACTCAACCCAGCTGCGACCCAGCAGGGCGCTCTCGCTGCGACCCAGCAGTTGGCTGAGAGCCCCGTTGACGCTGTGGAAATTGCCGGTGGCAGGCTCACAGAGCCCCGTGCCGATGCCGGCACTGCGCAACACCGCCTGGAGCTGGTCGGCCAGCTGATGCTCCTCTTGGCGCAACGCATTCAGCCGTTGCTGGGAGAGGGCGATGGTCAGGCTGAAGGCCGCCGCAAGCAGGTAGGGGGCGGCCAGCAGCACCACACCGACGGGGGACGCGAGCAAGGAGCCGGCGGAATCGGCACCGGGTGGCGCCTGGAGCACCAACGCAAGTCCTAGCTGTTGGCGACGGGTGTCGAAGATGAACAGACCCTGGCTGTCCCACACAACACCACGGGACTGTCCCTGCATCTGACGCCACACCCCCGGGAAGCGCTGGGCGAAATCGGGTGTCGCTGCGGCGCCACCAGGGTTCAGAACCTGGCCTCTGTCGTTGAGCAGATAGCCGCGCTGTTGGACCGGCGAGCCACTGGTCTCGACGTCAAAGTTCTTCACCACCCGCTCAAGGCTGGTGACGTACACCACCACCCCGCGCCTCTGGTCGCCACTGAACAGAGGACGCACCGCCAGCAGGACAGGGTCGGCGGCAGTCTTGCCGGTGCTGGTGATCTGCCGGGGCCAGTACACCGGAGAGAGCCAGAACCCCTCCCGATCGAGCATCAGGCCGCGGTTCACGGCGACCCGCAACGTGGCCGGATCGGCCGGGGCACCGCGGCGCCAGATCGACAACTGCGGCTGGCCCGCAGGATTGAACACGAGAATCGCCCCATAGCGCCCGTACACCTGCAGCTGGGCACTAAAGAGATCCTGAAGGTGCCGGCGACGCTCGCTGTTGCGGCCGATCTCGGCACTGAGCAGGGCTGACATGGCCGTGTCGGCCTGGACCTCCTCAAGGATCTGCTCAACCTGCAGGCTGGCTCCCTCCTGAGCGGCGGTCAGGCGCGCCAGAAGGGTCTCGCGCCGCGAATGCCCATAGAGGAGCACCATCGGCAGAAGCACCACGGTGATGGCTCCACCCGTCAGCAGGAAGAGGCGCAGGGCCTGGCCCAGAGTCCCGCACTGGAGGCCTCGCCGTGGCCACCGAAGCCACGCCATCAGGCCTGAAGCTGGCGGCGAAGGAGGCAGGGACCGAAGACCATGGTGCCGCTGGTCGGCAGCAGCTGCGACCACTGGGGCTGGCCGGCGTTCACGTCAGGGCGTCGGGCTGGAAGGGTGATCCAGGGCTGTGGATCCGATCGCACAGTCATGGAGGCTCCTGCCCTGAGCACGGATAGATGGAGAGCGCCAGAGGCGAAGCGCTTCAAGAACTCGTCATCATCATGGCTGAACGGTTTCGGGTTCCAGCCCTGATCAGGAGACCGTTGCGGAGACCCGTGCTGGATCGCCGGGGCCAGCGTCCATCCAGCGCCAGGCCTGCCTCAGGGTGACGGCGTCGCCGAGGTTCCCGGGGAAGGTAAGGATCGGCAGGCGCGGCACCGGGGCTGCATCGGGCGTGAGGACCAGGGAAAGCCCTGGCAGCAGCTGACCCTGCAGCTCCACCACGGCCAGCCCGAGACCCTGGCGCAACAACGCGTCGGTGGTGATGCCGCCCTTGCTGATCACATACCCCAGCCGGGACGCCTCGGCAGCCGCCAGGCGGGCCATCAGCGCCGCCAGGGCCTCGCCGAGACGTCGTCGTTCGTTCGCACCGGCACAGACCAACTCGCCACGGCTGGTGGTCAGCACCGGGGTGCGGCCGGCATCCAGCACAGCAGCCAGCTGGTCCTGCCATTGCCGCTCCAGCGAGGCCAGCAGCAGCCTCGGCTCAGGGCCCTCCAGCACCCGCGCCAGGCGGCGCACCGGCAGCTCCACCACGGTGCAGGCCGTCTCCCGCAGAAGCTCCTCCAGTTGCGCATCGGCCAGCGGCACATGGGAGCCCACCAGCACCATCCCCGGCAGCGCACCCGTCCGATCGCGTCGCCGCAGGCCGGCCAGCCCGGCCGCATCCAGCGGCTGGGGCGGCAGCGGCACCAAGCCGTTCAACAGGCTGGCGGCGCTCTGGAACAGGAACCGCCTTGGCCGGCCCCATGGCGCCGCCGATGCCGGCCCCATGAGCTCCCGGATGGCAGCACCCAGGGCCGCCAGCTGCCGAGGGTGCTCCGCATCCACCACCAACAAACGGTTGCCCTGGAGCGCCGCCAGACGGTCGCAAAGGGCCAGGAAGCCGTCCGAGTTGCCGCCATCGGCCCTCTCCGCCCCGGCCTCCAGTTCTTGCCAGCCGATGCGCTCCACCGTGGCGGCGGGGATGCGGCCGCCGCTCTTCTCCTCCACCCAGTCGGGCAGGAAGCTGCAGGTGTAGCCGAACAGGCCATCGGAGGCGAACGGGCTCTCGTGCACCGGCCGGCCCTGGAGAAGGTGCACCCCATCCACCGTCGTGCGCCCCCCCTCCAGAAAGGCCGGCACCAGCAGGGTGGCATCGAAGGGGCCGAGCTCCGCGTTGATCACGTCCACCTCCAGGGGGAAGTGGCCCCGCAGGGTGGAATCGCCCCGGCTCACCACCAGCCAGCCGCCGATGCGGCCGCAGGCCACCGCCTGCTCCAGGGCGGGCCGGAGGGTGCGGCAGATCTCCCGCACCCGCTCCGCCGCCGCCGCCGGCGCCAGGGCGCGGGTGTTGGCCAGCAGGAACAGCAGCGGCGACGGGTGGGCCAGGCCGGCGGCCAGGGACTCGGCGTCCCAGCGCAGCAGCAACGGACAGCCGTGCACGGTCTGGGAGCCGGTGGGGTCGTCGTCGATGACGACGATCTTGAGCCCGGGCCCGGGGTCGAGCGTTGCCTGCGCCATGGCACCATCGTGCCGTGATGCGACCGGAGCCCAACGAGCTGCAGGAGCTGGTGCGGGACCTGCACGGGCAGGGTTCGGCCTGGCTGCCCGCGGGCCTGGGCAGCCGGCTCGACTGGGGACCGCCCGTCGCGGGGCCCTGCACGGTGGTCAGCTGCGCCGCCCTGCGGGGCGTGCGGGAGTTCAACCCCGGCGACTTCACCATCACCGTGGCCGCCGGCACACCACTGGTGGAGGTGCAGGAGGCCCTTGGACACCATGGCCAGTGGTTGTCCGTGGATGCCCCCTGGGGGGACAGGCAGAGCGCCGCCGCCGGCAGCATCGGCGGCCTGGTGGCCCGGGGCCTGGCGGGCGGCTACCGCCAGCGCTACCTGGGGGTGCGGGACCAGTTGATCGGCCTGGAGCTGATGCGCGCCGATGGGGTGACGGCCAGGGCCGGCGGCAAGGTGGTCAAGAACGTGGCCGGCTACGACCTGATGCGGCTGTTCACCGGCAGCTGGGGTTCCCTGGGCCTGATCACCGAGCTGACCCTGCGCACCCTGCCCCGGCCGCCCCTGCGCCGCAGTGTCTGCTTCCAGGGGGGGGCGGACGATCTGGCCGGCCTCAGCCGCTGGCTGCTGGGCTCCAGCCTCAGCCCGGAGCGGATCGACTGGTGGAACGGCAGCCTCGCCGCCGCCGCCGGCCTGGCGCCGGAGCCCCTGCTGCTGATCGGCCTGGCCAGCGTCGATGCCGCCACCCTCCAGGAGCAGGTGCGCTGCCTGCAGGAGCGCAGCACCCTGCCGGCCCGGGTGCTGGATGCCGCCACCACCGGCGCCTGGCTGGCCCACGCGCGGGGTGCCACCGCCGCAGCGCCCACCTGGCTGCTGCGCCTCGGCGTCAGCCCCGACCGGCTCGAGACCCTGATGCAGGCTCCGGACCTGGCTGGGCTGGCCGTGGACATGGCCGCCGGCAGCGGCCTCGGCCTGGCCTGGACAGGCACGGAGGGGCCGCAGGCCGCTGTGACCTCCGCTCAGGTGTTGAAACTGCGCCGCCTCTGCACCCAGCTGGGGGGCCATCTCACCGTGCTGCGCCAGCCCCCGGAGGCCGGCCTGCCGGCCTGGTTGGATGCCCCCTCCCGGCCGCTGATCGAGGCGATCAAGCGCCGCTTCGATCCGGCCGGCCAGCTGGCACCGGGCCGGCTCCCCGGCGTCGCTCAGAGGCTCTCGACGCTGTAACGGCAGCCCAGCTCCAGGGATTCCCCGGCGGGCACCAGCAGGCGCCGCTCCCCCGTGCTCAGGGCTCCCCGCGGGCCGCTCCAGGGCTCCAGGCAGAGCATCGGCCGGGGCGGATCGCTCCACACCACCACCAGATCCATCGGAGCGGCGGGATGCAGCGTCACCGCCCGGCCGCCCGCCGGATCCAGCAGCCGCACCGGGCCCTGGCCGCTACAGAGGAAGTCCACGCCCCGCTCCAGCCGGGACAGCTGATCAGCCGTGAGGGCCGGAGCCATCGTGAGGTGGTCGAAGCAGGCCGCCGGCAGGCCTTCGAGCCGGACGCCGGACAGGTCAGCGACGGCGATGTAAGGGTGCAGGCCCAGGCTGAAGGGGAGGGCCGCTGTCCCGGCCTCGCCCCGGTTGGTGATCCGGGCCGTGATCGCCAGGGTCGAAGGTTGCAGCCGCAGCTCCAGCTCCAGGGCGAAGGCGAAGGGGAAATGGGGGCGGCTCCCGGGACCGTCCTCGAGGCGCAGGGCCACGCCGCTGCCGTCGGCCAGCGGGGCGATGGACCAGGGCAGATCCCGGGCGAATCCGTGCTGGGCCAGGGGGAAGCGCCCCTGGCTCAGCACGAGCGCGTCGCCGGGCAGGTTGCCGCAGATGGGGAAGAGCACGGGGATCCCGCCCCGCACCGATTTGGCCGGGTCGGCGAAGCGCTCCGCGTCGAAATAGAGGATGTCGCTGCCGCCGCAGCACCAGCCGGTGACCAGCCCGCCGCGCTCGGGGGCGACCGTGAGCGCATCGCCGCTGGACGGATCGGTGAAGCGCCAGTGGGGGGAGTCCCCGGTGGGGGGTTGCAGGGTCATGGGGTGGTGGAGGCGGGCAGGGGTGGTGGTGATGGTCGGGGCGCACTGGACAGACCCTCCTGCTCGAGAAAGCGCTGGAAGGGCTCCGAGAGCGAGAGACTCCCCGACAGGCTCAGGTGGTGGTCATCGGAAAACAGCAGGGTTCCGTCAGGCCGCATGGGGGTGACCCGACCCTCGGCGTCAAGAAAATGGGAAGTGGGATCAAACAGATGCACATTGGGCAGTCCGTCTGCGGCCTCCATCAGGGTCTCCCGGATGGTCTGTTGCATGCGAGAGGTGATTGGCACATCCGGTGCACATTGCTGCCACTGACCTGGCTTCGGCCGGCATTCCATCGGCTTGAGCAACAACATGGGTGTATCCACCGTGAGCACCAAATGAAGCTTCCTGGCAGCAAGTTGTTTGGCATAGCGGCGCAGGTTGGCGACATGGATCGCCCTAGCCTCGGGTGGGCTGATCCGCCGTCCATCCATCTCCACCACCATGGGGGAAGGCTTACCGGCGGAGGAGAGTCCTGAAAGATAGGAATTCAGCCAGCTTGAGATCATCACGATATCGCCGGGCTTCAAACGCTCAAGCGCCCGATCCATCTCACCTCTGGCGAGATCCTGACAAACGGGGAACTTCACATTTCCCAACGTCGCCACCATGGACGTGTCAAGGAAGCAGGCCATCTGAAAGGCAAGCGTCAGCCGCTTTCCCGTGCGGCTGGTTACCGCGTCGAGCATCGGCACCAAATGCAAGGCATGGGAGTCGCCCAGCAGAAAGATCTCTCGCGCCCCAGGCTTGCCAGGTTTCTGGCAGAGGTCATAGTTCGGTCGCGTCGTCAGGCCGTAGGGCTTGCCAATCGGGACAGTGCAGTTCTTCTCTTTGATGCCGCTGTTCAAGATGTAGGGGTCATAGGTATGAATGCGCTCCCGAAATGGCACAGGATCAGGATCGGGACCGATGAACAACTTGCCCCGAAACTGGTGGTGCAGCGCTTCAATCCCCAGCCACAGACCCACCACCGCCAGCAGGGCCAGCACCATCTCCCACCACCACGTCAGCGGATGGCGCCGCACCGGCTGCTCCACCAGCCCATACGCACCCACCGCCAGCACCACACTCCCCACCACCGCCAACCCGTACTGCCACCACGTCTCCATCCCCCACGTCCAACGCAGCAGCACAATCACCGGCCAGTGCCACAGGTACAGCGAATACGACAGCAGGCCGGCCGTCAGCAGACCACGCTCCAGCCAGCGACCAGGCAGGAATCTCCCCCCCTCCCCGGGGCCCGCCTGCAGCACCAGCAGCGTCCCCAGCACCGCCGGCAGCACTCCCGGCACCGGAAAGCCCTCCCGCTCCGATGTCGCCACCACCGCCCACAGCAGCAGCGCCGCACCCGCCAGACGCAGCCAGCGGCCCTTCAGCCACGGCGCCACCAGCAGCCCACGCCGTTGCGCCACCAGCAGCAACGATCCACTCGTCAGTTCCCACAACCGGCTCGGCATCAGGAAAAATGCCGCCATCGGCGCGTTCTGCGTCCACCACCAGCTCGCCCCAACCGACAACACCGTCAGCGCCGTCAGCAGCGGCACGCTCCGCCGCACCCCATAGCCGATCCCCAGCAGCAGCAGCGGAAACACCAGGTAGAACTGCTGCTCCACACCCAGCGACCAGGTGTGCAGAAACGGGTTCAGATCCGCATCCGGATTGAAGTAATCGATCTGCCCCATCAGGAAATTGTTCGACCATCCGAACAGCGCCTTCAGGGCCGCGTTGAAGTAGGGCCCGCTCTCGAAGGGCGGGATCAACGCCGCCACAGCCAGGCTCGTCACAGCCAGGCACGCCAGCAGGTTCGGCAGCAGCCGCCGCAGCCGCCGCAGGTAGAACGTCCCCAACCGCGGCCAGAACGGCTTGCTGGCCTGGCCCAGCAACGAGCCCATCACCACGTAGCCCGAAATCACGAAGAAGATGTCCACGCCCGTGAACCCACCAGGCAGCCAACCCTTGTTCAGGTGGAACACCAGCACCGCCAGCATCGCCGCACCACGCAGCGCATCGATATCCGGCCGGTAGGCAAAGC
>Ga0247833_1001494_pt1 | contig 37677 bp, 40 predicted proteins | sample LaCruzMarch2015__7_FD_187117 | JGI IMG/M metagenome (GOLD analysis project Ga0247833, IMG submission 187117) | Freshwater microbial communities from meromictic Lake La Cruz, Castile-La Mancha, Spain - LaCruzMarch2015_8m | ecosystem: Environmental > Aquatic > Freshwater > Lake | place: Spain...
TGGTGGCAACAAGTTCACTTAATGATTGCGGACCGGCCTCTAATGCGGCAAGGATGCGTAAGGCTTTGTCTAATACACCAACTCCGCTATTCTTCTTGTCCACACTCTGATAATGCCATCTCATTAGGTGAGAAGCAAATCTAGTGAATATATTGCAGATAAGGGAGTAAGTAGGAAATGGGTAAGACGTTAGCTGAGAAGATTTGGACTGAGCATATTGTCAGCTCAAAAGCTGGTGAACCAGATCTACTTTACATTGACCTACATTTAATTCATGAAGTAACTAGCCCACAAGCATTTGATGGCCTGCGCCTTGCAAATCGAAAGGTGCGCCGGCCTGAATTAACTATTGCAACTGAAGACCACAATGTTCCTACTCTTAATATTGATAAACCGATTGCTGATCCCGTTTCAAAATTGCAAGTAGATACTCTTCGAAAGAATTGTGCTGAGTTTGGTGTACGAATACATTCACTAGGTGATGTTGAGCAGGGAATTGTGCATGTAGTTGGGCCACAACTGGGCATAACTCAACCAGGTATGACAATTGTTTGCGGGGATTCACACACATCAACTCATGGAGCATTTGGCGCATTGGCATTTGGAATTGGTACTAGTGAGGTTGAACATGTCCTTGCGACTCAAACCTTGCCATTACTTCGGCCAAAGACTATGGCGATAAATGTTGAAGGTACGCTAAAACCAGGAGTAACTAGTAAAGATATTATTTTGGCAGTAATTGCAAAGATTGGAACTGGCGGCGGACAGGGTTACATTCTTGAGTATCGTGGAAGTGCAATTAGAGCCCTCTCAATGGAGGCCCGTATGACAATTTGTAACATGTCAATTGAGGCCGGTGCTAGAGCGGGATTAATCGCACCTGATCAAACAACTTTTGATTATGTTAAATCAAAACCTCATGCGCCAGTAGGAGCTGATTGGGATGCCGCTCTTACTTATTGGAAGACATTATCTACTGACTCTGATGCAAAATTTGATAAAGAGATTAACTTAAATGCAGATGAATTAGCGCCATTTGTTACTTGGGGTACTAACCCAGGTCAAGGTCTGCCTCTTAGTGCATCTGTTCCAAACCCTGCAGATTTAAGTAATGCTGAAGATCGTGGAGCAGCTGAACGTGCACTGGAGTATATGGATTTAAAGCCAGGGACTCCGCTTAAATCAATTAGAGTAGATACGGTTTTCTTAGGTTCTTGTACAAATGGACGGATTGAAGATTTAAGATCTGCCGCTGATATTTTAAAAGGAAAAAAGATTGCATCAACACTTAGGCTTTTAGTTGTGCCAGGCTCTGCCAGAGTTAGATTACAAGCAGAGGCTGAAGGCTTGGACAAGGTATTTCTAGATGCGGGCGCTGAATGGCGAAGTGCTGGTTGTTCTATGTGCCTTGGAATGAATCCTGATCAACTTAAGCCAGGTGAGCGAGCAGCATCTACTAGTAACCGTAACTTTGAAGGCAGACAAGGAAAGGGTGGGCGCACCCACCTAGTTAGTCCATTAGTAGCAGCCGCTACTGCATTAAAGGGAACATTAGCCTCACCGGCGGATTTATAACATGGAAAAATTCATCAAACATACGGGCAATGCACTGCCGCTGCGCCGGAGTAATGTGGATACAGATCAGATTATCCCAGCTGTTTATTTAAAGCGGATTACTAAAAGTGGCTTCGAGGATGGTTTATTTGCTGCGTGGCGAAGTGATCCAGCATTTGAGTTAAATCAACCTCAGTATAAGAATGCAACTATTTTAGTTGTAGGCCCTGATTTTGGTACCGGATCATCTAGAGAGCATGCAGTTTGGGCATTGCAAAATTACGGATTCAAAGTGGTTTTATCAAGCAGATTTGCTGACATCTTCCGTGGTAACTCACAAAAAATGGGTTTATTAACAGTCATTTTGCCACAAGATGAGATTGAAAAGATTTGGAAAAAGATAGAGAGCGAGCCCGAGACCAAGATAACTGTTGATTTAGAGGCCAAAACAGTTACATATGAGGCAACCACCATCGCCTTTGCTATTGATGATTACACCAGATGGCGACTAATGGAGGGGTTAGATGACATTGGATTAACCTTTACAAAAATTGATGATGTAACAAAGTTTGAAGAAAAAAGAGTGAGTTTTAAGCCTAAAACACTGCCAATTCGTTAATTAAAACTCTAAAGTAATTCTTTAGAGTTTAGTAAACTTCATTAAAAACCCTTGATTTACAATAAGAATTTGATGCCGACACACCGATTTAATTAACCAAACAATTTCACATCACCCCATAGATTAACCCTTAGTTAAGCAAACGCTTAATGTTTATGCGTAAATAAGGGGAAATAATGAACAAGGCCCAGTTCATCGCTTACCTAGCACCACAATTTGGTGATAGTAAGAAAGAAGCTGCTCGCGCTATTGAGGTTGTTTTTGATGCGGTAGTTCGCAATATCTCAAAGGGTGAAGATGTAATGATTAATGATTTCGGTAAGTTTAAAAAAGTTGATCGTCCAGCACGTAAGGGACGTAACCCATTTACCGGTGAATCAATTCAAATTAAAGCCAGCAAGAAGGTTCGCTTTCTACCTGCAAAGGGTCTGAAAGAAGTTATCTCTGGCGCACGTAAATTAGGTGCAGCACCAACACCACCAGCAAAAGCAGCACCAGTTAAGGCTGCTAAGAAAGCTGGAAAGGCAAAGAAAGTTTCTCGTAAGCCTGCTAAAAAAGCGAAGAAGTCAAAGCGTCGCTAAAAAAATAGAACTAATTAGCGGGGTCTCATCTATGAGGTCCCGCTTTTTACGCTCATTTATGGCCAATAACGGTAATAGTCGTAGAATTAAGTGTGTCTACAGATCTGAAGATTTCCTATGCACCCCCTAGTGGAAATCCATTAGGCGTCACTAGTTGGTTTCGATTTGGTGCTACTTTAGTTAGACCGCTATTAAATCTAGTTGCTAAGCGGGATTGGCGCGGTGTTGAGAATTTGCCAAAAAATGGAGCTGCAATTGCAGTTTGTAATCACATCTCATATGTAGATCCACTTCTTTTCACTCATTTTTTGTATGACAGTGGCAGAGCGCCTAGATATTTAGGAAAGGCATCACTTTTCAAATTACCAATTATTGGACGAGTTTTACTTGGTGCGGGTCAGATTCCAGTTGAACGTGAGACCAGTGTTGCCTCAGATGCACTTCAACATGCGATTGCATTTCTAAAAGCTGGTCATTTACTTGGTGTTTATCCAGAAGGAACGCTAACTCGAGATTCTAATTACTGGCCAATGAGGGCAAAAACTGGAATTGCTCGTCTTGCAATCCTTACGCAAGTTCCAGTTATTCCATGTGCGCAGTGGGGTGCACAAAAGATTTTGCCAGCATACTCAAAAAAGCCAAAGCTATTTCCACGTACGAAGGTAATTGTTAAAGCTGGAACACCACTTGATTTTTCAAAATGGTATGGAAAGGCAGAGGATCCGGTTGCAGTTGAAGAGGCAACCGCCTATGTGATGAGTGCAATTACAAAATTACTAGAAGAGATTAGAGGCGAGAAAGCACCTAGCGAAGTCTTTGATCCAAAAAAGTCAGCACTACCGCGAACTGGCAATTACAAGAAAAATGTGAAATGAGAAAAGTCGCCGTCTTAGGTTCCGGAGCTTGGGGAACGACACTTGGTCAGGTAATGGTTGATTCTGGACAACAGGTCTTAATTTGGGGACGAAATAAAAAAGTAGTTCGAGAAATAAATCGTCGCCATTCAAATAGAAGATTTTTAAAAGGAATTGATCTGCCAAGAGAGTTAAAAGCAACTACTGATATTAAAGCCGCACTTGAGTTTGCTGATGTCATATTGCTTGCAATTCCAGCTCAAACTTTGCGAGAGAATTTAGTCAGTTGGAAGAGTTTTTTCCCAGCAGAACTACCAGTCTTAAGTACTTTAAAAGGTATAGAGGTTGAAACCCAATTTAGAATGACTGAGGTTGTTCAGGATGTTTTATCGGTAGAACAATCAAGGTTAGGCATAATTACTGGACCGAACTTAGCAAGTGAAATCATTATGAGACAGCCAGCAGGAGCAGTTGCTGCCTCTGAAAATCAACAAAATATAGATTTAATGGTTGAAATGTTTTCAACTAATTACTTTAGAATCTATCCATCATCGGACTTAATTGGTTGCGAATTTGCTGGAGCAGCCAAAAGCGTAATTGCACTAGCTGTTGGTATTGCTGTTGGTATGGGTTATGGCGAGAATACTCAAGGATTAATGATTACTCGGGGCTTAGCTGAGGTTGCAAAGTTAGGTGAGGCTTATGGTGCTAATCCACTTACCTTCTTAGGCCTAGCAGGAATTGGGGATCTTGTAGCAAGTGCGCAATCACCACTGTCTAGAAATAGAAGTTTTGGTGAGGTTCTTGGAAAGACTGGATCGATAGCTAAAGCTAGAACTCAGGTTGTTAAAACAGTAGAGGGTGTTTATTCAGCAGGTGCGATGTTAGAACTTGCACACCGCGTAGGAGTAGAAGCACCAATTATCGAGGTTGTTTCAGATGTCGTTGCCGGAACATTAAATCCAAAGGATGCAGTTGATAGATTAATGAAGGTAAGCATTAAGGCAGAGATTTAATGAGTAAAGTCCGGGTTGGAATTATTTGTGGTGGTAAAAGCAGTGAGCATGAAATTTCATGTGTTTCAGCAAATGGAATCCTAGGCGCAATAGATCGCAACAAATTTGAACCGGTACTAATTGGCATTACTAAATCAGGTAAGTGGCTTCTTCTACCAGCTGATACCAGTTTTATCATTCAAAACGGTGCGCTACCTGTAGTGCCAGAATCTGGAGTTGAGATAAGTGTTACTAGCCGGGGTTTATTTTCTGGCGGAAAAAACTTAGCAATTGATGTTGCATTCCCAATTTTGCACGGACCATATGGAGAAGATGGAACTATCCAAGGGCTATTTGAAATGATTGGGCAGTCATATGTTGGTTCGGGTGTTTTAGCATCTGCGGTAAGTATGGATAAATCTTATGCAAAACCTATTTTTGCATCTGCTGGCTTAAGTGTTGCCGCTGGCACAGTTGTAACATCTTCAAAATTTGAACTTCCAAGTAACCTTAAATATCCACTCTTTGTTAAACCAGCCAGAAGTGGCTCAAGCCGTGGTACCACAAAAGTTAAAACCCCAACCGAGTTAACTGCCGCTGTTGAACACGCACTCACCTTTGATACTAAGGTAATAATTGAGCAAGCAATTATTGGAAAAGAAATTGAATGCGCAGTGCTACAAGCCGACGGTAAAACATCCGCATCACCAGTTGGAGAAATTGTCATTTCAGATAAGTATGAGTTCTATGATTTTCAAGCTAAGTATCTGGATAACTCTATGCAGCTTGTATCACCAGCAGATCTTCCAGCAGGTATCGAAGAAAAAATTCAAAAGGCCGCCTTACTCGCGTTTAGTGCGGCAGGTTGTGAAGGATTGGCCAGAATCGATTTCTTTTATTCAACTGATGATCAGGTAGTTATTAATGAAATAAACACCATGCCAGGATTTACCCCAACCTCGGTCTATCCAAAACTAATTGAGAAAATTGGTATCTCATATCAACAACTAATTACAAAATTAATTGAAACTGCTCAAAATCGTACTTTAAATGTAGCGAGGTAGTTTATGGATGGCATTTTAGAAAAAAGTGCTGTTAAAAGAGTGCAGCAAGCTTTGCTTCATAATGGAATTACCGGGCAGATTAAGGTCTTAGAAGATAGCGCTAGAAGTGCAGCCGAGGCAGCAGCGGCATTAGGTATTAAAGTTGGCCAGATAGCATCATCCATTATTTTTAAACTATCCGATCAAAGCCCACTATTAGTTATTACATCAGGTAGGCACCGAGTAGATACCGATTTAGTTGCACGCCAACTAGGAGAAGATCAATTAGGTCGTGTTGATGCAGATTACGTTAAAGAAGCATCAGGGTTTTCAATCGGTGGGGTTGCACCGATTGGTTGGATTAATCAGCCGAAGATAGTAATTATTGATCAAGCTCTAAACGATTACGAAGTAGTCTGGGCAGCAGCAGGACATCCCCATGCAGTTTTTCCAACAACTTATGACGAATTACTGAAATGTACTAGTGCAAGACCACTTGTAGTTGGTGAAAATTAAAAAGTTGTAACTGGGCAGGTAAGTGTTCTAGTAATTCCAGCAACAGCTTGTACCTTTGCTAAAACTGTGCGACCTAGATCTTCCATGCTTGCAGACTCTGCTCGCATGATTACATCGTATGGACCAGTGACACCTTCGGCGATAGTTACGCCAGCAATGGCAGAAACAGCTTTTGCAACGCTAGAAGCCTTGCCAACTTCAGTTTGAATAAGAATGTAAGCCTGAACAGACATTTGAAGCCCTTCAATAATTGCTTTAAGTTCGACCGTGAACCAAAGCGATATTAAAGGGTAGCCTATAGCGAGTTAATTGGGGAGTGGCATTGATTGAATCTGAAGCAGGGCTGATAGCGCGCTTACGCGATCTATTTCACACCTCATTTCAAACCGAGGTGCAAGTGGGTATCGGAGATGATGCTGCGGTTATCAAGAGTTCAAATAACAAATTAGTCGCAACCGTGGACATGGCAGTTGAAGGTATTCACTTTGATAAAAAGTGGTCCTCACCATTTCAAATAGGGGCAAAACTTACAACAGCAAATCTTGCCGATATCTTTGCCATGGGAGCAGTTCCTAAGTATTTATTAGTAGCAGCTGGCATTAATGAATTAGATAACAGTGAGACGGTTTCAGAACTTGCTAAAGGTATTCGCTCTGTTGCAGATAAATTTGAGGTCAGCGTGATTGGCGGTGATTTAAGTAAATCTGAGAAAATGACTTTAAGCATTACAGCCCTTGGTGAGTTATCAGCTCAACCAATACTTCGAAGCGGTGGCAGGGTGGGAGATATAATTTATCTTTCATCACTTACTGGTTTATCAGCTGCTGGACTTGCAATATTAAATAGAGATCTAGATAGGCCAAGGTATGTTGTTGAAGCGCATTTAAATCCAAAGCTTGTGGCACCAGATAAGTTAATTAAAGTGGCAACCTCTATGTGTGATGTAAGTGATGGTTTAGCAACGGATGCAGCCCACTTGGCTAACGCATCTGATGTAAATTTTAATCTCAGTAAAGACTTAATTTCAAAGGCGGATGATTTTAAAGATCTTGCAGAGCTTGCTAGTGAGTTAAATGAAGATGTATTTGATTGGATTCTTACTGGAGGTGAGGATCATTTCTTTCTGGCTACAGTAGATAAAAAGTATGAAAGTAGTGAATTAGGAATTAAAATTGGTATCGTCGAAAAAGGTGATGGAAAACTACTACTAGATGGTATTGAAATTAAAGAATCTGGCTATCAGCACTTCTAGTTAGCGAACTACTTTTCCTGCCTTAAGGCATGAAGCACATACATTTTTTCGCTTTGTTTGACCATTAATTAGTGTACGAATATTTTGAATATTTGGATTCCATCGGCGGCGAGTAGCACGTTTTGAGTGGGAGACGTTATTGCCAAAGCTAGGGGCTTTGCCACAGATATCGCATACTGAAGACACTTTATTTACTCCCTTTATTTCCTAATTGAACTAATCAGAGGCGAAAGATTACCTCGCGGGGGTATTAAATGGCTAATCCAGTGGGTAATTACGCGAGATAAAGCAGGCGGCGTTGGATACTTCCACTATGGCCAGCCTTGAGACCCGATTGCAAAACATAGTAGGTGATCGAACCGCTGATGTTTTAGAAAAATCGTTTGGGATGACAACTGTTAATGAGTTGCTTCGCCATTACCCACGAAGGTATGTAGCGCGGGGTGAATTAACTGATATCTCAACTTTATTAGCTGATGATGAGGTGACAATTTTGGCTGAAATTGAGGCCGTGAAATTACGAAGGGCTAATGGCAAAAATATTTTAGAGGTAATTGTTACAGATGGAAGTGCTAACTTATCTCTAACCTTCTTTAATCAAGCATGGCGCGAGAAGGATCTAAAGGCTGGGCGAGTAGGAATGTTTGCTGGAAAAGTTGGCGAATTTAAAGGTAAGCGTCAGTTATCTCACCCTGATTATCAATTAATTCCAGATGGTGATGATGTTGATGCGGCAGTAGCTGAGTTTGCTGGCAAGTTTTTACCTGTTTATCCAGCTACTTCAAAATTGCCATCATGGAAAATAATGCAATGCATGAAATTAGCCCTAGATTCTTTAGATGAAATTACAGATTACCTACCGGAAGATGTTGCTAAGGAGTTTGCTTACCCAAGTTTAATGAAATCCTTATCTGATATTCACCAACCACCTGATTTAGACGCAGCTGCAAAAGCAAGAGAAAGACTTACCTTCGATGAGGCTTTGTTACTGCAGTTATTACTTGGCCAAAGGCGAAATGATATTGAAAAGTTAGCAACGAAATCTCGCACACCAAATACCCCTGTTTTAGTTGCCGCTTTCGAAGCTAAGTTACCATTTAAATATACAGCTGGTCAGATTGAAGTAAATTCACAAATTGAAAAGGATTTATCAAATAAGTATCCAATGCATCGGCTTCTACAAGGTGAGGTTGGTTCAGGAAAAACAGTTGTTGCACTTAGAGCGATGCTCTCCGTTGTTGATTCATCTGGTCAGGCTGCGCTACTGGCGCCAACTGAGGTTTTAGCTCAACAACATTTTCGGACAATAAAAAAATTACTTGGTGAATTAGCACAAGCGGGCACACTGCAGGCGGGCTCAATCGGTACAGAGGTTGAATTACTCACTGGTTCTTTAACAAATGCTGAGAAAAAAGAGATTCATGCAAAGTTAGCAAGTGGTCAAACTGGAATTGTGATTGGTACTCACGCGCTAATCTCAGATGGAGTTACATTTGCAGATCTTGGGCTTGTAGTAGTTGATGAGCAACATCGATTTGGTGTTGAGCAGCGAGATGCTCTTCGCATGAAGGCAAAGCAGCCACCACATCTTTTAGTAATGACTGCTACTCCAATTCCTAGAACTGTGGCAATGACAGTGTTTGGAGATTTAGATATTTCAACACTTAAGGAGTTACCAAGTGGGCGAGTTGCAATAACCACACACATAATTCCAGTACTTCAAAAACCACACTTTTTAAGTAGAGCATGGGACCGTGTTAAAGAGGAGGTAGCCAAAGGTCATCAGGTTTATATCGTTGCTCCTAGAATCATTAACCCCAATAAGAAACTAACTGAAAGAGAGATCATCGCCGCTCAGTTATTAGGTGAAGAGTTCTTAGATAATGAACAGATGAGCGCCGTAGAGGAGTTAGCGCCTGAATTAGCCGGTGGGGAATTATCAGGATTAAAACTTGCCACACTTCATGGCCGCCAATCGAGTGATGTAAAAGAGCAAACAATGGATGCATTTGCAAAAGGTGAAATTGATGTTTTAGTCGCTACCACCGTAATTGAAGTTGGAGTCGATGTTCCAAATGCATCAATGATGGTAATTATGGATGCTGATCGTTTTGGTATCTCACAACTTCACCAACTTCGTGGTCGAGTTGGACGAGGTAGTGTCCCAGGGCTTTGTTTATTGGTAACTAATGCGCAAGAGGATTCGCAAAGTATGCAAAGACTTAATTCTCTAGCCCAAACTTTAGATGGATTTGAATTAGCACGCCTTGATCTTGAGCAACGCAAAGAGGGAGATGTATTGGGTAGATCGCAATCTGGTGGCAGATCACACCTTCGCCTGTTGCGTGTATTACGTGATGAGAATCTAATTGATTCTGCTAGATCTGTTGCCGGTAAAATTCTAAATGTGGACCCTGAAATAAATCATTTACCAGAGCTAAAGAGTGAAGTAGATAAACTAAAGAGTGATGAGGCAGCAAGATTTATGGATAAATCATGAGCATGCGAGTCATTGCAGGAGTTGGTAAAGGACGAAAACTTATTTCACCACCATCCATTACCCGTCCAACCTCTGATCGAGCACGCGAGGGTTTATTCTCATCTTTAATTTCAACCTTTGGCACATTAGAGGGACTTCACTTTCTAGATTTATTTGCTGGTTCAGGTGCTGTTGGTGTTGAGGCGTTATCTCGAGGGGCTACTCTCGTTGAAGCGGTAGAAAGCAACTCAGTGAGTGCAGATGTTTGTGAAGAAAATTTTGCATTGCTTTCATCCCTAACTGGAGTTGGAAAATTTAAGGTTCACAATAAAACTGTATTTGAATTTTTAAACCATACCGCTTCTAATCCATATGAAATAATTTACATAGACCCGCCATATGAGGTGGCTAATTCTGAAATTGAAAAGATTTTAAAGAAAATTACTTCACTTAATTTGTTAAGTAAATTTGGAGTTATTGCAATTGAGCGAGATGGAAAAGCAAAACCATTCACTTGGCCACCGTCTTTAACAGAGCTCAAGGTTCGCTCATATGGTGCTGGCAGTATTCATTATGGAGTACAGACTGAGCGCGATGCGTGAGCAAGAATGGCTAACTTAGCAATTAGTTGCTACCGTTTTATACATGAGACGTGTTGTTTGTCCAGGATCATTTGACCCAATTACTAATGGTCATCTAGATATTATTGCCCGAGCCTGCACATTATTTGATGAAGTTGTAATTGCAGTACTAGTTAATCAGACAAAAACATCTTTATTCACAGTCGATGAGAGAATTGAAATGATCAAGCAGGTAACTAGCCGATATACCAATATAAAGGTTGATTCCTGGTCTGGTCTATTAGTTGATTACTGTCGTACTAATAAAATTCCAACAATTGTTAAGGGACTGCGGGCGGTAAGTGATTTTGATTATGAGCTTCAGATGAGTCAAGTTAACTTACAACTTCAGGGAGTTGAGACATTATTCATGTCCACCGCTCCATCTCACTCATTTTTATCATCTTCCTTGGTTAAAGAAATAGCTAGTTACGGCGGGGATGTCTCGGCATATATGCCATCTGCAATAGTGGATAAGTTAAGATCTCGCTTGGATCGAAAGGATTAATCATGGATGTAGTTGAAAATTTAGAGGCAGCAATTGCAGCGGTCGAAGAGGCACGCTCAGTTCCACTTTCTGCATCCTGTGTAATTAACAGAAGTGAGTTACTTCAACTATTAGATAAAATCAAAGTTTCATTCCCGAATGATTTAGCCAAAGCAATCTCTATTCAGCGCGAAAAAGAAGAAATTTTAGAAGATGCCCATGAGCAAGCCGATGCCATTATTGAACAAGCACGCGAGGAGGTTGCTCGCTTAGTTGAGCAAACTACAATCGTGAGTAGTGCTCGTAAAGAAGCTAATCGAATTCTTGCTGAGGCTAATTCTGATGGCGAGAAGAGCCGCGAAGAAATTGATGCTTATATTGATTCCAGATTGGCAACTCTTGAAGTTATCTTAAATAAGACTTTAGACGTAATCAGTAAAGGCCGAGATAAGCTGGACGGATTTGAAACTAAGCACGCACTCTCTGAACTAAAAAATTAGTCTTATGGCAAGATCAATATATATCTTTAATACCCATGATCTGCCTCATCGAGCTGGTGAGATGCGAGAGTATGAGTTAGATCTAAAGGTTACCGAGTCAGTTGGAGTTGATCTGCTATCGGTAAAGCCTGGTGAAATCATCGAGGTTGACCTTAGATTGCAATCAGTTGATGAGGGAGTACTCGCTACAGCTCGAGTGATAGCAAATGCAACAGGTGAGTGCACAAGGTGTTTAAAGCCAATTAGTTGGCCAATAGATGAGAATTTCACTGAACTTTATTACTATGAAATTACGCCAAATAAATCTGCTAAGCGCGGTGCTAAATCAAATAAAGATGATGATCTTGATCTTGACGAGGATGATTTAAGTTTTATGGTGGGTGATGAGATTGATTTAGAGCCAGCGATAAGAGATGCAGTTATTTTAAATTTAGCGGTGAATCCACTTTGTAATGAAGATTGCCCTGGCCTTGAGGAAAAGCAGGGTCAGAACTGGGCCTATCTGCCGGTAGTTGAATCTCAATCACCAGCTGATCAAAGGTGGGCTGCCTTGAAGGATTTTCCGCTTAATAATTAAGCCGTTTTTACAAGATTCAACTTTTACTAGATAATTCTCTCTCTTAGTTCATATGTTTAAAAGGAGTAATGATCATGCCAGTACCAAAGCGAAAAATGTCGCGAGCACGCACTCGCTCTCGCCGAAGCATGTGGAAGACAACTCCTGCACACCTTGCAACATGTGAGCAATGTCAGCAACCAAAATTACAACACACAGCTTGCCCAACCTGCGGAACATACAACCGTCGCCAGGTTCTAGAGGTCTGATCTGTACTCTGGCCTAACCGAGCAACTCGGAATTTCGGTTAAGGATGAGTTGCTTGAACTTGCATTAACACACCGATCATTTTCATATGAGGCCGGTGGCATACCAACTAATGAACGTCTTGAGTTTTTAGGTGATTCAGTTCTTGGGTTAGTAGTTACCGATGAACTATATAAAAAGTTTCCAGATTTAGATGAAAGTAGATTAAGCCCACTTCGCTCTGGGGTTGTGAATATGAGAGCGCTCGCACAAATTGCTCGCGAACTTAAATTAGGTGAGTATCTTCGAATTGGTAAAGGTGAAGAGGCAACAAACGGGCGAGATAAAAATTCAATTTTGGCTGACTCACTTGAAGCATTAGTAGGTGCAATTTATCTTGAGTATGGATACATAAAATGTTCGGAAGTAATTCTAAAGTGGATCGGTTCTGCAATTGAATTAGCTACCACACAAGGTGCTGGCCTTGATGGGAAAACAGCACTGCAAGAACTAGCCGCTGCAATTAATATGCCTTCGCCTGAATATGAAATTATTGAGTCCGGTCCAGATCATGATAAAAGTTTTATAGCTACAGTTTTTTTAAATGGTGAAAGATTTGAATCCGGGGCAGGAAAGAGTAAGCGAGAGGCTGAGCAAGCGGCCGCAAGAATTGCTCATGAAGCAATTAGTAATAGAGAAAATAAGAAGTAAGAACTCCTTTTCTTAATAAAATGCCAGAATTACCTGAAGTTGAAACTGTCCGCGCAGGCCTTGAAAAGTATGTTTTAAATAAACGAATATCATCTGCGCATTCTTATCATTTACGAGCGATTAAACCCAGCTCTATTTCCCCACTTAAGGCACTGGTCGGGGCAAAAATTAAAGCAGTTAAAAGACGAGGAAAGTTTTTATGGTTTGAACTTGATCGAGATTTTGTATTAGTAGCTCATCTTGGCATGAGCGGTCAGTTGATAATCTCCTCCAATCAGTCTGCTGATCAGTCACACCTGCGTGCCAGAATTGAACTCCAAAAAATGGGAGGATTTAGAGGAAAAAAGGGTGCTGGTGATGAAATTAGGTTTATTGATCAGCGCACATTTGGTTGGCTATCAATTGAAGAGATGCAGGATGAAATTCCAACATCAGTAGCCCATATTGCATATGACCCATTTGAAAAAGATTTTAACTTGAAAAAAGTTATTACAAATATCATTTCCAGAAAATCTGCCATTAAGCCAGCAATATTAAATCAGGAGATTATTAGTGGAATCGGAAATATCTACGCTGATGAAGCTCTTTGGAGAGCGAAAATTCATCCAGAGATTATTTGCGAGGATCTATCTGCAGATGAGATTAAAAAGCTAATTAACAGCGCAAAGGCGGTAATGAAATCTGCAATAAAAGCAGGTGGAACTTCATTTGATGAACAATATAAAAATGTGAATGGGAAAAGTGGCTACTTTTCTAGGTCACTGAGTGTTTATGGCAGGGCTGGGCAGCCATGTTCAAGATGTGCAACTTTGATACGCAGAATTGCCTTTGCTAATCGATCCTCCCACTTTTGCCCGCGTTGCCAACGGTAGGTAGCACCGATTTCACCCTATTTTTAGATAGGTTTGCGCCTATGTGGAGTAATAAGGCGGAGCTATGTATCTAAAGAGTATGAACCTAAAGGGGTTCAAGTCTTTTGCCTCCTCTACCATCTTAAATTTTGAGCAAGGCATCACTTGCGTGGTTGGTCCAAATGGATCGGGTAAATCAAATGTTGTTGACGCTTTATCTTGGGTATTAGGTGAGCAGGGTGCTAAATCATTACGCGGTGGAAAAATGGAAGATGTTATTTTTGCTGGTACATCAGGAAGAGCGCCATTAGGCCGGGCAGAGGTTTCAGTAACAATAGATAATGCAGATGGAGTTTTACCAATCGATTTTTCTGAAGTAACAATCACACGAGTTTTATTTAGAAATGGCTCATCTGAATATCTTCTAAATGGTGAGACAACAAGATTATTAGATATCCAAGAGCTGCTAAGTGATAGTGGTATTGGACGAGAGATGCATGTGATTGTTGGACAAGGTCAACTAGATGCCATCTTGCTTGCAAATCCAGAGGAGCGAAGAGCATTCATTGAAGAGGCTGCCGGTGTACTTAAACACAGAAAGCGTAAAGAGAAAGCAATTCGAAAATTAGATTCAATGCAGACGAATCTTGCAAGAATTCAAGATTTAACTGTGGAGCTTCGCCGGCAATTAAAACCACTTGGTAAACAAGCTGAGGTAGCTAGAAAAGCAACAATCATTCAATCTGATGTGCGTGATGCAAAATTACGTTTACTAGCTGATGATCTAATTCGGATGCGTTCTGAGATGGCCGAAGAGGTTGCCGATGAAACTGTACTTCGTGAACGAAAAGAACAAGTAGAGCGAGAATTAAACACTGCAAGAGAGCGCGAGATTGAATTAGATGCGATTGCGGCGAGAGAGAATCCACAATTAATATCTGCGCAAGAAAATTTCTATCGACTTACTGCACAGCGAGAACAAATCAGAGGTATACAAAATTTATCATCTGAGCGTTCAAGGTTTTTGGCTGAAGAAGCAGAGGAAGCAAAGGCAACTGGGCGCGATCCAAAAGCGTTAGAAGAAGAGGCACAGTTACTACGCGAAGAGGAAGCAACAATTACAGCGCAGGTAAAAATCTCTCAGGAACAGTTAAATGTTGATTCAAATTCTCTTAAAGCGATTGAAGGACAACTAGCTTTAGAAGAAAATAGAGTTTCAGCTTCTCTTAGAGCATTAGCTGACCAACGTGAAGGCACAGCTAGACAAGAAGGTCACATAAATGGATTGCGTTCTCGAATTGATGCAACAACTGGTGAGATAAATCGTTTAGCAACAGTTCGAGATTTAGTACAGGATAGATTAAAAGCACATCGAGAAAGTTTTGGTGTAATTGAAACTCAGATCTCATCTCTATCAGCATCAGAGCCAGGATTAGATGCTGTATTTGAAAAGTTAAAAGTTGAGGTAAAGGCGGCTGAAGCAAACATTAAAACCTTCACTGAAAAGCTTCAGTCAGTTGAAAAGCTCAGAGCAGGTTCACTAGGCAGATTAACCGCTTTTAAAGAGATTGATGAATTAGTAAAAAGTTCTAATAATAATGAGCTAATTGAGAAGATCTCATCGCTAACTTCAAGCTGTGAATCTGAACTTGTTAAGGTTTCAGCTGATTGCGATCGAGTCAGGTTTGAATTAAGTACTGCTCAAGAGGTGTTAAATAAGGTAAATCAAGATTATGAGATTGCACTATCGAAGTTAAATGAGTCAGATGCAGCAATGACCGGCCTCGCTGAACAACTAGCGGTTGCAGGGCAAAATGTTAAAAACTCAGGTGAGGAGTTGGAGCGACTTACCTCTGCCTTAAATGCAGCGACTGATCAGCGCACATCAGATGAGCGAGATCTAGCAGCAGCGATCGCACAATTTGAATCCCATCAATCACCTGTGGAGCCAGATTTAACTCACTTAGAAGATTTACGCTCTCAAGTTTCTGATGCTCGATCGAAAGAGGTTGAAGCGAGATTAAATCTGAGAACAATTGAGGAGCGCAAGGATGCAATTGAACAAAGGGCAAGAGCATTAGAAAACCAAGCAAAAGTTGAGCGCGATGCAGCTTCAAAGTCTGTTTCACGTCGTGAAGTTCGCGCGCAGGCAGCGATAACCGCGCAACAAATTGCTGATGCAGCTTATGAAGCTTTAATTCAAATCGAATCATCAATACTACGTGCAGGCTCTGAGCGGGAAAGATTAGAGGCATCACGTTCTGCTAGAGAAGGTGAAATTCTAAGTCTGCGCACAAGCAGTAGAGAGTTGGCAACTGAGTTAGAAAGATTGACTTCAAGTGTTCATAAAGATGAAATTGCAAGAGCAGAGCACCGTATGAGAATTGAACAAATTGAGAATAAGGCTATTGAAGAGCTAGGAATTGATGTTCAAACTCTTTCTAGTGAATACGGTCCAACGAATGATGTCCCAACATTTTATGAAAATGATCAGGGAGAATTTGTCCCTGGTGACTTAATTCCATACCGTAGAGACCAACAAGAAAAGCGGTTAGCTCAAGCTGAGCGATCCCTGGCATTGCTTGGAAAAATTAATCCATTAGCGCTGGAAGAGTACTCATCACTTGAAGAAAGATTACGGTATTTAGCTGAGCAGCTAGAAGATCTAAAGAAAACAAAGAAAGATCTATTAGATATTATTAAAGAAGTTGATGATCGAGTTCAGCAGATATTCACAGAAGCATATCAAGATACGGCAAGAGAATTTGAACTTGTCTTTTCTCGATTATTTCCAGGTGGAGATGGAAAGTTAATACTTACAAATCCATCAGATATGTTGACCTCCGGAGTTGATGTTGAAGCAAGGCCACCAGGAAAGCGTGTAAAGCGTCTTTCACTTTTATCGGGTGGAGAGCGATCATTAGTTGCCGTAGCTTTATTAATTGCAATTTTCAAAGCACGTCCTTCACCATTTTATGTAATGGATGAGGTTGAAGCGGCTCTAGATGATACAAACCTCGGAAGACTTCTAGGTGTATTTGAAGAGCTAAGAGAGAAATCACAATTAATCATCATTACGCACCAAAAGCGCACCATGGAAATTGCCGATTCGTTATATGGCGTCACTATGCGAGGCGATGGTGTCAGTGAGGTAATTTCGCAACGCATTCGTGAAGTTGATTCTGTATCTTAAAAAGTAAATGAGCTTATTTAAGAGACTGTTTAACTCACTACGAACTGGATCAGTTTCCTCTGATGAGTGGGATCAAATTCGCAGATCACTAATTGCTTCAGACCTTGGAGTTAAATTAGTTGATGAAGTAATTGAGAAAGCAAAGTCAGCAAAGCCAGAGGATGCTGTTTTAGCAATAACTAATCAAGTTAAGGGATGGCTAAGTAGTAAAAATAGAGAGCTTTTTTCAGATTTAACTCGTCTAAACACCGTGTTAATTGTTGGTGTTAACGGAACTGGTAAGACTACTTCTACGGCAAAGCTGGCTAATAGATTAAGTAAGAGCGGTAGCAAAGTGTTTCTAGCAGCGGCTGATACTTTTCGCGCAGCTGCGACTGAACAGCTACAAACATGGGCTCAGCGAATTCCAGCTGAAATAGTTACAGGTGAGACTAATAGTGATCCTGCCTCTGTTGCATTCTCGGCGGTAACTAAAGCCAAAACTGAAAAATTTGATTATCTGTTAGTTGACACAGCAGGCCGACTTCATACCAAACAAGATTTAATGGATGAGCTAGGTAAAGTAGTGCGAGTAATTAACAAACAATCCTCAGTTGATGAAATTTTATTGGTTATTGATGCCACAACAGGGCAAAATGGAATTAATCAGGCAAAGATATTTATTGAAGCAGTTGGTGTTACTGGGTTTATCATTACTAAGTTAGATGGGTCAGCCAAAGGTGGGATTGCACTTGCGATTGAAAAGCAGACTGGGCTACCGATCAAGTTTGTAGGTACTGGTGAGAGGATTTCAGACCTAAGTGACTTTGATCCAGAGGCGTATATCTCAGGCCTATTCGAATAAGTAACATACTTTTAACATTTGAAGCAAAACTGTCACAGGGTTGAAATCTAAATAAGCACTTGATTTAACCCGATCAGGCCATAGTTTTGCCATCTCAATGTCGAGGTCAAAAGTTTTTAATCGATTACCGCTATCAGATTTAGCGAAATTGGAGCTGCTATGGCAGAAGTAGTACTAAACACCGGAGATACCGCATGGGTATTAGCGAGCACAGCGTTGGTCTTATTGATGACACCTGGGCTTGCTCTTTTTTATGGCGGTATGGTCAGAGCAAAAAGTGTTTTAAATATGATGTTGATGTCAATGATAACTATTGGCATCGTAAGTGTTTTATGGGTGATCTATGGATTTAAATTAGCATTTGGGTACAAAGATAATTCACAATGGTATGGTGAATTTTCACTTTCAGGCCTTGGAAGTGCGGTAAATGAATTAACAAATAATGGTGGTGTATATCCGATTCCACTACTTGCTTTTGCTGCTTTTCAATTAATGTTTGCAATTATTACTCCAGCACTTATTTCAGGAGCAATTGCAGATAGAACTAAATTCACAGCATGGGCAGTATTTGTCACCGTATGGTCCACATTAGTTTACTTCCCGGTAGCGCACTGGGTATTTGCCTTCGGTAACAAGGTTGGCGATACAGTAACTGGAGCAGGTTTCTTAGCTGCGCGCGGCGTTGAAGACTTTGCTGGCGGTACTGCAGTTCATATCAATGCAGGCGCAGCTGGTTTAGCTTTGGCGATAGTTTTAGGTAGACGAATTGGATGGCGCAAGGAATCAATGCGACCACATTCAATGCCGTTGGTATTAGTCGGCGCCGGCCTACTGTGGTTTGGTTGGTTTGGTTTTAACGCCGGATCTGCATTAGGTGCTAATGGTGTGGCCGCTCTTGCGTTGTTAAATACGCAAGTTGCCGCCGCCGCTGCCGCTCTAGGTTGGTTACTTGTTGAAAAAATAAGAGATGGTCATCCAACATCACTTGGTGTTGCATCTGGTGTAGTCGCTGGTTTAGTTGCAATTACTCCTGCTTGCGCCTTTGTAGCCCCTTGGGCTGCAGTTTTAATTGGGCTATTTGCAGGAATCTTCTGCGCACTAGCAGTAGGTCTTAAATACCTATTTAACTTTGATGATTCTCTAGATGTAGTGGGAGTCCACTTAATTGGCGGATTATGGGGTTGCTTATCAATTGGTTTCTTTGGAAGCAGCAGCATAAACAGCCTTGGTCTTGATGGACTCTTCTATGGCGGCGGAGCTGCTTTATTAGGTAAGCAAGCCTTTGGCGCTTTCATTGTTCTGATTTACTCATTCATAGCAACTTTGATTATCGGCTTTATTATCGATAAGACAATTGGCTTTAGGGTGAAACCAGAGGCGGAGATTGCAGGAATTGATTACGATCAACATGCTGAAACTGGATATGAATTAACAACTAGTTCAAGAGGAGGTTTTAGTTCATGAAACTAATTACAGCAATCATTAAGCCACAAAAATTAGACGAAGTAAAAGAAGCTTTAGTTGGTGCTGGGATAACTGGCATGACAGTCTCTGAAGCAAAGGGCTTTGGTAGACAATTGGGCTTAACTGAGGTGTATCGCGGTGCCCAATACAAAGTCGATCTAATTCCTAAAATTAGATTAGAAGTTTTAGTCAGCAGCAAGATTGCTGATAAGGCGATCAAAGTAATTACTGAAGCAGCTCGAACAGGAAGTATTGGTGATGGCAAAGTGTGGTCCACACCAGTTGAATCAGTGATTCGAGTAAGGACCGGTGAGAGTGGGGATGAAGCAATCTAAAAAAATGTAAGATGCCTCCATGTTCCAAGCGCTAGGTCAGAGATTTAGTTCTATATTCTCTGGCCTGCGCGGGAAGGTATCTGAATCAGATTTAAAGAACTTTACCGCACAGATTAAAGATGCCTTACTTGAATCAGATGTTGCACTCTCCGTAGCTGAATCTTTTTCCGATCGTGTTTATAAAGAATCTCAGAATCGATCTGATGAGATAAATAAAAGTACAAATCCAGCTCAAAAAATCTTTGAAATTGTTAATAGTGAACTTACCCAAATTCTCGGTGGTTCAGCCAGGCGGGTTCGTTTTGCAAAGACGCCTCCAACAGTAATTTTATTAGTAGGCCTACAAGGAGCAGGAAAAACAACCCTTGCTGGAAAATTAGCTAACTACTTAAAAGTTGATGGCAATACACCACTTCTAGTTGCAGCTGATCTGCAACGTCCAAATGCGGTTACTCAATTACAAGTTGTTGGCGACTCGATAAAAGTTCCAGTTTTTGCTCCTGAACCAGGAAATGGCACAGGAGATGCCGCTGATGTTGCAAGGCAGTCTGTGAAGTTTGCAAAAGATAAGTTACATAACTTTGTCATTATTGATACTGCTGGCAGAACTGGTGTTGATGAGCAATTAATGCAACAGATTAACGATGTTAAAAATGCAGTAAAGCCAGATGAAACTTTTTTTGTAGTCGATGCCATGATCGGACAGGATGCAGTGGTTACTGCCAATGCATTCTTATCTGGTGTGGGCTTTGATGCAGTAGTTCTTACCAAATTAGATGGTGATGCTAGGGGAGGTGCGGCATTATCTATTGTTGAGGTGACTGGTAAGCCAATCATTTTTGCATCAACTGGAGAGAAAATAAATGATTTTGATCTGTTTTATCCAGAACGTATGGCATCGCGAATTCTTGGTATGGGAGATGTCGCATCCTTGGCGGAGAGTGCCAAACGAGCTATGCCGGACGCAACCTCTAAAAAACTTGAAGATAAATTTAATAAAGGTGAAGATTTTACATTTGAAGATTTTCTCTCGCAATTAGAGGCGATGAAAAATATGGGAAGTATGAGTAAGTTGATGGGATTATTACCTGGCGCGGGTGGAATGAAAAAACAAATAGAAAATTTTGATGAGTCAGAATTAGTAAGAGCTAGAGCAATTATTGAATCAATGACACCACTTGAGAGGCGAGATCCAAAAGTTTTAAATGGATCTAGACGAGCACGAATAGCACTTGGAAGTGGCAGGGCTGTATCAGAAATAAACTCACTAGTTGAGCGTTTTTCCCAAGCCCAAAAAATGATGAAACAAATAAGAGGTGGCAATATGCCAGCTGGCATGAGCGCACCTTTGGCGGGAATGAGTGGGGCAATAAAACCTAAACCTGGCAATCAGAATGTTAAGAAAAAATCCCGATCAGGTAACCCTGCAAAGCGGGCAATCCAGGAGGGAATGTAGGTCAATTTGGGATTACTACCCACTGCTGGCAAGATTAGCCTCCTGCTAGTGGGACCCTCTAACCCGTAGCAATAATTGTCCGCAAGGTTAGCTCTGGATGTAAACGCCCCCGCTGTTTACTAAAGATAAGCCGAATTATTTTCAACAGGGAGTTTTGTGTCAGTAAAGATTAAGTTAATGCGTCTTGGCAAGATCCGTACACCACATTTTCGTATTGTGATTGCAGATTCTCGTTCTGCTCGAAATTCAAAAGCAATTGAGGAAATTGGTCGTTACTCACCAGCATCCGAGCCATCATTAATAGAGGTTAACTCAGAGCGTGTGCAATATTGGTTAGGAGTTGGCGCACAACCAACTGAAGCAGTAACAGCATTACTGAAAATTACTGGTGATTACCAGAAAGCGAATGGCCTACCAGGATCAGAGGGCACACTAAAGCCACAGCCAGTACGTATTGATAAGCGAGTTGCTTATGAAGCAGCAGTAAAAGAAGCAATGGCTGAACCAGCAGATGGTGCAACAACATTAAAGAAGAAAGCAGTAGAACGATTAGCCGCTAAGAGCGCGCCAGTTGTTGAAGAAGCACCTGCTGAAGCTGTTAAGCAAGAAGCGCCAGTTGTTGAGGATGCTCCTGCTGAAGCTGTTGCGCAAGATGCACCAGTTACAGAGGCAGCACCAGTTGCAGAAGAAGCACCTGCTGAAGCGGCTGCAGAAGAAACCCCACAAGCTTAAGTAATTAAAAACTTATGCCAAAGAAGGGTTCGTTCCTTCGCGAACTGCCAGTTATTGTAGTTTCTGCATTAATTGTTTCAATAGTAATTAAAACCTTCTTCTTGCATTTTTTCTTTATCCCTTCTGGTTCAATGGAAAACACATTGCAGGTGGGAGATCGAATTGCTGTTAATAAATTTGGTGCACTCTTTAGTGAGATCAAACGTGGTGAGGTCGCTGTATTTGCTGATCCAGATAATTGGTTGGGTGAATCTTTAGAATCTGATGGATCAACAATTTCTGGAAAGATAAAGAATGGATTAATTCTTGTTGGCGTATTACCAGATCCAGCCAAGCAGTATTTGATAAAACGTGTTATCGGTGTTGGTGGAGATAATGTGATTTGCTGCGACGCTACTGGCAAACTTCAGGTAAATGGTGTCTCTGTAACTGAGCCATATGTTTTTGAAGGTGATAAGCCAAGTGATATGCAATTTAATGTTGATATACCTAAGGGCTTTGTTTGGGTCATGGGTGATCATCGTGGCGCCAGTGCTGATTCAAGGTTTCATCCAGATAGTGCAAATAACGGTATGGTTCCACTAAGTAAAGTAGTTGGGCGCGCTACTTTTATTGTTTGGCCTATTTCAAATATTGCTTTAATACCAAAAGGTGGAGATTTAAAAAGGGTTCCAGTCAAAGACAAGCCCTAGAGCTAAAATGATTGAGTTAACTCTAGTTAAAGCAGGCATTAAAAATATTGCAGGAGTTGATGAGGCAGGGCGCGGACCATGCGCTGGCCCACTAGTTGTAGCTTGTGTAATCTTAAAAGATCCTTTATCGCCAGATTTAAACGATATTAAGGATTCTAAGGAGTTAAGCCCTAAGGCCCGAGAAGATTTATGCAAAGTAGTAGTTGATAACTCTCTTGCTTACTCGATCATTGAAGTCTCCGTTAGTGAGATTGATTCTCTAGGGCTGCACAAATGCAATATTGAAGGAATGAGACGTGCTATTAACGCTTTAAGTATTAAACCAGAGTATGTACTTACCGATGGTTATCCAATTCCAGGACTTACCACACCAAATTTAGCTGTCTGGAAAGGTGATCAGGTTGCAATTTCAATTAGTGCTGCATCAATTCTTGCAAAGGTCTATCGAGATAAAATCATGATCGAATTAGATAAAGAGTATCCAAATTATGGATTAGCAGGTCACAAAGGGTATATAACTGCATCACATACCGCTGCAATAAAAGAGCACGGCGTCCTACCAATTCACCGTAAATCATTTGCAAATATAGCTGCGGTAATTGATTCTAGTAAGTAATACACAGGATCGCTCTTTCATGTATTAATCGCCAAATACTTGGCTAGATTTGTAAGATGATTAATGAGAGCAGTGCCCGTTTAATCTTATTTTCTATCATTGAACCTGCTGATCCATTTTGGAGTTATGAAATAAATCAGCGCGGGGGATTATCAGTTTATGAACGAATAATTTCTGGACGCTATTACCTAAAACAAAAAGATATTTTAAAATTACAGCAGCAAATTATGCACCGGCAGGTTAAAGAACTAGAAATAGAGATAAGTAAGGCGGGCGGGGTATTTATCACACCCCAAGATAATGACTGGCCGACTTCTTTGGCTGATTTAGCGATGCCACCTATTGGGCTTGTGATAGCAGGTGATAGGAGTGTTCTATTAAAACTAGATAAATCAATATCAATTGTTGGTAGCAGGCAGCCTACAAATTATGGCTCACAACTTTCATACTCTCTCGCTTCTCAAGCATCCCTTGCCGGTTTAGTTGTGGTCAGTGGCGGCGCTAATGGGATTGATACCGCATCCCATCAGGGAACATTATCTGTGGGCGGCGTTTGCATTGCGGTCTTAGCAGGTGGCATAAATAGGCTTTATCCAATAGAAAATCTAAAATTATTTAAAGATATAACCAAATCTGGTCTACTCATATCTGAAGTTATGCCTAACGTTGAATCTAAGCCATATAGATTTTTAATCAGGAATAGATTAATTGCAGCACTTTCAAGATCAACTGTTGTCGTTGAAGCAAAATTTGTTAGCGGATCAATTAGAACAGCTAGGGATGCCGCTGAGATATTTCGACCGGTATTTGCAATCCCTGGTCCAGTTACCTCAGCCTTAAGTGAGGGCTGTCATCGTTTAATAGCCGAACGAGTAGCAGATATCGCAACTAGCCTAGATGAGATATTAGAGGTGATTACTCCATTGCAAATGAGGTGAGTAAAAAGGTGAGAGAATAAGTCCAATGAGTGATTTTAAAGCAGGCTTCACAGCAATTGTTGGCCGACCAAACACCGGTAAATCAACATTGGTAAATGCATTAGTCGGAACTAAAATTGTAATTACATCCCATCATCCAAATACAACTCGTAATCCAATTCGAGGCATAATAAATAGAGATACTTTTCAAATGATCGTAGTTGATACACCGGGAATGCATAAACCTAAGACAGCACTTGGAACTAGATTAAATTCAATGGTGAATGAGAATATCGATGCAACCGATGCAGTGGTGTTATGTCTACCGGCTAATGAAGATATTGGCGCAGGGGATGAGTACATTGCAAAGCAAATTAAAGGCCAACAAGAGGTGTTTTTAGTTGTTACAAAGGTCGATACCGTTTCAAAATCTGAGTTAGCAGCTAAACTGGTTTCAGTAACTGAATTTGCCAAAAAAGTTGGCCAAGAAAAAGCAGAGATTATTCCGATTTCAGCAAAAAATCTAGAACAAACAGATTTATTACTTGATTTACTGGCTAAGAAACTTCCACTTTCTCCAGCCCTATATCCAACTGACATAAACACTGATCAAATACAAGAGCTTATGTTTGCTGATTTAATTCGAGAAGCTGCAATTGAAGAGTTGTATGAAGAGGTTCCACACTCAGTTATGGTCACAATTGAGGAGATGGGGGAGCGCGATAATGGAAAGATTTTTGATATCTCAGCCACACTACATGTTGAACGAGATAGCCAAAAAGGAATAATCATTGGCCCACAAGGCAGTAAGTTAAAATCGATCGGCAGTATTGCTCGCAAGTCAATCGAGAATATTGTTGGCCTACAGGTATTTTTACAGATTCACGTTAAAGTTTCTAAAGAGTGGCAAAAAGATCCAAAGTTGCTCTCTAAACTTGGTTTTATCGATTCACTTTCCGACTAGCAAAGTAGGAGCCAATTAAAACTAACGGAAGACCTAGTGCAATACCTAGCGTTATCGGTTCTCCTAAAATAATCACACCAAGTAGAACAGCCACTGCCGTATTTAAGTAGGTTATAAAGGATGCTCTAGGAGGGCCAACCTCTGCCACAAGTTTGAAAAATATAATAAAAGCAATTGCAGTACAGAAAACACCAAGTGCTAATACCGATCCCATAGCCTCTAGTGATGGTACCTCTGTGGGCATATTTAGAAATACAAATGGTAGATAAACAATCATTGTAATAATCATTGCCCAGGTATTTATTGCAATTCCCGGAACCTCTGGAATTCTGCGATTAATCATGTTAATTGCGTAGGCATAACCAATTGCAGCAAGAAGAACCATTAATATTGAGACTATATCTTGGCGTCCACTAAGTGATTCAATACCAACCACTGCGACAACACCGATGAAGCCAACTACTAAACCAAAAAGTCTAGTTTTATGCCAAACAGTGTGATCGCCAAAGATTGATGCTAGAACTGCAGACCAAATAGGAACGGTTGCAACAAGAAGTCCAGTAAGTCCAGATGTTAACTTTTGCTCAGCATGAGTTATTAAATACCAAGGACCTATTAACTCGGTTATCGCATATAAAAATACAAATGGCCAATACTTTCTGGCAACTACTAAGTTTTTAGCGCGCAGTGCAATTGGTATTAATACAATAGCGCCCACAAAGACACGGAAGAATACGATTGTGGCTGTAGGTATCTCCTCAACAGCAACTTTAAGAAATAAGTAGGGTGTGCCCCAAAGAAAACCGAGAAGAGCAAATCTTCCCCAACCAACTTTTGTCAATTAATTTCCTCTTCCTAAGATTGCATTGATCTCACGGGCAATATCAAAATAGAGTAGATCTGCATCTTCAGTTACTCCGCCAAGATTTAAAAAGCCATGAATCTGCCCAGCGTACTCTTTATAAATACTTGCTACTGCATCTTCATTCAAACGACGGTAGTAATTGCGCCCATCATCGGTTAGTGGATCAAATTCAGCGGTTAAAATGATTGCAGGTGCTAATCCACGAAGAGTTGTTGCTCTGGCTGGTACTGCATAAGCATCCATCTGATCTTTTTTATCTGAAAGATATTGGTCCCAGAACCATTTCATAGCTTTTGTAGTTAGGCCATACCCTTCTGCAAAATCTGTCGCTGATTTATACTCCATATTAACTTCAAGACATGGATAAATCAGAAGTTGAAATGCCAGGTTAATTAATTTTTCATCTCTTGCTTTAATTGCAACAGCAGCTGCTAAGTTACCACCAGCAGAATCTCCACCAACTCCGATAGATAATGGATCTATTCCAAGCTCTGCTGCGTTTTCAATTGTCCATTTAAGCCCCTCGTAGCAATCATTAAAGGGTGTTGGATATGGATTTTCAGGTGCTTTTTGATACTCAACTGCGATGATTATAAATTTACCGTGGTTTGCAATCTTTCTAAGCGAGGGTTCGTAGATATCTAGAAAATTTAAAACCCAACCACCACCATGAAAGTAGACAAGGGCGGGTAAATTTTTTGCATCAGTTGGTCGGTAGATTCGAATTGGAAGCTGCGCAGTTGGCCCTGAGATACTCAGATGCCTTACTTCATGAATGTCGATTAAGGGTTGCTTTAGGGCAATGTGAGATTGGGTGTTTTTTCGGATCTCAGATAAGGGCGCCTGCCAAACTTCAGGCATGCCGATGCTAGCGCGCTGGGCTAGGTGTTCTTTTACCTCGGGTTTAACTCCCATTGCGGCAGAGTAGACTTAGCCGTCAACGTTGACCAATTCTTATCCTTATCATCAGTTTGGGGCATGCTATATGCGCATTGGTGTTCTAACCGGCGGCGGAGATTGTCCTGGCCTAAATGCAGTAATCCGTGCAGTTGTCCGTAAAGGTGTTAAAGCCTATGGCTATGAGTTCATTGGTTTTCGTGATGGCTGGCGTGGGCCTTTAGAAGGTTTAACAATGAAATTAGATATTCCAACTACTCGAGGAATATTGCCCAGAGGTGGAACAATTCTTGGTTCCTCTAGAACTAATCCATTTAAAATCGATGGTGGCGTTGAAAAAATTAAAGAGAACCTAGCAAAAGCTGGTGTAGATGCTTTAATTGCAATTGGTGGTGAAGACACATTAGGTGTTGCAACAAAATTAGATTCACTTGGAGTTAAAGTAATTGGTGTTCCAAAAACAATTGATAATGACTTAAATAACACTGATTACACATTTGGTTTTGATACTGCAGTTAATATCGCAGTTGAGGCAATTGACCGTCTACACACAACAGCTGAATCACATCATCGCGCTTTGATTGTAGAAGTAATGGGACGCCATGCTGGTTGGATAGCACTCCACTCTGGCCTTGCTGGCGGTGCATCATGTATTTTAATTCCTGAGGTTAAATTCTCAGTTGATCAAGTGTGTAAATGGGTTGAATCTAGATTTGAGCAAAGCTACTCACCAATTATTGTTATCGCAGAGGGCGCTATTCCACAAGATGGAGACATGATTACTAAAGATAAAAGCCTTGATTCATTCGGCCATGCAAAACTCTCTGGTATTGGCGAGTGGTTAGCAAATCAAATTGAAACTAAGACTGGTAAAGAGGCCCGCACATCAGTACTAGGACATATTCAACGGGGTGGAACGCCAACTGCATTTGATCGAGTACTTGCAACTAGATTTGGATTACATGCAATTACAGCAGTCCATGATGGTGACTGGGGAAAGATGGTGGCACTTCATGGCACCAAGATAGAGCGCGTGCCATTAGCCTCTGCTACTTCCAAGTTAAAGACGGTCGATCCTGAGCTATATAAAGAGGCGGAGATCTTCTTCGGTTAACGATGGGGGCTAATTAGCCACATCAATACCAAGGGATTGCCTACCATTATCTTATGAACGCTAACTCGTTATTTAAGGCTGGCTTAATCGCTGCTCAGCAACCTTCTTGGCCAGATGCAAAAGCGGTTAAAGCTGCAGTAGCCGAGCTGGAATCTTTTCCACCACTTGTTTTTGCTGGGGAGTGCGATAACTTAAAAAAGCGAATAGCTCAGGCTGCAAGCGGTGAAGCATTTTGGCTACAAGGTGGAGATTGTGCTGAAACATTTGTAGGCGCAACTGCTGACTCAATTAGAAATCGAATTAAGACCATCTTGCAGATGGCTGCAGTCCTGCAGTACTTCTCATCTCTACCAGTTATTAAGGTTGGCCGAATGGCAGGGCAGTTCGCCAAGCCTCGCAGTAATGATAATGAAACCCGTGATGGATTAACTTTGCCGGCCTACCGAGGGGATGCGGTAAATGACATTGAATTTACTAAGGAATCTAGAATACCTAATCCAAAAAGGTTAGTACAGGTTTATAACACCTCAGCTGCAACTTTAAATCTTGTTCGTGCTTTCACACAAGGTGGTTTTGCTGATCTTCGCCAGGTGCATAGTTGGAACAAGGGTTTTGCAGCTGATGCCAGATTTAGCGCTCGCTATGAAGAGATGGCAAATGAAATTGGTAGGGCACTTCAATTTATGCACTCTGCAGGTGTTGATCCTGAATCATTTAAATCTGTTGACTTTTACTCAAGTCATGAAGCACTAATTTTGGAGTATGAGAAAGCTTTAACTCGTATAGATTCTCGCACTAATAATCCATATGATGTTTCAGCACACTTTGTTTGGATCGGTGAGCGCACAAGACAATTAGATGGCGCGCATATGGACTTCGCTGAGAAAATACATAATCCAATTGGTGTAAAACTTGGGCCTAAGACAACTCCGGAAGATATATCGGCAATTATTAAAAAACTAAATCCAAGTAATGAAGCAGGCAGGCTTACATTTATCACAAGAATGGGAGCGGGGCTGATAAGAGAGAAATTACCAGCCTTAGTAGAGGCCGTTAAGAAATCTGGCTCAGTAGTACTTTGGGTATGCGATCCAATGCATGGGAATACATATGAAGCACCAAGTGGATATAAGACACGTAAATTTGATGATGTATTAGATGAAGTTAGAGGATTTTTTGAGGTTCATAAGAAACTAGGTACTCATCCTGGTGGAATCCATATCGAATTAACTGGTGATGATGTCACCGAGTGCGTTGGCGGTGGAGAGCAAATAAGCCATGAAGATCTAGCAACTCGATATGAGAGTGCTTGTGACCCTAGGTTAAATCATACCCAGTCACTTGAATTGGCGTTTTTAGTTGCGGAGATGTTAAGGGATCATAAAAAGTAGTATTGGTTTTTCGCCAACTTAGGTTTAATCTTTACCTGTGCTTTCCAAAACAAGTTACAAAACTCCAGTAGGTATACTTTATCTAATAGCAGATGATCAGATTTTATTAGCAGCTGGATTTACAGGTTTTAGTGAGTTAAATACACGCCTTTCCCCACTAGATGCTAGTAGGAAAAGTGAAACAGTAGAACAAATTCCAGTAATTAGTGATCTAATTGATGATTACTTTAACGGTGACACTTCAGCTTTAAATTCCATTCAAGTTCGGCAATCTGGACCAGCCTTTTCTCAATCTGTTTGGAAAGCAATGCGAAAAGTTCCAGTTGGAAAAACTTGGTCTTATTCTGAGTTAGCAAAACGGGCAGGTTCGGCCAGTGCAGTGAGAGCAGTTGGCACCGCTTGTGCAAATAATTTGATCGCGCCAATAATTCCTTGCCATAGAATAATTAAAAGCGGCGGAGCATTAGGAAACTACGCGTATGGCGATGAAGTGAAAGAGTGGCTGTTAAGACACGAGGGCGCGCTGAAGTAATTGCGGTAGAACTTGACTGACCTTTTCAACATCGGCATCAGTTAAATCAAGATGCGTCACCATTCTTAGATACTTTGGTCCTAGCGCACTAGCCAGAATTCCACTTGCCTTCAGTTGCTCTGATAGCTGGGCTGCAGATATTTTCATCGAAGTAATATCTAGGCCGACAATATTTGTTTCAACATGATCGGGATTAATGATCTTTGGTGCAACTTGTGCTATTGCGACAGCAATTTTCTTTGCCCGAATATGATCATTTTTAAGTAATGGTAAATTTGTATCTAAAGCGTAGTGAGCTGCAGCTGCCAAAATTCCAGCCTGCCTCATTCCGCCACCATATCTTTTTCGCCATGCCCTCGCCTTTATTACTCGATCTTTCGTAGAAAGCATTAATGAGCCAACTGGTGCGCCTAGGCCTTTTGATAGACAAACACTAATTGTGTCAAAGTATTTTCCATACTCTTTAAACTCAACTCCAGATGCAATATGAGCGTTCCAAATTCTGGCACCATCTAGATGTAATGCAATTCCCAGAGCCTGGCTTTCCTGCCTTAATTTTTTAACTTCATCAAGTGGCTGAACAGTTCCTCCACCAAAGTTGTGAGTATTTTCAATAGCAATTGCAGTTGTTGAAACCAAATAAGGTCCAGAGTCTGGTCTTGCGATATTAAGTGCGTCAGCAGCAGATAAAAGACCTCTATCTGCTAACCAGGTTCTAGTAGTTATTCCACTAAATACTGCTCCAGCACCCAGTTCTGCTCTGACAATATGAGAATTAGTTTCTGTAATTAACTCTTCACCAGGGGCAACTAACATTCTAATTGATAACTGATTTGCTAAAGATCCACTAGGACAAAATAATCCTGCCTCCTTGCCAAATAATTGGGCAACTCTTTCCTCTAAGGAGTTAATTGTCGGATCTTCACCATAAACATCATCGCCCACTTCAGCTGCTGCCATCACTTCACGCATCTGGGCAGATGGCTTAGTAACAGTGTCAGATCTTAAATCAATTAATACCGGACTACTCATGACTTAATGCTCTCATACTTGTCTTTTTGTTATCAGACCAGATAACTAGTGCCATAGCTGCCATAACAAGTAATCCACCAGTAATTATTCTTAATGTGAGTGGATCATCGTGGAAGTAGAGACCAAAAAAAACTGCGAAAGGTGTTTCAGTTGCTAAAAGAACGCTAGCAACTGTCGCACTCATAACTGATTGAGCTTTTGTCTGCACTAAAAATCCTAGGAACGTTGCAAAAAAGGCAGTGTAAAGAATGGCTAACCATACTGTGCTATCTGGAGCTATTTGGAAACCATCTCTAAAAGCAAAAATTGAAGTAAGAACGGCTACCGTCACTACCTGAATAAGAGTTAGCGCATAGGTATTTTTACCATCACTCCATTCACCTAATGCTACAAAGTGGGCGCCGTAAATAAAAGCAGAGATTAGAACCAATATTTCACCAAAACCAATTGTTACCCCGTTATAGGAGATAAAAAATAATCCAATAGTTGCAATTATTACTGCGACCCATTGAATTTTTAAAACATGTCCCTTAAGTATTATTAGTGAGATTAATGGAGTAAAAACTAGATATAGGCCTGTAATAAATCCAGTATTAGAAACAGTGGTCTTAGTTAAGCCATATGTCTGAAAAATATATCCACTGCCAAGCAAGATTCCTGCAATAATTCCCCTAGTAACAAACTTTTTTGTTAATCTTCGAAAAACCCCGGGTTTATATAAAAACATTAGTAAGGCTGCGAGAATAAATCTAGAAGATAGAAATGAAAACACATTCTGACGCTCAAGTGAATCCTTCATGACCACAAAAGAGCTACCCCAGACAGCTGCAATCGAAATCATTGCAATGTATAAAGGTAATTTACTTTTCATTTTTATCACGCATTTTTTTAAGTAGAGTAACCTCACTGCCATGCTCTGCTTCTGCACCTGGAGTCTCTAAAATTAGGGGAGCATTCAGTATTGCTGGGTGGGAGACTAATTCGGTGAATGGCTTAGTGCCAATTTCACCCTTACCAATATTTTGATGCCTATCTTTTAAATTTCCACATATATCCATTGAGTCATTTACATGTATTAATTTAATTCGCTCAACTCCAACAATTTTTACAAGCAAATCGATGGTTTCCGTCATACCTCCCGGCTTTTTAATGTCATGCCCAGCGGCAAAAACATGGCAAGTATCAAGACAAACTCCAACTTTTGGGTGCCATTCAAGGGCTTCAAAATACTTTGTTAGATCATCTAATTTTTTAACAAGTGATTGACCCTGACCAGCTGTTGGCTCTAAAAGTAACCAAGGATCATCATCTTTAAGATTATTAAGAATTGGCATTACTCCTTCATGGATCTGCTTCCATGCTTGCTTCACATGTGATTCTTCAACAGCTGAGCCAGTATGGACAACAACACCGTGTGCGCCAATCTCGCGTCCACGCTTTAGTGAATAGGCAGTAGCAGAAAGTGAGTTTTCATAAGTAGATTGAGTTGGAGATCCTAAATTAATTAAAAAAGATGCATGTACATAGGGTTTAATGTCATGCTCGGCAGTTTTAATCTTAAACGCTTCATCCATTGCAGGATTTGGTGTAGATGTTGCCCAGGTTCTAGGACTTGAGGCAAATACTTGAATTGCTTCAGCCTTAATTGTTAATGCGTATTCAATTGATCGAGTTGCCATACCGCCAGATGTCGGCACGTGTGCGCCAATACGAATAGGACTTTTAACTGCGGCCATTTGGTGAGCCTACCTGAGAGCTGGCAAACCTCTCTATCGTAGAGTCAGGGTAATGATTGCGCCTTGTTTAGCTTTTGTTCCAATAGCAGGAGAAATGTTATTTACCTTGCCAGAACCCTTAATTTTTACACGAAGCCCTAAATTCTCTAAATCTAGAGAGGCGTCATTCATATTTTTTCCTAAAACATTTGGCACAAATACAAATTCAGGGCCTTTAGATATTATTAATTCAATTTTACTCCCCTTACCTATGCTTTCCAGTTTCTCAGGTGATTGAGAGATCACTTGCCCTTTAAAAACGCTGTCACTAAATTTATATGCCGCATCTACATCAAATCCCATATCTGTTAATTCAGAGAGAGCTTGTTCACCCCCTTTACCTACATATGATTGAAGTGAAATTTGTTCAATACCTTTACTTACAATTAAATTAACAATCGCCTTACGTTTAACTGCTGAACTCTCTTTTGGATCTGTACTTATTACATATCCAGCTGCTATTTTCATGTCAAAGCTCTCATTTATCTCACCAACTGTTAAGCCCAGGGTAGATAGCTGAGCAGAGGCAACATCTGGTGTGAGTCCTTTAAGTTGGGGAACTAATATTCTTTCTTGCCCCTTTGAAAGAATTAAACCAACTTTTTCATCAGGTGAAATCTTGCCACCACCACCTGGCCTAGATGCAATTATTCTACCTTTAGGGATATCCTCACTAAATACCTCTTCAATGATTTCTAAATCTAAGCCAAGTGACTCTAGAGATTTATTTGCTTCAGATTGGTTCATACCAACAAGAGACGGCACTGAAATTTTGCCAATACTTAATAATTTAAAGCCACCAAAAATCATGCCTATTAGTAGAAGAAGTGCAATTATACGATTTCGTTTAACTCTTCTAGAAACTTTGCGTTTTTTAGTTCCAATTGAATCCTCTGGTCTACTAACTTTGATTGGTTTGGTTGAGATTAATTGAGATGTTTTTTCCTTTAATCCTTCAAGTGCTGATCCGACTGAAACTTTGCCTCGCTTAACAACCTTCTTAGTAATTAATGGTGGTAAATCAAGTTCTAAACTCATTTGTCTTTTCTTTGGGTCAATTTGTGCTTGAATTTCCCGGAATTTACTAAGTAACTCTTCAGCATCTTTTGGTCGGTGATCAGGATTAGGTGCCGTTGCCGCATACACAAGTTCTGAAATACTAATTGGGATATCACTTTTGATACTCTGAAGGGCAGGAATTCGATCATTCACATGGCGGTAAGCAATTTGGATTGGTGTCTCACCCTCATATGGTTTTCCACCAGTCAGCATCTCGAATAAAACAATTCCAACCGCATAAATATCACTTCTAGCATCAGCTACTCCACGTTGTACCTGTTCAGGTGATAAATAAGAAACACTTCCCAGTACCACACTTGATTCAACTGTCATGGTCTGCCCGATCGTCATATTTCTTGCTAATCCAAAGTCTGCAACTTTTACCCGCCCGTCCTTTGAAATTAAAATATTCTCCGGCTTAATATCACGATGTATGATTCCGATTTTATGTGCTGCAGCAAGTGCACTTAACACTGGACTCATTAATTTAAACATCTGCTCGATAGATACTGACCCTTGTTGATTTAAAAAATCCCTTAGGGTACTTCCTTCCACCAATTCCATAACAAGAAAAACAGCTGGTGGCCCACCTTCATTCCAACCCTGATCTTGTATTGAAACAATATTTGGATGTGATAACGCAGCAGTTGCTTTAGCTTCTTTAATAAATCTTGATACAAAAGCTTCATCGTTTGCAAGATGAGCATGCATGATTTTTACTGCGACAGGTCGATCTAATCTTGTGTCCATGCCAGCATAGATTGTTGCCATTCCGCCGGAGGCAATTAGCCGCTGCAAAAGGTAGCGATTATCAATTAACTCACCGGTTAGATCAGACACGGTGAAAGTTTAGAGAATGAGACTTGAAATTAGAGTTTAAGGCGCGCCATCTAGGGTGTAATCCGCTCTAATCTTTGTTGATTCTGCTAAAAAATGATTATTTTGATCAACTAAAAATTTTAACATTTCATTCCTTACCTGCTCACCATCACGGGCGATTACTCGATCAAACCCAATTTGAGGGTCTATTTGTATGTAGATCAACTTATTTAGGTACTCATTAAAACTTTTTTGTCCAGATCCAACACCTTCTACTATTAAATACTTTGACTGATAAACAGATTTAATTACATCAAACCTATTTAATTTCCAATTAAAACACTGGTATTTAACTGGAAGTTGCATAACAAAAGGTTGAAATAATTGAGAAATAACTCTAGCTGTTAATTTTGCTGATAGTGGATCATTCCAACCGTCATAGAGATCATCCATATGAATAACTTGAGCATCAGAAAGATCATTAACTAGTTGCTGGGCCAAGGTAGTTTTACCACTACCAGCTGGCCCATCAATTGCAACCACGATTGGGTTATCAGATTTAATCTTTAGCAACTCTGATAGCAGTTTTAAATACTCCATCAAGCCTCTTTATTATTTGCTGTTGATTCTCTGCCCCAACGGATCCAACCCCAAATCGCAATTCCAGTAAATATTATGTATAGAACACCAGTTAGGTATAGCTCGCCCTTAAAATATTGGTATGTATAAGCGGCATCTACTACAAACCAAAGTGGCCACGCCTCATATCTTTGCCAAATCATCAATAATTGGGCTATCACGCTACCAACAAAACCAAATGACTCAATAGCAGAGGATGCTGCGCCAATATTTGTAAGAACAGGCCAGAGTAAGAGTGAAGATCCAATTAATGCTACTGACAGTAAAAATCTTTCTTTTGTAGTAGATTTTTTTGGTTTTGCCCCATTAGGTCCCCACCCAAACCAACCCCAAATACCCCCAGCTATGAAAATAAATTGCAGTGCTGCGCTTGCATAGTAGGTAGATTGGAAAAATAAAACTGCATATAGACAACTACCTGCTATCCACCAAGGCCATGTAACTCGTGGGCCGAGTACGCCAAGGATTACACCGATTAGTGATGTTAAAAAGGCTAAGGTTTCTAAAATAGACATAGTTACTTCCTTTCCAATTCGCATTACCGAACTGGTCAACCGGTCGACTTGAGCTTCAAGTCCTCTCAGCTAAATTTCTTAGCTCCCGTATTGGAAATCATAGTGGATAGGTGATAAAAATTGTCTATAGTTAGCGCGTGCTTAAGTTTGGCTATATGGCAATGCTTCTTTTTACGGTTTTTGGGTCCTTCTGGCTTGAAATTGTTTTAAAAATTGGTGTACTAAGAAGAGTTAAGCGGCTAATTATAAGTATATTTCCGGTCTCAATTCTCTTTTTGATTTGGGATGCATATGCAATTTCACAGGGCCATTGGTATTTTGATCAAAAACAAATCCTGGGAATTTTTGGTCCATTTGATATACCCCTTGAAGAGTTTTTATTTTTCACAATTATTCCAATTGCTGCAATTATGACAATTGAGGCTGTGCGCACTGTGAATAAACACTGGAAAGTAGGGGATGAGTGATGGTCTATACAGATATCGCTATTTTGGCATTTTTATTTTCAATATTTTTTGATCTATTCCTAATTAAGACTAAACTGCTCATGCGAGCAGCATTTTGGACAAGTTATGCAATTATTCTACCTTTTCAATTAATTACTAATTGGTGGTTAACCTCAAGAAATATTGTTATGTATAGACCGGATGCAATTATAGGAATTAGAATTGCATCTGCCCCGATTGAGGATCTTTTATTTGGGTTTGCACTCATAGTCTGTGTGATGGCGATGTGGGTATTCTGGGGTAAAAAAGATATTCAAAAACGGTAATTATCTAGAGCTTACTGCCCTTAGATAAGCAGGAATTGCAACCTTCATTCTTCGCCAATTTGAAGTTTTTGCTCGCTTACTGAATATTTGATAATCAATCTTTTCAACCTCATCTACTATTCCACAATAAAGTTCACTTGCTGCCTGAATACATGCCCTACTTTGCACAGACAACATTTTGATTCCAATAGCAGACTCTCGCTGCAGCCTTCTGACCCTTTCAATCTGCTCTTTTAGTGCACTTTTAATTTCTGGTGTAAGGACTTTATCTTCAAGCATTTCTCGTGTGACACCATGTGATTGTAATTCAGCAATTGGTAAATAAACTCTTCCTCGATCTAAATCCTCACCTACATCTCTAATAAAATTAGCTAATTGAAAAGCTACACCAAGTTTTTCCGCTGCAGAATTTACTTCATCAATTGAGCTGCCCTTTTCTCTGCCGAGTATTGGAACCATTTGAAGACCAATAACAGCTGCTGAACCATATACATACTCCTGAAGATCTTCATACTCTTGATATTCAGTAATAGTTAAATCCATTGTCATAGAATGAAGGAACGCTTGAAAGTATTGAATTGGAATATCAAATCTTCTTACTGTATCAACTAGTGCTTTACCGATTTGATCATTGCTATTTCCGGATTTAATATCAGAGATAACACCCTCACCCCACTGTTTTAGTGAGTTAGCTTTTTCTTCATCAGTTAAAGTTGAAGCAAGATCATCTACTATTTCGTCCGCATAGCGCGCAAAGCCATATAGTGCGTGCACGAATGGCCGTTTTTCTGGTGGCAAAAGAAGTGTAGCTAGGTAATAAGTCTTACCATGTAGTGAGTTAAGTCGCTTGCACTCTAGATATGAAGTTCTTAGTGCCGGATCAGTTATACCAGCTTTGGATAACTCATCCATTTAATTATTTAACTGGCCCAACAATACGCTCAGCAGCTAATCGTCCTGAGATTAATACCATTGGTACACCAACTCCTGGTTGAGTTCCTGATCCAGCGAACACAATATTCTCAAAACCTTTTGCTAGATTTTTTGGCCTAAAGGGTCCTGTTTGAAAGAAGGTATGGGCACTTGCAAATGGTGCACCCTGTTCCATTCCTTGATTTTTCCAATCAAGGGGCGTTGTTAATTGTTCCACCTCAATTGCATCACCAAATCCGGTGTAGCCACGATCTTCT
>Ga0247833_1001500_pt1 | contig 37551 bp, 36 predicted proteins | sample LaCruzMarch2015__7_FD_187117 | JGI IMG/M metagenome (GOLD analysis project Ga0247833, IMG submission 187117) | Freshwater microbial communities from meromictic Lake La Cruz, Castile-La Mancha, Spain - LaCruzMarch2015_8m | ecosystem: Environmental > Aquatic > Freshwater > Lake | place: Spain...
AAACCTTGCTCACAGACAACCGCATTTGGAAACAGCGCACCGTGGGCATCGGTGTGATCAATGCTGATCGTGCCAAAAACATGGGTTTCACTGGTCCGATGTTGCGTGGCTCTGGCATTGCATGGGACTTGCGTAAGCAGCAACCCTACGACGTTTATGACCAAATGGACTTTGACATCCCAGTGGGCTCGACCGGAGACTGTTACGACCGGTATTTGGTCCGGGTGGCTGAGTTGCGCCAATCCAATCGACTCATCAAGCAATGCGTGAATTGGTTGCGTGCCAACCCCGGACCTGTAATCACCGACAACCACAAAGTTGCACCTCCACACCGCGAGTCCATGAAAAACAGCATGGAAGAACTGATTCACCATTTCAAACTGTTTACCGAAGGTTTTCACGTGCCTGAAGGCGAAGCCTATGCTGCTGTCGAGCACCCCAAAGGTGAGTTTGGCATCTACCTGGTCTCCGACGGTGCCAACAAGCCTTATCGCATGAAAATTCGCGCCCCTGGCTTTGCCCATTTGGCGGCGATGGACGAAATGGCCAAAGGCCACATGATTTCCGACACGGTGGCCATCATTGGCACCATGGACATTGTGTTTGGGGAAATTGACCGATGAACACCATCACCACCGACGACATGGCAGAACTCAGTGCGGACACGCTCAAGCGTTTTGCTCGTGAAACAGCCAAGTATCCTGAGGACCAAAAACAATCTGCCGTGATGGCATGTTTGACCATCCTCCAACAAGAATTGGGTTTTGTGAGCCCTGCCCATGAAAAAGCGGTTGCACACTACCTGGACATGCCTTTGATGGCGGTTCACGAGGTTTTCACGTTCTACAACATGTACAACGTCAAACCGGTTGGCCGATTCAAAATCAATGTCTGCACCAACCTGCCTTGCCAGTTGCGCGCAGGCCAGCAAACCTTAGACTACCTGTGCCAAAAGCTCCATGTAGAGGTGGGCGGTACCACCATTGACGGTATGTTCACGGTTCAACCCGGCGAATGCATGGGCGCTTGCGCGGATTCACCTGTGTTGCTGGTCAACGATACCCACATGTGCAGTTTTATGACCTCAGACAAAATCGATCAAATGCTGGCAGGCCTGCGCGCCCTGGGAGAAAAGCCATGAATTTGCAAAACGTATTGGCGCCGTTCCAAGCCACCGGGCAAGAGAGCTGCTTTCATGACCGCCACATCAACCCGCAAATTTACGCTGACTTGAATGGCAAAAACTGGGGCCTGCAAGACTACCTTGCCAGAGGTGGATACCAAGCCTTGCGCACCGTGCTCGGCTTGAATGGCGCAGCCGCCTTGAGCCAAGATGAGGTGATTGCCATGGTCAAGGAGTCGGGCTTGCGTGGCAGAGGCGGTGCAGGCTTTCCCACTGGGCTCAAGTGGAGTTTCATGCCACGTCAGTTCTTTGACCAAAAGTATCTGGTTTGCAACTCTGACGAAGGTGAGCCTGGGACCTGCAAGGACCGTGACATTTTGGAATTCAATCCGCACATCGTTATTGAAGGCATGGCGATCGCTGCTTACGCCATGGGCATCAGCGTGGGCTACAACTACATCCACGGTGAAATTTTCCAAACCTACGAGCGTTTTGAAGCTGCGCTGGATGAAGCCCGAGCTGCAGGCTTTTTGGGCGAAAACATCCAGGGCAGCAACTTCAGCTTTCAGTTGCATGCCGCGCATGGTTTTGGCGCGTACATCTGTGGCGAAGAAACGGCCTTGCTCGAATCTTTGGAAGGTAAAAAGGGGCAACCCCGTTTCAAGCCGCCTTTTCCCGCCAGCTACGGTGTTTACGGCAAGCCCACCACCATCAACAACACCGAAACCTTTGCTGCTGTTCCCTGGATCATTCGCAACGGTGGCGCAGCCTATTTGGCCTGTGGCAAACCCAACAACGGTGGCACCAAGATTTTCTCTGTCAGCGGCGATGTCGAGCGTCCTGGCAATTACGAGGTTCCGATGGGCACGCCTTTCCCCAAGCTGCTGGCATTGGCCGGTGGTGTGCGCGGTGGACGTGCTTTGAAAGCGGTCATTCCTGGAGGCTCTTCAGCCCCTGTGTTGCCAGCTTCCCTCATGATGGACATCACCATGGACTATGACGCGATCGCCAAAGCCGGCTCCATGCTGGGTTCAGGCGCGGTCATTGTCATGGATGACACACGTTGCATGGTCAAGAGCTTGCAACGCTTGTCTGCGTTTTACATGCACGAATCTTGTGGCCAGTGCACGCCTTGCCGTGAAGGCACAGGCTGGTTGTCACGCATGGTTGACCGGATCGAAACAGGGCAGGGCAGACCCAGTGACATGGACCTGCTCGACAGCGTTGCTGAAAACATCATGGGCCGCACGATTTGTGCATTGGGTGACGCCGCAGCCATGCCTGTGCGCGGCATGCTCAAGCATTTCCGTGCAGAGTTTGAACACCACATCACGCACAAGACCTGCATGGTCTCGTCTTACGTCTAAGCGGGCTACGAACCATGGTTGAGATCGAGATCGACGGCAAAAAAGTGGAAGTCGCACCCGGTAGCGTGGTGATTCAAGCTGCTGAACAAGCCGGTGCGTTCATTCCCCACTTTTGTTATCACAAGAAATTGAGCATCGCGGCCAATTGCCGCATGTGCTTGGTCGACATTGAAAAAGCACCCAAACCCATGCCGGCTTGTGCAACCCCCGTGACCCAAGGGATGGTGGTGCACACCAAATCCGACCGCGCCATCAAAGCGCAAAAGTCGGTGATGGAATTCCTGCTCATCAATCATCCGTTGGATTGCCCGATCTGTGACCAGGGCGGTGAATGCCAACTGCAAGACTTGGCCGTGGGCTATGGCGGCAGCGCCTCTCGCTACGACGAAGAAAAGCGTGTGGTCTTCCACAAAGATGTGGGTCCCCTCATCAGCATGGAGGAGATGAGCCGGTGTATCCATTGCACCCGCTGTGTCCGATTTGGTCAAGAAATTGCAGGCAGCATGGAGCTGGGCATGTCGCACCGTGGTGAGCACTCCGAAATTGAAACCTTTGTGGGTGAAACCGTGGACTCCGAGCTGTCTGGCAACATGATTGACATTTGCCCGGTTGGCGCACTGACCAGCAAGCCTTTTCGCTACCAGGCCCGCACTTGGGAATTGAGCCGGCGCAAGTCGATCAGTCCGCATGACGCCACTGGCGCGAATTTGGTGGTGCAGGTGAAAAACAACCAAGTCATGCGTGTCGTGCCCTTTGACAACGAAGAGGTCAACGAATGCTGGATCGCCGACCGTGACCGGTTCAGTTACGAATCGCTCAATGGCCCAGATCGTTTAACCCATCCCATGCTCAAGCAAGATGGCCAGTGGCAGGTGGTTGACTGGACCATCGCGCTGGAATACGTCGCCAATGGTGTCAAGCAGATCCAGGCAGATCATGGCGTCAACGCCTTGGGCTGTTTGGCCAGTCCGCACAGCACCTTGGAAGAGCTCCATTTGGCAACCCAATTCATGCGTGCTTTGGGCAGTGACAACATTGACTCGCGTTTGCGTGCGGCTGAATTCCCCACGGGCGCTCCTGTGCGCTGGTTGGGCAGGTCATTGGTCAGTTTGAGTGCTTTGGACCGTGTGTTGGTGGTTGGCAGTCATTTGCGCAAAGACCATCCGCTGATGGCGCAACGTATTCGCCAAGCGGCCCGACGTGGCGCTCATGTCAATGCCTTGGTCGGGTCTCAGCAGGACTGGGCAATGCCACTCAAGCATTCACTCGTGGCTGACAGTGCTGGCTGGGTGCAAAACTTGGCCGATATCGCTGCTGCCATCGCACAGCAAAAAGGCATTCAAGCGCCTGCCCAGGGCAACCCAGATGCAGCGCTGGCAAAAGCCATCGCGACATCTCTCTTGTCGGGCGAGCACAAAGCCATTTTGTTGGGCAACGCGGCTGCACACCATGCCAAAGCATCGAGTTTGCTGGCGTTGGCCAATTGGATAGCCCTTCAAACAGAGGCCACCGTGGGTTATTTGGGCGAAGCTGCCAACACGGTGGGTGCGCAATTGGTCAAAGCCCAGCCTGTACAAGGCGGCATGCACGCCGCACAGATGTTGCAGCCCAAGGCACTGCAGGCATTGTTTTTGTTGCACACCGAGCCCGAGTTTGACTGCGCTGGAGGCAAAGAGGCACTTGCCCATCTCGGTCAGGGTGGAATGGTGGTCACGATGTCACCCTTCAAGACCAATTTGGATCTCAGCGATGTGCTGTTGCCCATTGCCCCCTTCACCGAAACCGCTGGCACATTCGTCAATACCGAGGGGCGTGCCCAAAGCTTCCATGGTGTGGTGCGCCCGCTGGCGGAAACTCGGCCTGCTTGGAAAGTTTGGCGGGTACTGGGCACCTTGTTAAATTTGCCTGGTTTTGGCTATGACAGCATTGAAGAGGTGAGGGCGCAAGCCATGCCGCTCGACATTGCCTCTCTCTTGTCCAACGCCTGCCAAGCCAGTGTGGATTTAACGCCCGCCCTTGATGCGCCGGTGACTGCCTCGATTTACCAACTGGATGCACTGGTGCGCCGCGCACCTGCTTTGCAGCACACGGCAGATGCCCAAGAGGTGTTGCATGGTTGATGGCTTGTTCAATGCAGGCGCGGCGCTGAGCAATGCGGCTTGGTGGGTAAATATCGGCTGGCCAGTGGTTTGGACGCTGATGAAAATCATCTCGGTGGTATTGCCCTTGCTGCTGTGTGTGGCGTATTTGACTTTGTGGGAGCGCAAAGCCATTGGATTTACCCAAATCCGTCTTGGTCCAAACCGCATAGGCCCTTATGGCTTGCTCCAACCGATTGCAGACGCGGTCAAAATTTTGACCAAGGAAATTATCCTTCCCACCAAAGCCAGCAAGGGTTTGTTTTTCCTCGGGCCAGTCATGACCATGATGCCCGTATTGGCTGCCTGGGCTGTGGTGCCCTTTGGCCCTGAGGTGGTTTTGGCCAATATCAATGCAGGCTTGTTGTTCCTGATGGCGGTCACCTCTTTGGAGGTCTACGGCATCATCATTGCAGGCTGGGCCTCCAATTCCAAATACGCCTTTTTGGGAGCCTTGCGGGCCTCCGCCCAAATGGTCAGCTATGAAATCGCCATGGGCTTTTGTTTGGTGGTGGTGCTGATGGTCTCTGGCAGCATGAACATGATTGACATCGTGATGAGCCAGGACAAAGGTATGTTCGCCGATCAAGGTGTTGGGTTTTTGTCCTGGAATTGGCTGCCCCTGTTTCCGGTGTTCATCGTTTTCTTCATCGCCAGCTTGGCCGAAACCAACCGTCATCCCTTTGATGTGGTGGAGGGCGAGTCGGAAATTGTTGCTGGGCACATGATTGAATATTCGGGCATGTCCTTCGCCATGTTTTTCTTGGGTGAATACGCCAATATGATTCTGGTGTCTACCCTTTGTGTGGTCCTGTTTTTGGGCGGTTGGTTGGCCCCGGTAGACTGGTTTTGGCTTGCTTGGGTACCAGGTTGGATATGGATGGCCGTCAAGGTGTTTGTGGTGGTCACCATGTTCTTGTGGGTGCGCGCCACTTTCCCGCGTTACCGTTACGACCAGATCATGCGCTTGGGCTGGAAAATTTTCATCCCAATCACCCTGGTGTGGTTGGTTGTGGTGGGCGTTTGGATGCAAACGCCTTGGAACATTTGGAATTGATACAGAGGCGACCATGACCAAACCGTCCACCATGACAGCTCAAACGTCTTTTTCCTGGGCTGACTTTTTCTCCAGTTTTTTACTGCTGGAATTCATCAAAGGCTTTGCGATCACCGGCCGTTACATGTTTGCCCGCAAGGTCACAGTGCAATTTCCCGAGGAAAAAACTCCGCAGAGCCCTCGTTTCAGGGGCCTGCATGCATTGCGTCGTTATGAAAACGGTGAAGAGAGATGTATCGCTTGCAAGCTTTGCGAGGCAGTCTGCCCGGCGATGGCGATCACCATCGAGTCAGATGTGCGAGCAGACGGTTCACGCCGCACATCAAGGTATGACATTGATTTGACCAAATGTATTTTTTGTGGCTTTTGCGAAGAAAGCTGTCCGGTCGATTCCATCGTGGAAACTCATATTTTTGAATACCATGGTGAAAAACGCGGCGACTTGTATTTCACCAAAGAGATGTTGTTGGCTGTCGGTGATCGCTACGAGCCCCAAATCGCTGCCAACAAGGCAGCAGATGCCAAATACCGTTAACCCCAAAGGAAGATAGCAACATGGATGTCAAGTCAGCCCTGTTCTACGTCTTTGCAGCCGTTTTGCTGTTTGCCGCGTTGCGTGTGATCACGGTGCGCAACCCTGTGCACGCAGCGCTCTATCTGATACTGGCTTTTTTCCAAGCATCCGGCATTTGGATGCTGCTCAAAGCCGAGTTCTTGTCCATCACCTTGGTGCTGGTTTATGTGGGTGCGGTGATGGTCTTGTTTTTGTTCGTGGTCATGATGATCGACATCAACATAGATGCCCTCAAAAAAGGTTTTTGGAGTCACTTTCCATTGGCTGCGTCGATTGGCGCGATTTTGGCGCTTGAACTCGCTTCGGTCCTCATGGGTGGCTTTCGCTCAGCGCCAGCACCGGTGGAGGCGGTGGCAGCCCCTGGCATGCAAATCTCAAACTCAAAGGATTTGGGTATCGCTCTTTACACACATTACCTGTATCCCCTGGAAATTGCTGCCGTGATCTTGCTTGTGGCGATCATTGCTGCGATTGCCCTGACCATGCGCGAACGCAAGGACAGCAAGTTGCAGGATGCATCTGAGCAAATCCGGGTCAAACCTGCGGATCGGCTGCGCATGGTCAAAGTCGATCCGGTTCACCAGCCGGTTGTTGCGCCAGTGGTTGAGGAGCCCAAAGCATGACTGTCACACTTGGTCACTACCTCACCTTGGGCGCTGTGTTGTTTGCACTATCGGTCATCGGTATTTTTTTGAACCGCAAAAACCTGATCGTTTTGCTGATGGCCATCGAGTTGATGCTGCTAGCGGTCAACACCAATTTCATTGCCTTCTCTCATTACTTGGGCGATATGCAGGGACAAATTTTTGTCTTTTTCATTCTGACCGTTGCAGCTGCCGAGTCAGCGATTGGCTTGGCTATTTTGGTCTTGTTGTTTCGCAACCGGTCCAGTGTCGACGTGGATGAACTCAATTCCCTCAAGGGCTGATCAGATTCACCATGAGCCAAACTCTACAAGCCTCTACCTTGCTCACCATCGCTTTGGCGCCACTGGTGGGTGCCCTGCTCGCCGGTGTCTTGGGTACCCGATTGGGCGGCGACCGCATAGGCCATCGCGTGTCGCACAGCCTGACTGTTTTGGGTATTTTGGTCTCGTTCGTTTTATCCGTCCAAACCCTCTACAGCGTGGTGCATGACGGCGCACGTTTCAATGAAACGATTTACACCTGGATGGAGGTTGGCGGTCTCACCATGGAAATTGGTTTCATGGTGGATGGCTTGACGGCAATGATGATGTGCGTGGTGACCTTTGTGTCCTTGATGGTCCACATCTACACCATCGGGTACATGGCTGAGGACGAGGGTTACAACCGTTTCTTCTCCTACATCTCTTTGTTTACTTTCTCGATGTTGATGCTGGTCATGAGCAACAACTTGCTGCAGCTGTTTTTCGGATGGGAAGCTGTAGGCTTGGTTTCTTATCTCCTGATTGGGTTTTGGTTCAACAAACCCACGGCTGTTTTTGCCAACATGAAAGCTTTTTTAGTCAACCGTGTGGGTGACTTTGGCTTCATCCTGGGTATCGGTTTGATTGCTGCTTACACCGGCTCACTGAACTACACCGAGGTTTTTGCGCAGTCAGCTCAATTGGCCAGCATGGAATTTCCATGGTTGATGTTGGGTCAATCGTCCCTGTTGGTCACGGTGATTTGCATCTGCTTGTTCATTGGTGCAATGGGTAAATCTGCTCAGTTTCCATTGCATGTGTGGTTGCCTGACTCCATGGAAGGCCCCACGCCGATTTCAGCCTTGATCCATGCTGCAACCATGGTCACAGCCGGTATCTTCATGGTGGCGCGCATGTCCCCCTTGTTTGAGCTTTCAGACACTGCCTTGAACTTGATCATGGTGATCGGTGCGATCACTGCTTTGTTCATGGGTTTCTTGGGTATTGTGCAAAACGACATCAAGCGGGTGGTGGCGTATTCCACCCTGTCACAACTGGGCTACATGACCGTCGCCCTGGGCGCATCTGCATACTCGGTTGCGGTTTTTCACCTGATGACGCATGCCTTCTTCAAGGCACTGTTGTTCTTGGCTGCAGGCTCGGTCATCATGGGTTTGCACCACAACCAAGACATCCGTTGGATGGGTGGGGTACGCAAATACATGCCCATCACCTGGATCACATTCTTGTTGGGTTCCTTGGCCTTGATTGGCACACCTTTGTTCTCGGGTTTTTACTCGAAAGACAGCATCATTGAAGCGGTTGCTGCCAGCAACCTGCCTGCTGCCTCTTGGGCCTATGTCGCGGTGTTGGCCGGGGTTTTCATCACCGCCTTTTATTCGTTTCGCCTGTATTTCTTGGTCTTCCACGGTCAAGAACGGTTTGACCAGCAGCCGCAGGCGCACCATGATGCGCAGCATGATGCACACGGCCATGGCGATCACCATTTGCCACATGAGTCTCCCTGGGTGGTGACCGTGCCTTTGGCGTTATTGGCGATTCCGTCTGTCTTGATCGGTTACTTCACGATCGATGCGATGTTGTTTGGGGGCTTCTTCAAAGACGCGATCACGGTCAACGCAAGCACTCATCCCGCAATGCATGAGTTGCAGGACAAATTCCATGGTGCGATGGCTATGGCAGAGCACGGCTTGGTGACCTGGCCTTTTTGGCTGGCAGTAGCGGGTGTTGTTTCTGCTTTTTATTGCTACATGATCAACCCTGCATTGCCTGCCGCTGTTGAACGCATGTTCAAGCCTGTGCACACCCTGTTGGTTAACAAGTACTACCTGGACGCGTTCAATGAACAAGTGTTGGCGCGCGGCACCCGTTACCTGGCCAGTGTTTTGTGGAAGCGAGGTGACCAAGCTTTGATTGACGGCTGGTTGGTGAATGGTTCTTGGCGCTTGGTTGGGAGGCTGTCAAACATCGTCAGGCGTTTGCAATCGGGTTTTCTCTACCACTACGCACTGCTCATGATTTTGGGCGTGTTTGGCCTGATCACCTGGTTTGTCTGGCTCAAACCATGATGATATTTTTGATGCAATTGACCTTTAACCAAAACAGAGAGACGCCATGGGAATCTTGAGCCTGGCCATTTGGACACCGATTTGTTTTGGTATTTTGCTGCTTGCTTTTGGACGCGATGAGCATGCCAAGGAAGTCCGTTGGCTGGCTTTGTTGGGTGCCTTCGTCAGTTTTGTCATGACACTGCCGCTTTATGTCGGCTTTGACAACACCAGTGCCGCCATGCAGTTTGTTGAAAACCTACCTTGGATTGAGCGGTTCAACATGCACTACCACCTGGGTGTGGATGGCATCTCGCTGTGGTTTGTATTGCTGACCTCGTTTATCACCATGTTGGTGATCATCGCCGGATGGGAAGTCATCACCGAGCGTGTCAACCAATACATGGGTGCATTCTTGGTTCTCAGTGGCGTGATGGTTGGGGTATTTTGCGCTTTGGACGGCATGCTCTTTTATGTGTTTTTTGAAGCCACCTTGATTCCGATGTACCTGATCATTGGTGTCTGGGGGGGGCCCAACCGCATATACGCGGCATTCAAGTTCTTTCTCTACACCTTGCTGGGCTCCTTGCTCATGTTGGTGGCCTTGGTCTACCTCTACATTGCATCCAACGGCAGCTTTGACCTCCAAGCCTGGCATCACCATGCCCTGTCATCCCAAGCACAGACACTGTTGTTCTTTGCATTTTTTGCAGCTTTTGCTGTGAAGGTGCCAATGTGGCCAGTGCACACTTGGCTGCCTGATGTTCATGTGGAAGCTCCAACGGGCGGCTCTGCTGTGCTGGCCGCCATCATGCTCAAACTGGGTGCTTATGGCTTTTTGCGTTTTTCCTTGCCCATCGCGCCAGACGCATCTCACGAATGGGCTTGGTTGATGATTGCGTTGTCTTTGATTGCTGTGGTGTATGTCGGCTTGGTGGCCGTGGTGCAGCAAGACATGAAAAAACTGGTGGCTTATTCATCGGTGGCCCACATGGGTTTTGTGACCCTGGGGTTTTTCATGTTCAGTGAGCTGGGTGTGGGTGGTGGGATTGTGCAAATGATTGCGCACGGTTTTGTGTCTGCTGCGATGTTTTTATGCATCGGTGTCTTATACGACCGGGTGCATTCGCGGGACATAGCCAGCTATGGCGGTGTGGTCAACACCATGCCCAAATTCACTGCTTTTGCGCTCTTGTTTGCCATGGCCAATTGCGGTTTGCCTGGAACTGCCGGTTTTGTTGGCGAATGGATGGTGATTTTGGCGGCGGTGAAGTTCAATTTCTGGCTTGGCATCTTGGCTGCATCAGCCTTGGTCTTTGGTGCCGCCTACACCCTTTGGATGGTCAAGCGTGTCTATCTCGGCCCGGTGACCAATGCGCAGGTGCGCGAACTGACGGACATCAATGGGCGTGAGTTTTTCATGCTGGCCTTGTTGGCAGTTGCGGTGCTGTGGATGGGGGTGTATCCCAAACCTTTCACGGACGTGATGAATGTGTCTGTCAGTCATTTGCTTGAGCATGTGTCCATCAGCAAGTTACCCCAATGACCCGACCATGACCCCGACAGGACTTCAACCATGATGCAAAACTTCAACTGGGTGACGGCTTACCCCGAAATCGTGTTGCTGGTCATGACCTGCGTGATCGTCTTGGTAGATCTGTGGGTGAAATCGCCCATGCGGACATTGACTTACGCGCTCACCATGTCGACTTTGGCGGTGGTGGCCGCTCTAGAGGCTTACTACGCAACAACCAACGGCACCACCTATGGCTTCGGCCACATGGTGGTGTCTGATGCCATGGGCAATTGGCTCAAGTGCTTTGCCACTTTGGCCGTGATGGCTTCCTTGGTCTATGGCCGCCCCTACGCATTTGATCGACACATGCTGACCGGTGGAGAGTTTTTCTCCCTGAACCTGCTGGCTTTGCTCGGCATGTTTGTCATGATTTCAGGCAATAACTTCTTGGTGCTGTACCTGGGTCTGGAGTTGCTGACACTTTCAAGCTATGCCTTGGTGGCATTGCGCCGTGACCACGGGGATGCAACAGAAGCAGCCATGAAGTATTTCGTGTTGGGCGCTTTGGCCAGCGGTTTTTTGCTCTACGGTTTGTCCATGCTGTATGGCGCCACGGGCAGTTTGGATTTGACCGCTGTTTTCACAGCTGTGGCCAGTGGTCACATCAAGCACCAGGTGTTGGTGTTGGGTTTGGTGTTTGTGGTGTGTGGCATTGCTTTCAAACTGGGTGCTGCGCCATTTCATATGTGGGTGCCCGATGTTTACCAAGGCGCACCAACTGCAGTCACCCTGATGATTGCGGCTGCACCCAAATTGGCAGCCTTTGCACTGATGATGCGACTGCTGGTCGATGGCTTGTTGCCCCTGGCCATTGATTGGCAGCAAATGATGGTGGTGTTGGCTGTGTTGACCTTGGCGATCGGCAATTTCTCCGCCATTGCCCAATCGAATTTCAAGCGGATGCTGGCTTTTTCCACCATTGCCCAAATGGGCTTTGTGTTGATCGGCATGTTGTCTGGTGTGACCAATGGCAATACCTCCGCTGGTGCCAATGCCTACAGTTCCGCCATGTTTTACATGGTGACTTATGTGCTCACCACCTTGGGTGTGTTTGGTGTGATTTTGCTGTTGGCTCGCGAGGGCTTTGAAAGCGAAGAGATTGCCGATTTGGCGGGCTTGAACCAGCGCAGCCCTTTGTTTGCGGGTGTCATGGCCATTTGTTTGTTTTCTTTGGCGGGTGTACCTCCGCTGGTTGGCTTCTTTGCCAAGTTATCGGTCTTGCAAGCCTTGGTGGCTTCTGGACAAACCAGCGCTTTGGTCTTGGCAGTTTATGCGGTCTTGATGTCTTTGGTGGGTGCCTTCTACTACCTGCGGGTCATCAAAGTCATGTACTTTGATCCGCCCTTGACAGCTGTAACCTTGACGGCTGATATGCAAGTGCGCGTTGTTTTGTCCATCAACGGCGCATTGGTCTTGTTGTTAGGCTTGATGCCCGGGGGCTTGATGGCCTTGTGTGCCAATGCCGTGGTTCAAGCTTTAGGGACTTGATCAGCGGCACTGTCTCGCCAGACTGACTTGTGCCATGATTGTCAAATGAAAGTTCTTAACCTCCGCTGTAATCACCAGCATGATTTCGAAGGTTGGTTTGCTTCCGAGGACGCGTATCAAACCCAGCGGTCACAGGGCTTGGTTGAATGTCCGTTCTGTGGTGACAGCCAAATCAACAAAATGCTCAGCGCCCCTCGCTTGAACCTGCTCGGCAAGCATGGCTCCGGCTTGCTTGAAACTGCGCCTGAGACCAAGGAGCAAGGGGTCAGTCAAGCCCAGACCGCGGTGACCGTCTCAGCCATGCCGGCAGATGTTCGAGCGGCTTGGTTGAAGATGGTTCAACACGTGATGACAAACACCGAGGATGTCGGTACCCAATTTGCGGAAGAAGCCCGCAAGATGCATTACGGTGAAGCACAAGAGCGGGGTATTCGCGGCCATGTCAGCCCGCAAGAAACACAGGCTTTGTTGGAAGAGGGCATTGGCGTGTTGCCGTTTCCGTTGCCAGCGGCACTCAAGGGCCCGGTGCATTGAGCCCTCTGGGGTGATCACTTGTTTTTCAGTTTGCCGCGTGGTGCCACAAAGGTCGTGGGCGCGACAGGCCGGTCACCTGGCACGATGACCTTGGCAGGTGTTGTGTCTTTCTTTGGCTTTTTAGCCATTTTGTTGCTGCGTTGTTCACCTTTGGCCATGGTATTTCCTCCTTGATGGCGCGATTATCGCCTCAGCCTCTGGCCAGCGTCACACCGCCATCGACCACCAGAGTGTGACCCACCATATAGTCACTCGCGTTGCTGCTCAGGTAAATGGCTGCCGCCGCCATGTCCTCGTCTTTGCCAATGCGTCTCGCAGGAATGGTCTGTGCGGTGGTATCGCCATGGTCACGTGCTTCCCGGTTCATCTCGGAGGCGAAGGCACCGGGTGCGATGGCATTTACACAAATACCGTCTTTGATGAGTTCTAGCGCCATGCGCTTGGTCAGGTGGATCACACCTGCTTTGCTTGCAGAATAAGAGTAGGTTTCCCAGGGGTTGACCGAGATGCCGTCAATGGAGGCGATGTTGATCACCTTGGCCATGTGATGCTTGGCGGCTTGGCGCAACATCGGCGCAAACGCTTGCGTCAAGAAAAACGGTGTCTTCATGTTGAGGTCCACCACCTTGTCCCAACCCGCTTCTGGGAATTCGTCAAAAGGCGCACCCCAGGCCGCACCGGCGTTGTTGATCAAGATGTCCAGGTGTTTTTCTTTTTCACCCAACTGCTTGACCAACTCGGCAATGCCTTCTTGGCTGGAGACATCCAGTGGCATGGAAACACAAGTGCCAAAGGCAGCCAGTTCTTTGGCTGTCTGGTCACATGCAGCGGTTTTGCGGGCCGTGATGTAAACCCGTGCACCTTGGCACAAGAGGCCTTTGGCGATCATGCGGCCAATTCCCCGGGAGCCGCCGGTGACAAGGGCTACGCGGCCTTGCAATGAGAAAAGTTCTGTGGTGTTCATGGTGTCTCCATTTAGATGATTATTTCGCCCAACTGTCCTTCAACCCCACCGCACTGTTGAACACCAAGTGTTGAGCCGAGTGATCCACCCGATCCGCCACAAAGTAGCCGAGTCGTTCGAATTGAAACTTCTGATCGGGCAAGGCTTTCAGCAAGGAAGGTTCCACGAAGGCCTGCACCACTCGCAAGTTGTGGGGGTTGAGGGCTTCCAAAAAGTCTTTGCCACCGGCGTCGGGTTGGGCATCGCTGAACAAGCGGTCGTACAAACGCACCTCGGCTTGCACGCCATCGGCGACGCCCACCCAGGTGATCACGCCTTTGGCTTTCACGCTGTCCGAGCCTGCCGTGCCGCTCTTGGTTTCAGGAAACACCTTGGCATGTACTTCGATCACCATCCCGTTGGCGTCTTTGCTGCACCCTGTGCACTCGACCACAAAGCCACCTTTCAAGCGCACCACCGCGCCGGGGGACGAGGACCCATCGGGATTGCTTTGTGGCGGGCTCAAACGCTTGTAGCCCTTGGGTGGCAGTTCTTCGAAGTCCTCGCGTTCAATCCACACCTCTTTGCCCATGCTGAATTGACGTGCCGCAGGCTCGGGCTGGCCTTCAGGCGTATCTGGCAAGGTGGGCAGGGTGCAAGCCTCCAAATGCCCTGCACCAAAGGCCTCGTCCCAATTGGTCAGCACGAGTTTCACAGGATTGAGCACAGCCATGGCGCGGTGCGCGGTGTTCTCTAAGGTTTCCCGCAAGCAGCCCTCTAAGGTGCTGTAGTCGATCCAGCTGTCCGATTTGGTCACGCCAATGCGGTCGGCAAACAAGCGAAGGCTCTCGGGCGTGTAACCGCGGCGGCGCAGCCCCACGATGGTGGGCATGCGCGGGTCGTCCCAACCGCTGACTTTGCCTTCATTGACCAGTTGCGCCAGCTTGCGTTTGCTGGTGATGACGTAGGTGAGGTTCAGCCTTGCAAACTCGTATTGCTTGGGTGCAGGCGAGGTCAACAAACCCGACACCGTGCTGCCATCAGGCAGCGTGGCGGCCAGTGACAAGCGCTCCATCAGCCAGTCGTAGAAAGGGCGTTGGTCCTCGAATTCCAAGGTGCAAATGCTGTGGGTGATTTGCTCTAGCGCGTCTTCAATCGGGTGGGCAAAGGTGTACATCGGGTAGATGCACCACTTGTCACCGGTGCGGTGGTGGGTGGCTCGGCGGATGCGGTAGATGGCCGGGTCGCGCATATTGATGTTGGGCGAAGCCATGTCAATTTTGGCGCGAAGCACAGCGGCACCATCGGCCAACTGGCGGTCGCGCATCTCGCGAAAGCGGCTGAGGTTTTCAGCGGGGCTGCGGTTGCGAAACGGGCTGTTGACGCCGGGCTTGCCAAAGTCGCCACGGTTGAGGCGCATTTCATCAGCTGATTGTTCGTCCACATAGGCATGGCCGGTTTGAATCAAATGTTCGGCGGCGCGGTACATGAAATCAAAATAGTCGCTGGCTTGGTAGGGCGCGTCGTTGCCCGGTTGGCGCCAACTGAAGCCCAACCAATTTACCGCGTCGATGATGGCGTTGACGTATTCGGTGTCTTCTTTTTCGGGGTTGGTATCGTCAAACCGCAGGTGGCATACGCCGCCGTAGTCACGCGCCAAACCGAAGTTGATACAAATGCTTTTGGCGTGGCCCACATGCAAATAGCCGTTTGGCTCAGGCGGAAAGCGGGTGCGGATCTTGGCGGGGTCGGGCTGACCTTGGGCGTGGTGCGCTGCGTCCCCGGGACTGCCCGCCCAGCGACGGCTAGCGTAAGTGCCTTTGTCCAAATCGTTTTCGATGATCTGGCGCAAAAAGTTGCGGGCTTTGTGTTCGTCGGGTGCGGCAGGAGAGACGGGTTTGGTCATGTGAAGATTTTAGGGGTGCACAAGTGCGCCGCTAAAGCCATCCCGACCACGCATGCCAAATCAAGTCAAGATTGACCGGCGATTAGAATAAACCTCAATTAATCAGAAGGATACGCCGTGGATTTCATGTTGCTTTTGAAAGCCGCTGTCATGGGCGTCGTGGAAGGGCTGACCGAGTTTCTGCCGATTTCTTCCACCGGTCACCTGATCTTGGCGGGTGCCTTGCTGGGCTTTGACGGTGAAAAAGCCAAGGTGTTTGACATTGCGATTCAAACCGGTGCGATCCTCGCCGTCATCATTGTCTATTGGGAAAAAATCAAAAGCACGGTCATCGCACTGCCCACCCAACGCTTGGCGCGTCGTTTTGTCTTGAATGTGTTCATCGCTTTTGTGCCTGCCGTGGTCTTGGGCTTGTTGTTTGGCAATGCCATCAAAGCGCATCTGTTCACGCCCACCGTGGTGGCCTCCAGCTTCATCATCGGTGGGTTCATCATTTTGTGGGTGGAAGGCTGGGGTCGCAAACCCTTGCATGACGGCCACCCGGATGACCATGCGCGCATTCTCAACGTGGAAAGTATGACGCCTATGGATGCTTTGAAAGTGGGTTTGGTGCAGTGCTTAGCCATGGTGCCAGGCACCAGTCGCAGCGGCGCCACCATCATTGGCGGCATGTTGTTGGGTATGAGCCGCAAAGCTGCCACCGACTTTTCTTTTTACTTGGCCATCCCCACGCTGATCGGCGCAGGTGCCTACAGCCTGTACAAAGAACGCGGCCTGCTAGGCATGGCTGATCTGCCCATGTTTGTTGTCGGTTTGTTGTTTTCTTTTTTAAGTGCATGGGCTTGTGTGCGTTGGCTACTGCGCTATATCTCCACACACAACTTCGTGGTGTTTGCTTGGTATCGCATCGCCTTTGGCGTGGTGGTGTTGGCCACGGCTTACAGTGGCTTGGTGGTCTGGCAGGCTTAGTGTTTAAGCACCACAGGACCGAGCATATTGAGGATGGCTGCCTCCACGGCTGAAGCTGTGGCCACTGGGCTTTCCATCGGTACCAAGTGCGTGCCGTCGATGATAGTGATGCGCCCTTTGGTGACCCGCTTGGTGAAGTCACCGCCTGCAATCCGCATTTCACGGGAATGCCGCGCGGCCACCAAACTCACCGGGCACTTCAGTGGGTGACGCTTGAGGATGCCCTCCAAGTTGTGCGGCACGCTGTTGTAGATCTGGGTTTCGATGTCACGCGAAAAACACAACACACGTTGCACTTGACCGTCCACCAGCGCTGCTTCGGTGCCATGTTGAATGTAGTCTTCCAGCACTTGCGGAAGCCAGCGGGCGAAATGCTTTTTGCTGGCAAAGTGCGCCCGCACTTCTTCCAAGTTGGCCCACACATGGCGGCGTTTTTGACTCACCGCACCGGGTGAGAAGGTATTTGTCAACGACAGCTTCTTGGACAGCTGCAACACATGGGCTTGCCAACCGGCCACAGCCGGTGAATCCACCATCACCACGGCATGGGCCAACTCGGGGTACTGCGCGGCCAACATCAAACTCAGCATGCCGCCCAAGGAGTGCCCTACCAGCACCACGGGGCCCGAGTGCACGGCCACCAAAGGCTGGGCGTAAGCTCTGAGCTCTTCCACCAAATGCGGCCAGTTGCTGCTGACCGGGTAGGCTGGGTTGTGGCCGATTTTTTCCAATGCGTGAACTTGCAAACCACGGTGGCGCAATTCGTTCAACATGACCTTGTAGGTACTTGCCGGAAAACTGTTGCCATGGAAAAAAAGCACCAGCGGCGTGCCACTGGGGACGGGTTTTACAGTCACTGGGTTCATGAGATTTTCTTTAAGGCGTAGAGCGCGTCCAGCGCTTCACGCGGACTCAGGCTGTCGGGGTTGAGTTGGTTCAAGGCGGCTTGCAAGTGGCTGGGGCCGTTGTCCAAGCTTTCTGGCGGCTCAGCAAACAAATCCACTTGAGCCCGGCTGGCTTGGGCATCATTCTCTAGCGCGGCCAGAGCATGTTTGGCATGGTTGAGCACTGCAGTGGGCATGCCAGCCAAACGCGCGACTTGAATGCCATAGCTTTTACTCGCTGGGCCAGCTTGAATCTCGTGCAAGAACACCACATCGTTGCCGCTCTCGGCTGCGCTGACATGCACGTTCACAGCGGCGCGGTGGTTAGAGGCGAATTCGGTGAGCTCGAAATAATGCGTGGCAAACAAGCTCAATGCCTGGGTCTTGTCGTGCAAAAAGGTGGCGATGCCGCTGGCCAAGGCCAGGCCGTCAAAGGTCGAGGTGCCGCGACCGATCTCGTCCATCAACACCAGGCTTTGTGGCGTGGCGGTGTTCAAGATTTGCGCGCCCTCGGTCATCTCGAGCATGAAGGTGGACATGGCATTGGCGAGGTCGTCGGCTGCGCCAATGCGGGTGTGGATAGCGTCGATGGGCCCCAGCCTGCATGCGCTGGCAGGCACATGGCTACCGATGCTGGCCAAGAGCACGATCAGCGCCACTTGCCGCATGTAGGTGGACTTGCCGCCCATGTTCGGACCGGTGATGATTTGCATGCGCTGCGTGGGGCCGAGTTGCGTGTCGTTGGCAATGAAGCTGCCACCGGTTTCGCCTAAGCGCGACTCGACCACCGGGTGACGGCCTTGGATGATGCTGATACCTGGGGTGTTCACCAACTCGGGGGCGCACCAGTTCAGCGTCAAGGCACGTTCGCTCAAAGCAGCCAATACATCCAAGGTGGACAAGCCCCAAGCCACTTGACCCAAGGCGGGCACAAAGCTTTGCAGACTGTCGAGCAGCTGCTCGTAGAGCCACTTTTCACGCGCCAAGGCGCGGTCTTGCGCCGACAAGGCTTTGTCCTCGAAGGCTTTGAGCTCGGGCGTGATGAAACGCTCGGCATTCTTCAGGGTTTGGCGACGGCGGTAGTCGTCAGGCACACGGTCGAGTTGACCCTGCGTCACCTCGATGTAAAAACCATGCACCCGGTTGAACTGCACCTTGAGGTTGGCAATGCCGGTGCGTTCGCGTTCACGCAGCTCCAGGGCCAACAAAAATTCGTCACCGTTGTTTTGGATGCCTCGTAACTCGTCGAGCTCGGCATCAAAGCCATGGTTGATGATGTTGCCGTCGCGCACCAAGGCGGCAGGCTCGGGCAGCAAAGCCGCTTGCAGCAGGGCGGCGCATTCGGGCGGTGCTAGCAAAGCACTGGCCAAGGTGTGAAGCCAAGGGGTTTGCAAGGCGGGCTTCAAGAGTGCAGGCAGAGCGCTGGCGCGTTGCAAAGCCGCGCCCAGGGCCACCAATTCGCGCGGGCGCACCTGCCGCAAAGCCATGCGTGCACTGATGCGTTGCACATCGCCCAAGCCTTTCAAAGCGGTGCGAAGTTCTCGCCAGACCCCCGCGCCATGCTCGCCATGCAAAGCCGCAATCGCGTCCAAGCGTTGCTGCGCGATGCTTCTCTCACGTGGCGGCTCCAACAGCCAACGCTTGAGCAGTCGGCTGCCCATACCGGTCATGCAGGTGTCGATCAAGGAAAACAGCGTGGGGCTGTCCTCGCCGCGCAAGGTTTGCGTGAGTTCCAAATTACGCCTGGTGGTGGCGGGCAGGTCAATGCGTTCTTCGTTGCGTTCCACCCGCAGCTTTTGCACATGCGACAGGCTGCGCCCTTGGGTGTGCTCTGCATAGGCCAGCAAAGCCGAGGCTGCGGCATGGGCTTGCAACAGTTCTTGGGCTTGCCATGCCACCAAGCTGGCGGCTTGCAGTTGTTCAAGCAATTTGCGTTGGCCCAAGCTGCTGTCAAAAGCCCAGGCAGGACGTTCGCTTTTGACAGGCCCAGCAGCCAAGAGCGGGCGCAAATGAGCAGGCAACTCACTGCTGAAAATCACTTCGCTGGGTGCGATCCGGGCGATCCAACCGGGAAGCTCATCGGCGGCGCATTCGGCCAGTCGCAACTCGCCTTCGGTCACGCTCAGCCAAGCCAAGCCGCAGCCTTGCGGTTTGCCAGCGCGTTCGCTGGCATGCACCGCCAACACATAGGCCTCGGTTTTGTCATTCAGGAGTTCGGCGTCGGTGAGCGTGCCGGGCGTCACCACCCGCACCACCTTGCGCTCGACAGGCCCTTTGCCACCGACTTCACCGACTTGCTCGCAGATGGCCACCGACTCGCCCAGCTTTATCAGCTTGGCCAGGTAGTTGTCGACCGAGTGAAAGGGCACCCCTGCCATCACCACCGGTTGACCGGCCGACTGACCGCGTTGGGTCAGGGTGATGTCCATCAGGCGTGCGGCTTTTTCAGCGTCCTCGAAAAACAGCTCGTAAAAATCCCCCATGCGGTAGAACAGCAAGGTGTGGGGGAAGTCCGCTTTTAGGCCCAGGTACTGGGCGATCATGGGGGTGTGTTGGGACAAGTCGGCCATGCAAACACCAGAAAAGGTATTTATTCGCCGCTGTTGAGGTCTTTGCGCAGCTGCCCAATCAGTTTGCTGGCTTGGGTCTTGTCTTCGACACCTGCAAATTTGGAGTATTTGTTCAGCAGGCCGACCATTTGCGCATACACCTTGGGGTTGGCAGCCATGCACTCGCGCTGGTGCAGGTAGTCTGCTTCGCCCGTGAAATTACCCACCAAGCCGCCTGCCTCGGTGATCAGCAGGCTGCCTGCAGCCATGTCCCAGGGTTGCAAACCGGTTTCAAAAAACCCGTCGCAAAAGCCAGCCGCCACGTACGCCAGATCGAGTGCCGCAGCACCAGGGCGACGCAAGCCGGCGGTGCGTTGCATCATATCGGCCATGACTTGCAGGTAAGCCGCGTAATCATCCTCTGGCCGAAACGGAAAACCAGTGCTGATCAAGCACTCTTCCAAGCGGGTGCGTTTGCTCACCCGCAAGCGGCGGTCGTTTAAGAATGCACCTCGGCCACGGGTCGAGGTGAACAAATCGTTGCGGGTCGGGTCGTAAACCACGGCCTGCTCCAGCCGGCCTTTGTGTTGCAAAGCAATGCTGATGCAGTAAAACGGAAAGCCATGGATGAAGTTGGTGGTGCCGTCCAGCGGATCGATGATCCAAATGTTGTCTGCGTTGGGGTTACCGCGTGTTTGGCCTGATTCCTCGGCCAAGATGCCGTGGTCGGGGTAGGCGGTCAGCAAGGTGTCGATGATGATGTTTTCGCTGGCATGGTCGACCTCGGTCACGAAATCATTGGCCATTTTTTGGGAGACCCGCACCGATTCGACGTCCAGCGCGGCACGGTTGATGATCACCCCAGCCGCACGGGCAGCCTTGATGGCCAGGTTGAGCATGGGGTGGATGGAAGAGGAGGAGGCGACGGTCATGGGAGAGGCAGTGACAATAGCAAGTATTTTAGTCCCTATGCATACCCGCTTCATCCTTATCGACACCAGCCACGCTGGCAACGTCGGCGCCACCGCCCGCGCCATGCGGGTCATGGGCTTTGACGATTTGGTGTTGGTCGCGCCACGCTGGGCAAACGTGCTCAGGCGCGAGGAGACCATCCAACGCGCCAGTGGTGCCTTGAATGTGCTGGAAAACGCTCGTATTGTGGCCACCTTGGACGAAGCCTTGGAAGGCATGAACCACCTGTGTGCCACGGCCATGACCCCGCGTGACTTTGGCCCGCCCACCCGTTCCCCGCGTGAACACTTCGCCAAGATCCCCCAACCAACAAGCCAGGGCGGTATCGCTTTTTTGTTTGGCTCTGAGCGCTTTGGCATGAAAAACGAAGACGTTTACCGTTGTCATGTTGCTTTGAGCATTCCGACCGACCCCGGCTTTGGCTCCCTGAACCTGGCCAGCGCGGTGCAAGTGGTGGCCTATGAGTGGCGACTGGCCTTGGGTGGCTATGCGGTGCAGGGTGCGACCCAAGACGCCCATCATGCGGATGCAACGCAGGTGGCGGGCATGCTGCAACACTGGCAGGATTCCCTGGTAGACATCGGCTTTCTTGACCCAGCAGCACCCAAAAAGCTCATGCCTCGCCTCAATCAGCTTTTCAACCGCGCTGGATTGAGTGAGGAAGAAGTCCACATCCTGCGCGGGATTGCCAAGGCCATGAGCCAGTCGGCCAAGGGAAAAAGTTAGACTCTTCAAATGTTTTCAAGAATCCGCGCTGACGCGCAAACCATACTCGACCGCGACCCGGCTGCCCGCGGTTGGCTGGAGGTGCTGACCTGCTATCCCGGCTTGCACGCATTGCTGTTTCACCGGTTAGCCCATGCTTGCTGGCAAGCAGGTTTGCACTTGCTGGGTCGTTTCATCTCACACATTTCGCGCTTTTTCACCGGCATTGAAATCCACCCGGCTGCCAAAATCGGCTCAGGTGTGTTCTTTGACCATGCCATGGGCGTGGTGGTGGGCGAGACGGCTGAAATTGGCGACGGCTGCACGATTTACCAAGGCGTTACCTTGGGCGGCACCTCACTCTACAAAGGCACCAAACGCCACCCTACTTTGGGCAAAGACGTGGTGGTGGGTGCTGGGGCGAAAGTCTTGGGCGGCTTCGCGGTCGGTGATGGCGCTAGGATCGGCAGCAATGCGGTGGTGATCAAACCCGTGCCAGCAGGTGCAACAGCGGTCGGCAACCCAGCGCGCATCATCCAAGCACAGTCAGATGCCAAGCGCGAAGAAGTCGCCTCCAAAATGGGCTTCTCTGCCTATGGCGTGACGCAAAACGACGACCCCTTGAGCCAGGCCATGCGCGGCTTGATTGACCATGCTGCCGAGCAAGACAAGCAAACCGCCATGCTCTGGCAGGCTCTGGAAAAGTTGGCTGCCCAAACCAGCCATGGCAATGACTGTCTGCCAAAAGATGCGGCAAAAAATGCTCATTTAGAAATTGAAAAACTCAACAAACTGATAGATTGAGTAGGTTTTAGCAGTTCAAATACTGCTTTTTTCATTTCAATCCCACTGATCAGTCACTGCATGTCGCCCTTCATCAAATTACATCCCCACCACCTGATGCTGGTTCGTGAAGGCGAAGAGGCGATCTACGGGGAGCTGTCTTTCAGCGTGGAGCAATACGGTTTGTTGGTGAACAACTTTTTGTTCAACCTGCAGTTAACACCGCCCAACCAACACCACGCCTATTGGCGATTCATTTGTGAAGAGCCGCGTCAGTTGAATGTGCCGCATTTCGTGCTGTTTTTGAAATCGATAGAGCACTATATTTTTGCGACCTTGAAATTCTCACCGGATGAAGTGGTCTTGGGTCAATCAGCCGACAGGTCCAAGCCAAGCAAGCTTCACGCCCCGTTGACCGAGCCCTACCGCTTGTATTTCAAAGACATGTTCTTTGACATCAATGCCACGGCTTTGCAGCGCATCGAAGACCCATCAGGCAAGCGGGCGGATCGCTGATTTCGGACGAAACGCTTTGCAAAAAGCGTCATGGGTTTGCAGGTAAGGCCCACCGATCAGGTCAACGCAATACGGGACAGCCGCGAATATCCCATCCACCAGGACCTGGCCCTCAGGGCTTTTCAAACCGCCGAGGGTTTCAGTGATCGATTTGGGCTGGCCAGGCAAATTGACGATCAGCGATTCGCCACGGATCACCGCCACTTGGCGAGACAAAATGGCCGTGGGCACAAATCGCAAGCTGATCTGGCGCATTTGCTCACCAAAGCCGGGCATCTCTTTGTCGGCCACGGCCAAGGTGGCCTCGGGCGTCACATCCCGCTTTGCTGGGCCAGTCCCACCTGTGGTCAGCACCAAATGGCAACCGGCGTCTACCAACCCGATCAAGGTTTGGCTGATCACAGCTTGCTCATCGGGGATGAGGCGAGGCTCGAACACCAAGGGGTTTTGCAAGGCTTGGCCCAGCCAGTCTTTCAGGGCTGGCAAGCCTTTGTCTTCGTAAGCACCGCTGGAAGCGCGGTCGCTGATGGAAACGATGCCGATGCGCACCGTGTCAAGCTTGAAGGTCGTCATAGCTGATCGCTTGGGTGTGGGTGGCCGTTTTCAGGTGATCGCGCACCAGCTTGAACATGTCTCGGTAGGCCTTGCCTTGTCTGGGAAATTGGCCTTGGGAGACCGCGGTTTTATCGGGCAAACCGTCTTTACGGGCTTGGCGCACCAAGGTCCGTAACTGTTGGCTGTCGGTGTCCGGGTGGGCGTTGAGCCAGTCGGCCAAGGCGCTGTCGTCTTGCAACAGCCGGTCACGCCAATGCTCGGCCATGTGCAGTGCTAAGGTTTCTTCGGCACTGCCGTTGTGCTGCACATCGAGTGCATCGCGGATGGCCTGCACCTGTTCTTCATCGAGTTTACGCATGAGCTTGCCGACATATTGCATTTGTCGACGCTTGCCCTCGAAGTTGCTGATTTTTTTTGCCTCTGCAATGGCTTCGTTCAAGGCCTCGGGCACCTGTGCTTGTTCCACCAACCGCTGCAGGGCGGGGATACGCAGCAGCAACAGGTCTTCGCCGAGCTTTTGCAGGGCATCGCTTTCGCGCTTGAGATCGGTTTTGCTGGCGGTGTCGCTGCCCTTGAGCTCGCGCTTGAGCTCGAGATCGAGATCGCTGCCTTCGGCAACGAAATGGCCTTTGACGTAATAGCCTTTGGTGGGTTTGCGGGACATGGCGTGTGGTTATAGGGGGGAGAAGTATCATAGCCGTCGATATGAATCACACCCCAAACCCCTCCAGAACACCCGCCACCCAAGCTTTGCCAGGTTTCAGCCACAGCCGAGCCCAATTTGAAGACCTGGTTGACTCCGCTTTGGCCTGCGCCCGGCGGCTCGGGGCCAGCAATGCCGCCGCCGAGGCCTCTGAGGGCACAGGCTTGAGCGTTTCTGTTCGCAAAGGCGAGTTGGAGAATGTCGAGCGCAACCGCGACAAATCCTTGGGGGTGACGGTCTATCTGGGTACCCGCCGGGGCAACGCCAGCACCTCTGACTTTTCAGCCGCCGCCATCGAGCGCACTGTGCAAGCCGCCTATGACATTGCACGCTTCACCGCCGAAGACCCGATGGCCGGCTTGCCCGACCCGGACCTGATCGCCCAACACCATGCCGACCTGGATTTGTTTCACCCCTGGGCGATCCACAGCGAGCAAGCGGCAGAGTTGGCGCTGCGTTGCGAAGCCGCGGCCATGGTTACCGACAAACGAATCACCAACAGCGAAGGTGCGGGCGTGTCTGCCCAGCAAAGCCATTTCTTCAGCGCCCATACCCACGGGTTTCGAGGCGGTTACGCCAGCTCGCGCCACAGCATTTCGGTTGCCCCGATCGCAGGCAAGGGCGATGACATGCAGCGCGACCACTGGTACAGCTCGATGCGCCACCCAGACGAACTGGCCGCGCCCGAAGCCGTTGGCCGTTACGCTGCCGAACGTGCCCTGAGCCGCTTGCGCGCGCGCAAAATCTCCACCACCAGCTGCCCTGTCTTGTTCGAGTCACCTTTGGCAGCCGGTTTGCTTGGTGGTTTGGTGCACGCCCTCAGTGGCGCTGCGCTCTACCGCAAAAGCAGTTTTTTGCTCGATTCGTTGGGCACACAAGTCATGCCCAAGCACCTGCAAGTCCATGAGGACCCGTTTGTCAAGCGCGGTAAAGGCAGCTCGATGTTCGACGAAGAGGGCGTGAAAACTCAGCCTCGTCAGGTCATCCGCGATGGTTTGGTCGAGGGCTATTTCCTCAGCAGCTATTCAGCCCGCAAGCTGGGCATGCAAACCACGGGCAACGCAGGCGGCTCGCACAACCTGGTGATGACGTCCAAACTCACCCAAGCAAAGGACGACTTGGACGCCATGCTGAAAAAGCTCGGCACCGGTTTGTTCGTCATCGAACTCATGGGCCAGGGCGTCAACTACGTCACCGGCGACTATTCCCGGGGTGCGAGTGGCTTTTGGGTGGAGAAAGGGCAGATCGCCTATCCGGTCCAAGAGATCACCATCGCTGGCAACCTCAAAGACATGCTGATGGGCATCGAGGCTGTCGGTGTCGATGCCTACAACCATGGCGCCAAAACCGTGGGCTCGGTGCTGGTCAACCGAATGAAAGTCGCTGGCGCTTGATCACTGGGTCAGGACCACCATGGCGTTGTCTTGCCAGTGCGCCCAAACGGTTTGGCCTTCTTCGATCGCCTCTTGGTCGCGGTCGGCGTTGGTGACCGATACCTTGATGGTTTGGCCGTTCGACAGGCGCAAGCCGTAACTGGTGAAACTGCCAAAGTACGACCAGTCTTTCAAGACACAGGCCACGGCGTTATGAGGCCCTTCAGGCTTGTCTTTGCTGAGCAATACTTTTTCGGGACGCAGGGCAACTGACACCGGCATGCCCAGGCTGCCCGTGATGCCATGGCCCACATAGAAATCACACACGGGGCTGCTGACCACCACATGGTCGGGTTCGTAGACAGACACCTCGCCATCGAACAAATTCACATTGCCGACAAAGTCCGCCACAAAACGGCAGTTTGGGTTTTCATAGACATCATTGGGTGTGCCCACTTGCAACAAACTGCCTTCGCTCATCACCGCGATACGGTCAGCCATGGTCATGGCCTCGTCTTGGTCGTGCGTGACCATGACGCAGGTCACCCCGACTTGTTTGATGATGTTGACCAACTCGACCTGGGTTTGCTCGCGCAGTTTTTTGTCCAGCGCGCCCAGGGGTTCGTCGAGCATCAGCAGTTGAGGTCGCTTGGCCAGGCTGCGTGCCAAGGCCACGCGTTGTTGCTGGCCACCAGAGAGTTGGTGTGGGCTGCGCTTGGCGAATTTTTGCAACTGCACCAGTTGCAGCATTTCTTCCACCCGCTGGTTGAGCTCGTCTTTGGCCACGCCATCGCGGCGCAGGCCAAACGCGATGTTGTCCCACACATTCATGTGCGGAAACAAGGCGTAAGACTGGAACATCATGTTCATCGGCCGCTCGTAGGGCGGCAAATCGGTGACATCCTGGCCATCGAGCAACACCCGACCGGTGGTGGGGGTTTCAAACCCAGCCAACATGCGCAGCAAAGTCGATTTGCCGCAGCCTGAGGAACCCAGCAAAGCGAAGATTTCACCCCGGTAGATGCTCAGGCTGACGTTGTCAACAGCCAGCGTGAAGCCAAACCGTTTGGTGATGTTGTCTATTTGCAGGAATATCTTTGAGGTCGTCATTTGGCCCGAATGATAATTCAGCCTTGCAAGGCGGCTTTCACCGCTGCACTGACCAAACCCATGTCGGCTTTGCCAGCCAAGCGGGTTTTGACCGCGCCCATGACCTTGCCCATGTCGCCAGGGCCTTGGGCACCCACCTCGGCCACGATGGCGGCGACTTCGGCTTGGATCTCTTTGGCGCTCAGGCGCTGGGGCAAGTACACCTCGAGCACCGCGATTTCGGCGGTTTCAATGTCCGCCAGGTCTTGTCGTTGGGCACTGAGGTAGGCGGCGACCGAGTCTTTGCGCTGCTTGATGAGTTTGTCGACGATGGCGATCACCGCCAGGTCATCGAGCTCAATCCGTTCATCCACCTCTTTTTGCTTCATCGCCGCTTGCAGCAAGCGGATCGTGCCCAGACGCGCACTGTCTTTGGCGCGCATGGCGGATTTCATGTCTTCGGTGATCTGTTCTTTCAGTGCCATGGTGAACTCCTGGAGAGAAAAAAAAGGCCCGCGCGGACAAGCCGGGCGAGCCTGGTCAGGCCGGGGCCTGAGCCGGGATCAGTAAAGTTTTTTGGGCAATTGCATGCTGCGAACCCGCTTGTAGTGGCGTTTGACGGCAGCGGCTTTTTTGCGTTTGCGCTCAGAAGTGGGCTTTTCGTAGAACTCGCGGGCGCGCAAGTCGGTGAGCAAGCCCAGTTTTTCGATGGTGCGCTTGAAGCGGCGCAGTGCCACGTCAAAGGGTTCGTTTTCTTTTACACGGATGGTGGTCATTGACAACAATTTTCAAAATGTGCACACCTTGGCAAAGAAGAAGATCGGACTTCAAAACCGTGGCTGCGGTGGTTCCCAACGGGTTGTGGCTGTCGGGGGGTAGCCATTATCGAGCCTGACATTATAGCGGCCTGAGCCGCTGTGCCAAGCCTTTGGCGCAGGCATGCGCGCTGGACCAGGCCCATTGGAAGTTGTAGCCCCCCAGCCAGCCGGTGATGTCCACCACTTCCCCAATGAAATACAGGCCGGGCTGGCGCGATTCCATGGTTTGCTGGGACAGCTCTCGGGTGTCGAGCCCGCCCGCCGTGACCTCGGCTTTGGCATAGCCCTCGGTGCCTGCCGGGGTCAGTGACCACTCACCCAAAGACCTCGCCAGCGCATGCAAGGCTTTGTCAGGGGTGTCGGGCAGGCTGCGCTGCCAAGCGCTGTCTTGGGCAGCCCAGGCATCAGCCAAACGCGCAGGCAGCCAAGCGGCCAGGGCGTTGGCGACTTGCTTTTTGGAGTGCTGTTTGGCCTCGCGCAAGGCCGCATTCAGGTCGCGCCCTGGCGCCAGGTTGAGCTGAATCGGGGTTCCTGGCTGCCAGTAGCTCGAAATTTGCAACACCGCCGGTCCTGACAGGCCTCGGTGCGTGAACAGCAGGTCTTCCTCAAACAGAGGGCGCTGCTTGCCCATGCCGGTTGAAATCTCGACCGCTTGAGAAAGCCCCGCCATGGCTGCGAATGGCTGCCAATCGTCCGCGGCAAAGGTCAGCGGCACCAGGGCCGGGCGGGGTGTCACCAAATTCAAGCCAAACTGCGCGGCAAGCCGGTAGCCCAGGTCGGTCGCACCGATTTTCGGAATCGACAAGCCGCCAGTCGCCACCACCACGGCGCGGGCCTGCACTTGGCCTTGGCTGGTTTGGGCGGTGTAGCCGTGTGCCGAGGCGTCGCTCCATTGCAGGCTTTGCAAGCTGCAGGGCTGCCAGCGCGTGACCGCGCCGCCCATCGCACCGGCCTCACACTCGCGCAGCAGCATGTCGATCAAGTCTTGAGCGCTGTGGTCACAAAACAGCTGGCCCTTGTGTTTTTCATGGAAAGCGATGCCGTGTTTGTCCATCAAACCGATGAAGTCGGCTGCGGTGTAGCGGGACAGGGCGCTGCGGGCGAAGGGTGGGTTCTCACCCAAAAAATGTTTGTGGGGCGCGCGCGGGTCGATGTCTTTGTTGGTGAAGTTGGCACGTCCGCCGCCAGAGATGCGGATTTTTTCGGCGACCTTGGGGCTGTGGTCCAGCAGCAGCACCTGCAAGCCGTTTTGCGCGGCGACCCCGGCGCAAAACAAACCCGCTGCGCCCGCCCCGATGATCAGCACATCGGTTTGCGTCATGGCTGGTTCAAAAACGCTTCAATATGTTGGGCCAACACAGCAGGTTGGTCGTGGTGCATCATGTGCCCGGCATCCTCGATCGTCACCGTCTGCAGGTTTTTCACCGAGCGGATGCGTTGATGGTATTCCTCCAAGCTGAAACGGCCTTTCCACCAGGTGTCCAAGCTGTTCTCGCTGGCTTCCACGTTCAACACCGGGGCGGTGATCCGCTGGTACATCGCCAACACTTCCTCAACATGGAACAAATTGGCGTTGGTCACTTTGTGAGCTGGGTGGCCCAAGATTTCCCATTCCCCTTGCGCGTTCGGTCTGGCCCAGTGCTGGGCCAGCCAGTGGGCTTTGTCGGTGGACAGGCGCGGGTTGGTTTTCATCAAGCGCTCGGCCACGGCCGCGGCACTGGGGTAATTGCGCAAGGCTTTTTCACCTTGGCGCAAGGCCTTCATCTCGTCCATCCATTGGGCGTAGCGGGCCGGTGCTTGTTCAGGCTGGGTCGCGGCCAAACCGAAGCCTTCCAAATTGATCAGGCGGCGAATCCGCGTGGGCCGAATACCCGCGTATTGCATCACCACATTGCCACCCATGCTGTGGCCCAACAGGTCAATCTCGCCTTCTGGCTGGAAGTGGTCAATCAAGGCATCGAGATCAGCCAGGTAGTCGGGGAACCAAAAATGGTCTACTTGGCCGGGCTCGGTCAGGCCGAAACCACGCCAGTCGGGCGCGATGATGTGGCGGTCTTGTGTCATGGCATCGATGACAAACTGGAACGAGGCGCCCACGTCCATCCAACCATGGACCATGAACAAAGGCAACTGGTCGGGGCGGGGTGTGCCCCATTCACGCACATGGTGGGAGAGGTGTCGCAGGGGGACAAAGCTGCTGCGGGTAGGCCGTTTGACTTGGTACATTCGGTTGATCATAAGGACGACTTGCATGAACCCCGGTCACCCTGAGGACAACCACACGCCAATGCTTCGTGATTTCCGCTGGTCTGTGCCTCGCCATTTCAACATCGCGCAGGTCTGTGCCAAGCGTTGGGCCATGCATGACGATGCCACGCTGCGGGTCGTGATCCTCGAACACCGCTTGGACGCCGCACCACTTGTCTACAGCTTTGCGCAGTTGCAAACCGCGGCCGATGCCCTATGCCATCGGTTGCAGACCCAGGGCATACAGCCTGGTGACCGGGTGGCGGTGGTTTTGCCTCAGCGGTTTGAAACCGCTGTGGCTTATGTGGCGCTGTGGCAAATGGGCGCGGTGGTCATGCCACTGTCGCAGTTGTTTGGTCCCGAGGCTTTGGCCTACCGATTGCAAGATGCGCAAGCGGTGTTGGCCCTGGTGGATGCGGTGTCCGAGGACGTGGTGCAGGGCTTGCAGGCCGAGTGCCCAGCATTGCGACATGTTTTCAATATTGAAAACTTGTTTTGCCCTGACTCTTCCAGCAACGGGGCTGCCCAGGTCGATGGCTTGAACCTTGCCCATGCCTCGCCAGCCGTGCACCCCGCTTGGCCGATGGCCGAGACTTTGGCGAACGACCCAGCGGTGTTGATTTACACCAGCGGGACCACCGGGCCACCCAAGGGCGCTTTGATCCCGCACCGAGCTTTGATAGGCAACCTGACAGGCTTCGTCTGCAGCCAAAACTGGTTTGGCTTTGCGCCTACTGGCCAAGCGCCGGTGGGCGAGTTCGAGCTGCCCTTGGGCAGCCACGCCGTGATGTGGTCGCCAGCCGATTGGACCTGGACCGGCGGGTTGATGGATGCCTTGCTGCCCAGCCTGTATTTCGGTCGACCCATCGTTGCTTGGTCGGGTCGTTTTTCGGCCGAGTTGGCCTTTGGTTTGATGCAGCAACACCGCGTGACCCACACGTTTTTGTTTCCCACCGCTTTGAAAGCCATGATGAAGGCCTACCCCCATCCGGCTTTGCAGTTTCAACTGGACTTGCAAGCCATCATGAGCGCCGGTGAGGCCGTGGGCGATGCGGTATTCAACTACTGCCAACAAGAGCTGGGTGTGACCGTGAACGAGATGTTTGGCCAAACCGAGGTGAATTACATCGTCGGCAACTGCGCCATGAATGGCGAGACCTCAGCGGGTGTGGGATGGCCTGCGCGACCCGGCAGCATGGGCCGCGCCTACCCTGGGCACCGCGTGGCGGTGATTGACGACGATGGCCACGAATGCGCCGTGGGCGTGCCGGGCGATGTGGCTTTGCACCGCTTCGATGTGCACGGCGACCCCGACCCGATTTTTTTCTTGGGCTACTGGCGTCAGCCCGAGGCCACGGCCGACAAGTACAGCGGTGACTGGTGCCGCACCGGTGACCTGGCCACGCGCGACGCCGACGGCTACCTCTGGTACCAAGGCCGCGCTGACGATGTGTTCAAGTCGGCGGGCTACCGCATTGGTCCCAGCGAAATTGAAAACTGCTTGGTGAAGCACCCCGCTGTGGCCAATGCGGCCGTGGTGCCCAAGCCCGATGCCGAGCGTGGCAACTTGGTGAAAGCCTATGTGGTGTTGGCGGTGGGCTTTGTCGCTTCAGAGGATCTGGTGCAAGAACTTCAACGACATGTTCGCGGTTTGCTGGCACCTTATGAATACCCCAAAGAAATGGAATTCATCGAGGCCTTGCCGATGACTACCACAGGCAAGGTGCAAAGGCGAGTGCTGCGCTTGCAAGAGGCCCAACGCGCACAAACCGTCAAACCCTGAGCGCCGGCAATCCCACGCCCCTTAAACTCCGCCCCATGACCACACTCAACCTCACCCCCGTTCGCTTGGGCCAAAGCGATTTGCACGTCACCCCGATCTGCTTGGGCACCATGACTTTCGGCCAGCAAGTCGACGAAGCCACCAGCCACGCCATCATGGACCACAGCATTGAGCGGGGCGTGAACTTCTTTGACACTGCCGAGATGTACGCCGTGCCGCCCACCGCTGACACTTTTGGTTTCACCGAAACCTACATCGGCAATTGGTTGTCCAAACGCCCTGGCATGCGCCAAAAAATCGTGCTCGCCACCAAAGTGGCCGGCCCCTCGCGTGGCATGCCTTGGGTGCGTTCTGGCGAGGGCATGACCGCGGCTGACATCCTGGCCTCGTGTGACGCCAGCTTGAAGCGCTTGAAGACCGATGTCATCGACCTCTACCAAATCCACTGGCCAGAGCGCCATGTGCCGATCTTTGGTGCGATGTACTACGACCCCGCCAAAGAAAAATCCGCCACGCCCATCCACGAGCAACTCGAGGCCTTGGGCAAGTTGGTCAAAGCGGGCAAGGTCCGCCACATCGGTTTGTCCAACGAGACCCCTTATGGCGTGCACGAGTTTGTGCGTTTGGCCGAGCAACACCATTTGCCCCGCGTGGCCTCGGTGCAAAACGTGTATTGCCTGGTTAACCGGATTTTGGAGAATGGTCTGGATGAAACCATGCACCGTTTGGATGTGTCTTTGCTGGCCTATTCCCCTTTGGGTTTTGGTTTGCTCACGGGTAAATACGACAACGGTGGCACCACCGGGCCCAACGCACCCAAGGAAGCCCGCATCGCCAAGTACGAGAGCATGCGCAAGCAGCGCTGGGGTCGCCCCGAATCACTGGAAGCCGCCCGTTTGTACAACGCGGTTGCCCGTGAAGTGGGCATGACACCTACCCAGTTCGCCTTGGCTTTTTGTTACCAAAACTGGCGGGTGGCCAGCACCATCATTGGCGTGACCTCGGTTGCGCAACTTGACGAAGACCTCGATGCATGGGGTACCCAACTCTCGCCCGATGTGTTGGCAGCCGTTGATGCGATCCGCTGGAAGATGCGCGACCCAGCCATCTGAGCCATGAACATCTCACTTGAACTTTTGCATCCCTTGTTGGCGGCCATCAGTGCCTACCTGATCGGCTCGGTCTCGTTTGCCGTGGTCGTCAGCCGCCTCATGGGTCTGTCTGACCCGCGTTCTTACGGCAGCCACAACCCAGGCGCAACCAATGTGCTGCGCTCGGGCAACAAGTTGGCCGCCTTGCTGACGCTGTTGCTCGACGGTATCAAGGGTTGGTTGCCGGTCTATGCGGTGGTGCAGTTTGGCGCGGCATACGGATTGGGGCAGGGCACGCAGGCCATGGTTGCCTTGGCCGCTTTTGTTGGCCATGTTTGGCCGGTGTTTTTCCGCTTCCATGGCGGCAAGGGCGTGGCCACCGCGGCTGGCGTGTTGTTTGGCATCGAGCCGCTGCTGGGCTTGGCGACCTTGGCCACTTGGCTGATCGTGGCATTTTTCTCGCGCTATTCATCCTTGGCGGCCTTGGCCAGTGCGTTGTTTGCCCCAGCTTATTACCTCTTGGGCCACCGCATCGCTTGGTATGTGGACGATGCGGTGATGCTCTCTGCCATCGTCATGAGCGCCATCTTGGTCTGGCGTCACCAGGCCAACATCGCCAAGCTCATCCGCGGCGAAGAAAGCCGCATTGGGGGTAAGAAATTGGGGTCAGATTCCAATTAACTGAGATTCAATCGCGGAAGTTGTCGAAGCTCAAAGGCAAGTCGACCATTTCTTTCTTGATCAGCGCCATCGCGGCCTGCAAATCGTCGCGCTTGGCACCGGTCACCCGCACCGACTCACCTTGGATCGCTGCCTGCACCTTCATCTTGCTGTCTTTGATGGCGCGTTGGATTTTCTTGGCGTCCTCGCTGGTGATGCCATTGCGCACCTTCACGACTTGTTTGACTTTGTCGCCCCCCATTTTTTGCACATCGCCCTTGTCTAAAAAGCGCACATCCACGTTGCGCTTGGCGAGCTTGTTGCGCAGCACGTCATCGATTTGCTGCAGCTGGAAGTCGCTGTCGCCGATCAAGGTGATGTCCTTGTCTTTGAGCTCGATCGCGGCTGAGGTGCCTTTGAAGTCAAAGCGGGTGGCGATTTCTTTGGCGGTGTTGTCGACTGCGTTTTTCACTTCCACCACGTCGGCTTCACACACAGTATCAAAAGAGGGCATGGTTGGCAGGTCAAAAGTTCGAGGTGCGACAATTCTCACATGATTACCGAGACCCACGTTCCGCTGCAAGCGCACAACAGCTTTGGCATCGCTGCCCGAGCCGAGCGCCTGCTGCGCCTGCGCACCCTGGACGACTTGCAGGCCTGGTTAGACAGCCCCGAGCGCTTGGCACCGCACTTCGTGCTGGGCGGGGGCAGCAACATCGTGCTCACGGGTGACGTCAAACCGCTGGTGGTCAAGGTGGAGCTGATGGGCAAGCACTTGGTCAGCGAAGACGACAAGGCCTGGGTGGTGCAAGCCGCCGCCGGCGAAGACTGGCACGGCTTTGTGGCCTGGACGCTGGCACAGGGCTGGCCTGGTCTGGAAAACCTGGCCATGATCCCCGGCCTGGTGGGTGCGTCGCCGGTGCAAAACATCGGGGCCTACGGTGTCGAGTTGCAAGACCGGTTCGAGTCTTTGGATGCAGTCGATTTGCAAACGGGTCAAACCTTCACGCTCAATGCCGCCCAATGCGCGTTCGGCTACCGCGACTCGGTGTTCAAGCATGCAGCCAGCGACAGCCGCGACCTGGGACTGTTGGGCCGCGCACTGATCACCCAGGTGCGTTTTCGTTTGCCCAAGAAATGGCAATGCGATGTGAGCTACCTTGACCTCTCCAAAAAGCAAGCCCAGCATGGCGTGGCCAACCCCACGCCGCAGCAGGTGTTCGATTGGGTTTGCGAGATCCGCACCGCCAAACTGCCCGACCCCCAGACCTTGGGCAGCGCGGGCAGCTTCTTCAAGAACCCCACGGTGTCAGCCGAGCAGTGCGCCGACATCATTGCCCGCGAGCCCAAGGTGGTCCACTACCACCTGGCCGATGGCCGCATCAAACTCGCGGCTGGTTGGCTGATCGATGCCTGCGGCTGGCGCGGCAAATCGGTGGGCAATGCAGCGGTTTACGAGAAGCAGGCGCTGGTGATCGTCAACAAAGGCGGGCGGGACAACCCCTGCACCGGCGGCGAGGTCATGACCTTGGCCAAGGCGATCCAAACCAGCGTCTACGAGCGCTTTGGCATTCGGCTCGAACCCGAGCCGGTGGTGGTTTGATGCGTCTCTTGTTATTCGCGCTCGGTTGGTGCTTGGCCAGCGGTGCTGGCGCGCAAAGCTATCCCAGCAAACCTATTCAACTGCAAGTACCGTTCGCACCCGGTGGCACCACTGACCTGATTGCACGCACCGTGGCCGAGCCCCTGGGCAAGCTGCTTGGTCAAACCGTGGTGGTGGTCAACAAACCCGGCGGTGGTGGCGTGGTCGGCGCGGCGGAGTTGGCCCGGGCCGTTCCGGATGGTTACACCTTGGGGTTGGCCACGCTGTCGAGTGCCGCCACCAACCCCGCCATCAACCCCCGTGTGTCCTACCAACCCCTGACCGATTTCACCCCGATCATCAACATGATGGCCACGCCCAACGTGTTAGCGGTGCACCCATCATTCCCTGCCAAAGACATGGCGGGTCTCTTGAAAGCGCTGCGCGCTCACCCCGGCCGCTATGACTACGCCTCCTCGGGCACCGGGGGGATTGCCCATTTGCAAATGGAATTGTTCAAAAGCTTGACCCAAACCTCGGTGGTGCACATCCCTTACAGCGGAGCAGGGCCAGCTTTGCGCGACACCGTGGGTGGCCAAGTGCTGGTTATTTTTGACAACCTGCCATCTGCCTTTCCGCACATCCAGGACGGACGCTTGGTGGCGATCGCGGTGGCCTCGCCCGCGCGGGTGCCCGAGTTGCCCAAGGTGCCCACCTTCAAAGAGCTGGGCTTGGAGGCGGTGAACCGCCCCGCGCTCTACGGTATTTGGGGCCCCAAAGGCATGCCCAAGCCCATCGTGGCTCAACTCCATCAAGCACTTCACAAAGTTTTGCAAGACCCTGCCGTGGTCAAGCGCATTGAAGCCACCGGTTCCAAGGTGGTGGCCAACAGCCCTGAGCAGTTTGCCGCGCAACTCCAAGCCGAATACGAGGTGTACAAAAAGGTGGTGCATGGCCAAAAGCTCCAACTCGATTGACAGCACCGACCCGCTGATCGATGTGTTCATCGACGCACTGTGGCTCGAAGACGGTTTGTCCAAGCTCACGCTGGCGGCTTATCGGCGCGACCTCAACGGCTTGGCTACTTGGCTGCAGACGCAGGGCAGCGGTTTGGCCACGGCGACCGAGCCCGACATCCAAAGCTATTTCGCCCACCGCCATCACGACACCAAGGCCAGCAGCGCCAACCGCCGCATGACCGTGTTTCGCCGCTTTTACCGCTGGGCCTTGCGCGACAACCGTTTGCGTGCTGACCCGACCATGAAGCTGTTGTCGGCCAAGCAACCACTGCGATTGCCCAAGTCCTTGAGCGAGCCACAGGTTGAGGCCTTGCTGCAAGCACCCGATGTCGACACCCCCTTGGGCCTGCGTGACCGCGCCATGCTCGAGCTGCTTTACGCCAGCGGTTTGCGGGTCAGCGAGTTGGTCAACCTGCCCATGCTGTCCTTGAACCTGCGAGAAGGCGTGCTGCGGGTGACGGGCAAGGGCGACAAAGAGCGATTGGTGCCCTTCGGCGAAGAAGCGGGCGATTGGCTGCAAAAGTATGTGGACCAAGGGCGGGGCAGATTGCTCTCGGGCCGACACAGCCAAGCGGTGTTTGTCACCCAGCGCGGGGTGGCGATGAGCCGTGTCATGTTTTGGATGTTGATCAAAAAATACGCCTTGCTGGCTGACATCCATGTACCGCTGTCACCGCACACCTTGCGCCATGCCTTCGCCACGCATTTGCTCAACCACGGTGCAGACTTGCGGGCGGTGCAAATGCTCTTGGGACATGCCGATATTTCCACCACCACGATTTACACCCATGTGGCGCGGGAACGCTTGAAATCCTTGCATGCCCAGCACCATCCCAGGGGTTGAGCACTGCGCAATGGGGGATGTTGCGATCAAGCCGTGTCCAAGCGCTGTGCCATCAACCAATCGATTTCATCCGCCGTGAACCCCGCCTTCAACCTGGCTTCGTGGTTGAAAGGCGGCTTCAAACGCGGTGCGGCATGGTGTTTCACCAAGGCTGGGTAATGCACCAAGGGGTCCAAGCCTTGCTGGCTGCAGAGCCAACGGAACCAGTGGTTGCCGACCGCCACATGCCCGACCTCGTCACGCAAGATGGTGTCCAAGATGGGTTCCAGCGCCCGTGCATGCACTGAGGTGGACAGGTGCAGCTTGGACTGGATCAAGGGTGTGGCATCCAAGCCTCTGGCTTCCAAGGTTCGAGGCACCAAGGCCATGCGCGCCAGCACATCGTCGGCGGTTTTCTCGCACATCGCCCACAAACCGTCGTGCGCCTCGAAGTCGCCATAGCGGTGCCCCATCGTTTGCAGCAAATGCGCCAACAGCGCGAAGTGGGTGGACTCCTCATAGGCCACCTTGAACCAATCGAGGTAATAGGCCTCAGGCATGCGAGGGTAGCGCCAGATGGCGTCCAAGGCGAGGTTGATCGCGTTGAACTCGATGTGGCAAATCGCGTGCACCATCGCGGCCAACCCCGCCTCGGTATGCACCGAACGGTTAGGTACTTCCTGCGGTGGGCACAGCACCGGGCGGGCCGGACGACCGGGAATCACCAGGCCTTCGATGCTGAAAACCGTTTGGGTATCCAGCGTCAATC
>Ga0247833_1001506_pt1 | contig 37527 bp, 24 predicted proteins | sample LaCruzMarch2015__7_FD_187117 | JGI IMG/M metagenome (GOLD analysis project Ga0247833, IMG submission 187117) | Freshwater microbial communities from meromictic Lake La Cruz, Castile-La Mancha, Spain - LaCruzMarch2015_8m | ecosystem: Environmental > Aquatic > Freshwater > Lake | place: Spain...
AACAAAAACCACAACCAATAACACTCCAAACTCAAATACAAGGACAACCAATAACAACAACAGTTGACCCACAAGAATTTGAAAAAGAAGTGGAGAAAGAAGAATCTAAAAAAAAGAAAGCCGAAGAGAAAGCAGAAAAATCCGAAGCAAGAAAAAGACTAGAAGAAAAGAAGGAAAAACAAAAAGCTTTCCTAGATGCACTTCAAGTACCAAATTCAATAGTAAGCTATAAGCAACAGAAACAAGAGCAATACGAACCAGAAGAACCTTTCCAATTAGATTTACCTGATACTCCGAACCAATTGCCTGAACTCCCATCTATGTTTCAAATGCCCGATGTGACGAAGCAAAAAACAGAGTAAAAGCAATAATTTTTACCGACTAAATACAAATTATTAATATTGCAGTATGAACGAATTACAATTACTCCAACAAGCGTATAGTAACGGAACAATAACCCCTCAGCAAGCAGAGCGATTAAAACAGCTAATGGCAGGTCAAGGAGCATCCCCAGCAATGAGTAGGATGCAATCTATGTTCCAACAACCGACTAAATCTTACTACGATTCTGAGCAAGGTAAGTGGGTAGAACAAGGAGCAGAAGCAAACTATTTTTTGCCAAGTACTCAAGTTTCACCTATCACACAGAGTTCAAACTTATTTCAGGATTTATCAATTGAAGATGCAATAAATGAGGAATGGAAGAATAATGTAACCACTGGTATATCTGATGGCACCGCAACAGAGGAACAAAGAATGCAATACCAAGATTGGATTAAGGGCGAAAACGACAGGTTAGGGTACAACAAGTACGATATTAATTTTGGAAGCACAACTGGTAAAAATCTAAACGGCAATGGAAAAAGTGTAGACGGAAGTGGTGCTCTTGTAGATACTACTGGAGAAGGTGAAGGTATGCCAAAAGCAAATATGTTCCGTTTTCCAATGATTAACCCTGGAGGTTCAGATTTATCAACAGAGATTTACTCTTTAGGTAGAGCTTTAGGGTCTCCAAAAGGAACACCAGGAAGAGGGATGAATATTGTAGGAGCAGGTGGAGCAGCAGCTTTAGATATTGCTCGTAATTTAGCTTCTGGAATCGGATTTTCAAAAAGAAACCAATATGTAATGGATTGGTATAAGAAAAAACAACAAGAAAGAAATTACGTCCCAGATTCTCAATCAGAAGATCAAAATTCAACTGGTGGCATGAAGTTAGGTGGTACAATGAATATGTTTGCAGAGGATGGAATGACGATGCCACAAGAACAAATGCAACCACAACAACCTCAAGAGCAGATACCAGAAGGGCAAGAACAACAAATGCAGCAAGTAGTTCAAATGATTGCAGGAATGTTACAACAAGGAGCAAATCCCCAACAAGTTCTTGAAGCTTTAGTTTCACAAGGAATACCGCAACAACAAGCCGAACAAATGATACAAATGGTTGTACAACAAATGCAAGGACAACAAGCACCAGCGGTAGAGCAACCACAAGACCAACAAATGGTTATGAAAAATGGAGGCACATTTAACAAGCGAATTGGAGAGTCTGTTACTATCAAAGTTGGTGGAAAGAAAGTAAAAGGAGTTATCAAAGAAATTAAGAATGGACAAATTACATTGAAATGAGAAAAACTTTCAACATAAAAGATATTGAAGTAGAAGACGACAAATCAGTATCCGAAGAGGAGTTACTTACTGGAGATGTTCTCAAAGGATTAAGTTCTCGTTCTACAATCGAACCAAATACGGAAATCGAGAGAGATGAGTATGTACAGTTTCCTGACGGAACAACCCAGAAAGCTGTTGGAAAATCTCACGAAAGAGGTGGCATTAAAGTTAATATTCCAGATGGTACAGATGTTTTATCAGACCATTTGAAGCTCACGGCTGCGCAGGCAAGACGCTTAGAAAAAGAATTTGGAATCAATGTTTCTACTAAGAATACTTATGCAGAAGCTGTTGAAAAATATACGGCAAAAGTAGGTTTGAAAAAATTAAATTTAGAGCAAGAAGATGTGTTTAAGTCTTTGAAATCTGAAATGCAAAGAGAGAATATTGATAGCAAAACTGCGAAGATTAATATGGGATACCTCTCAAAGAAAATAAATGATATTGAGAACCGTAAGAAGCCTTTAGAAAAAGAACGCCAAGGATTTTTTGACCTTGTATTTGAAATGCAGGAATCTACTAAGCCAAAAAACGAAACTCCGGACGAAATGAAGTATGGAGGAACTCACAACCCGCAACTAAAAATGGTTTGTGACAAATACGGAATATCCATTGAAGAAGGAAAGAAGCTGTTAAACATGGCAAGAGGTGGAACAGTAGAAGAAGGAGAAGACCCAACATCAGGAATATTCATTGAAAAAGAAAAAGGACTTCCAACAGGTGCAGACTTATCTGATACTCAAAAAGCTGAGTTATTAAAGTACTACAATAAATACGAGCCCGCAGTAGCAAAAGCACTTGAATCAGGTAAATACAAGTGGGGAAGCATTGTAATCAATAGAGGGTTAATTGAAGATTTAGACGAGAAAGGTTTTGAGGGGATTATAACAGGGAGTCAAAAAACAGACAGGTCGGGAAAACTTCTTACAAACGCAACTACCTATGGTGGAATGACAGATAGAAGGATTGAAGGTTTTGTTTTAAAAGACTATTATGAAAATAACCCTGAGATAAACCCAGAAGGAAAGAAGTTTAGAAATGCAACAGACGATGAAATAGGAACTATTCAAGAGGCATATAATAGGGATATTGCTGCATCAGGCTTTTCTCCACAATATACATCTGGAGTAAAAGAAAACCAAATAAGAGACGACAAGTTTGGTAACAGAACTTCTTCGTACTTACGCCAAATGGTAGAAGTACCTGGATTAAAAGAAGGAAGAATTGATGTTGACCGTATGTTCAAGATTCCAAAAGAACAAGCAGAAAAAGAACTTGAAGCCTATGGAGTTAAATACGAGGATTTAGCGAAATACAAAACAGCCGCATACAAGTACATTGATATTGTTCCGAAAAAAGACGCAACAACTACAGAAGAAGAAGAAACTGAGGATGAAAATACTATTGTAGACGGAACAAAAATAGAAGACAAAGTAAAAATAGGAACACAGTTTCCTAAAGGACCTCGTATGTTCTATACTCCAGACCAATCTGTTTTGCCACCATCTCCAATGGAAGCACATTTAAAAGGCGATATCCGTTTAGAGAGAATTGACCCAGTAAAAATTGGAATTGAGAATAATATCCAAGAAACTGCGAAACAGAGAAACTTTATCGCTTCGCAATTACAAGGACTTCCAGAAGCACAAAGAGCGTCTGTATTGGCAAACCTACTCGCATCAGGAAATGAAGCAGTAAATCAAGCAGCAACAAATGCAAACATCACGAATGCTCAAAACCAATCACAATCTGAACTATTCAACATCGGGCAATCGGGGCAGGAACAAGTATATGGTTTGAACAACGCACTCAACTTCGAGCAACGTCAATTAATGGCACGAGCTAAGACAGAAGAGGAGTTAAGAAATTACTACGACTTCAACCGTAAAGTGAATTTGAACAACTTCCAAAATAATCAGAAGATGAATTTACTTGGAAGCCTCTATCCAGACTACTCTTTAGACTTCTTCGGCTCATCTATAAATTTTGACCCGTCATCACCTTGGTCAGTTCAAGATAATAGACAGAAGCAAGATATGTTTAATTATTTATATGGTTCAGCCAAAGGAGAGGAATAATCCTATTAATTTTATTCGTTTCACATAAATGACTATTTTTGAAAAATTATAAAATGGTTCGATAACATAACACACTGTAGATGAACGCTTATAGCATATTACATAATTACGACCAACCTCTGTACTCTCCAGATTTTAACTTTATCAATGCTGCACTTTCATACAAGCAAGAGAAGTTGGATAACAACAGAGCAAAGTTGCAGAATATGTACGACCAATTTCCAAAGCTACAAGTAGCAAAAGGAGTTGATAAACAATATATTGAAAGTCGACTACAACAAGTAAGACAAATTTCCAGCCAATATGAAATGTTAGATTTATCTGATGATACTTTAGCGTCTTCATTACTAACCAATGCAGCACAAGTATTTGATGATAAAGTAAAAGAAGCTGTTGTCTCTACAAAGAGAATGGAGATTGAAGATAAAAGTTGGGCAGAGGCATTAAAGAAAGCAGATGGTAAATATAACCAAACGTACCATGAGTATGCACTTGCAATGTCGGATAGACAACGTTATTTAAGTACTCAAGAAGCTGGTGACAGATACAGAGGTGGTGCAGATTTTATTGCACACACTGGAACTGAAAAGAAAGTCGCAGAATTAACAGCAAAAGCAGCTGAACAATTAAAACAAAAAGCATTTGAAAGCAGAGGTAGCGGAGGATATTTTAACTACCAAGATACTTATGAGTACACGGATAAAAATACCTTACGTCAAATTGTAGAATCCTCTTTGGATGATAACGATAAACGCCACTTCCAAATAATGGGTTGGAAACAATTCCAGGGAGTCGATGATGACAAGTTAAGAAATTACTATAAAGAATACAACTCACCAAAGGTAGAAAACTCTAGGGATAGAATTAGTGCTTTAGAGGTCTTACGAGGACAAGCAAGTGGAGACCAAAAAGAGTTGTACGACAGAGAGATTGAGAATGAGAGAACAAACTTCAACAACCTTCAAAATAGACTGTCTGATGACACTTTAGAACAAAGAGACCGACAAGGACTTGCATCTGAATTGTATTACGATAATTATTTAGAGGGTACAGTTTCTCCCTATGCTTCAAAAAGATTAGTTGACAGAGAAATTGATGCAGTACAGAAAGCAAATGTGGAGTTCGCTGAAACTGTTAAACAACATAATTTTGACAACGCTTTAAAATTAGCTGCTAACACTAGGGCAGACGAGAAGCATAAGTATGATATTATGAAAGCCAAGAAAGATCTTGGAATAGTAGATGAATCTGACTCAAACAACCAAAACAAAAATGTCATCTTCACTGATAGAGACCCTAACGACCCAAAAGCAGGTGAGAAGTATGGCACTGAAGGTATGGATGGTATCCAATTGGAACAGAAGAAACAGTTTGACGCAATCAATAAATTCAATAAATTAGTTGGTGTTGGTATTGGTCCTGGCGATTACGCAGAGCTTAGTAAACAGTTAGCAAATGTAAGTGACTTAGCTGAAAATGGTGGTGTAATTAAAATAAAAGGAAACCAAATAGAACTTAATAACGAAAATTTAGCAACTATACTTGCTTTCCAAAACAGTGTATTGAATATACCTCCAGCAAGAAAGGCTTACAGACAAAATTTAGACAAAGCCGTAATGAAAACTATTTGGCAACTAGGAAAAGTTATCGCTAATGATGGCGATATGGACCCAAATGAGTTTCCAAATTTCGCCTTCAAAGTCGTAGAAAAAAATGGTTCGCTCGTAAAACAGGACATCAAGAACTGGGATATGAAAAGTGCAATGTCAAATATCCAAAAAGGCAAAGCACCGATAGCTCAAGAAACTAATAATTATGTAAAGCTTTTGCGACAAGTAGGAGAGAAAGGGTTTGAAAGTTTATCAAAACAAGACCAAGCATCATTAAAACTTTACACAACTTCTCACATAATTGCTGACCGACATATGGGATTAAGCCCAGCAGTTAAGAGAGAGTACTTTTACACTTTAAGAGATGAAACTCTAAAGGATATGGATATAAAAGAATTCTCTAAAATTGCAAAAGATTATAAAGATATAGAAGCAGGACTTACTCTTGGAAGTGCTCCTAGAGAAGGGGTAGCAAGTGGAACGAATAAAGGTAAGTACGCCGTTATTATACAAAACGAGTGGTTCTTAAATAAGATTAACACATTAATGCCAAAAGGAGTTCCTGTACAGTATGAAGATAAAGTAGTTGAGCTAGGTAATATGTATAGACAATTATCTACACTTACTGGTAGCGAAGCTAAGAAGCAAAAAGATGCTATACAAGCTATGGAGCAAAGGTTAAGAACTACTGGCAACTTAGTGACTAACAATAAAGAGTTTAACTCCGACTACTACTTATCTGACCTTGGATATAACAACCTAGACTATAAAAACAAAAAAGGACAAGAAATAAACCCAGCTAAAGATATTACTACTATTGTTAAAGAAGCAGTAGAAAGCGCAAAAGCACAAGACAATGTACTTAAAAAACAAGGTGAACTTTTAAGTATAAGAGAAGTCAGTTTCGTGAAAGACCACTCAAATTATGAGAAGTTAAAGAACTATGCTTATGTGTTAGGTCTTACACCTACAACAAAAGGTTATCAAGACCCAATAAAGGCAAGATTGATTCAAAATGGGCAAGGAACAGGTGACAAAGTAGAAATTACAGTTACTAGGTGGGAGACTAAAGACGGAACTAAAGTAAAACAAACAGATGAACCAAAAATTGTTTCTTTAAAAGAGTTTGAAGAAAATACTGATATCAAATTAAACGCAGCTATCCGCACAGATTATACAAGCAAGTTTGGTACAAACGCAGCTAAAATTGATTTAGGCACAGGTGTTCCAAACAGACCTATCGAACAAACACTTATCCCTACTCTATTTGAAGAGACTAGAGAAGCTACTGAAAGAATGGCTCCAGAAAAACAAGCGGAAGTAGAAAAATTACTTAATGAATACCAACAAGGTAAGTTCAAGTTTAAAGCAGAGGTACTACAAGAAGGGCAACCTTACTACATCTCTGTTTATAAAAATGGTAAACTGTCTGGACAAGTCTCTTTTCCAAAAGGTACAGAGAAAGGAGGAATGAAAGATTTTAGTTACAGCGATGTAACTGAGATATATAGAAATTCTTCTACCTATGCAATCACAGCATTTCAACAATATTTGTATTCAGTTTACCCAGAATTAGAAAGAGAATGATAGAGCAAAACCCAACTCCACCTCCTACAATAAAAACCGCTAAGGATTTTAAAAGTGTAGATGAGGTACTTAAACATACAGCTAAAACGGATAAGCAAATAGGACCGATACGTCCAAAATTAGCTCCAAGTGCAATTCCAAAATTAGACTGGAATCCTGTAACAAGCCAAGGAATAAATACAGCAGAGTATAATGTACCAATCGATTCTGTATTCGAGCGTCTAAACGATGGTTCGTATGTAGCAAAGTTTGAAAACCACTTAGGTGCAGAAGGTAATGAAAATAGATTGGCAAACCAACAAGGTTTTGTTGAGAAAGCTTTTTATGGAGTAACTAAGAACGCATCTAAGATCGTAAACTATGTTCTTGACAGCACTGTTGGTACAGTATATGGTATTTATAATGGACTAAACAAAGGAAGTTTTAGTGCTGTTTGGGACAACGAGTTCTCAAGAAATATGGACGACATCAACAAACGGCTTGACTATAAACTTCCAAACTATTACTCAGACGAGGAGAAGTCCAACAATATTTTTCAAAGTGCTCTTACAACTAATTTTTGGTTTAATGATGTAGCAGGGGGGTTAGCTTTTGTTGGGGGAGCAATACTTCCAGAAGTTGCTATTGCAGCTTTAACAGGAGGAGGTTCTGCCGCAGGTTCTTTTGCAAAACTAGGTTTAAAAAGCGTATCGAAAGCTGTTACGAAAGAGTTGGCTGAAACCTCCTTACAGAAGACAGCAAAGGCTACTTGGTTAGGGTCATCGAAAGTTGGTAAAATGTTATCAAAAGCTGATGATGTAGTTGGTTACTCACAAGGTAGAAGTATTCTACGTGGGATGAGCAAAGCTGTTTTCGGAAGTCGAATTGGAGGTGTACTTGATACAGGAGCATTCTTGGTTCGCACATCTAACTTCGAGGCAGGAATGGAAGCTAGGCACAACTTCAAAGAATCTGTTGATAACTACATGAATTCCTTTGAAGATATAAACGGAAGACAACCAACATACGAGGAGTTATCAAAATTTATGACAAGTGCAAAGAATGGAGCCAACACTGTTTACGCAGCTAACATGGCTATCCTATCTGTCTCAAATGCTGCAATGTTTGGAAAAACATTTGACATAAACATTTTACCAGATGCTAGAAAAGGTGTAACAAACTTCTTCAATAAAGCAATCGGACTTGGAGTTACAACTCTTGACGATGGAACACGAGTTTTACAAAAAGCAAATAGGTTTCAAAGAATTGCAGGAACTACCTACAAGATTTTAGAGAAGCCAGCAATAGAAGGTATATTCGAGGAAGGACTACAAGGAGTAGCTGGAAAGGCTATGCAGAAATCTATGGAGTCACTTTATGACTTAGACAACTCTCATTCAGAGTCTATGTGGTCCTCATTAACAGATGCATTTTCAGAACAGTACGGTTCAAAAGAAGGTTGGAAAGAGATTGGAATTGGTATGATTATCGGTTTAGCTGGAGGCGGCATACAACCAGGTGCAATTAAAAGCGGAACAGCTTTTTCAGGATTTGGTAAAAACAGCTATACATCTACAAGAAAAGCAATGGAATCCGATTTGGCTACGGCAAATGAGGGATTAGAAAATTTACGTAAAACATTTGGAGATGTTTCCGCACCAAAAGGAGTTACACTACTTCGAGCAATGACTAAAGCATCTTCCGCATCTGCAAGCAGAAATAACAATACTGCACCGGCTTATGATAATTTGAATGTAAATATATCATTCATTCAAAGCCAAGAGCATATTAAAACTCAAAGTGAAATTCAAGAGGATTTTGAGATGGTTGTTGATGAAATGCAAATCAGTAAAGAGGAGCAAGAGCAGTTACAAAAAAATGGATTGACTGTTGAGCAGTACAAGCAGTCTATGATTAACGAGTTTGCTCAAACTTCAAGAGACTACTTACAAGCGAAAGCAGTAGTGGAAGCACTACGTGTTCCAAACGGAATTACTGATGGAAATTTGATGAACTTGAAAGAGGCAATGATAAGAAACATTGTTATCGGAAAACAAGCTCAGAAAAACGCACAGGCTATCGGGCGTTCAATTGAAGAAACCACAGGTATAAATGGTTTGTATAGCGCAGTGGAATTCTATGATGGATTATCGAAAGAAAAGAAAAAAGCAACTGGTGAACTTAAAAAAGTTACTAAGGAAAGAGATAAACTTTTTGACACTATTACTCAAATTCAAACTCAAATAGCTGAAAATAAAACTGCATCTGACAATCCAAAAGCAAAGGCTAAATCTCAAGAACTTCAACGTAAGTATTTAGCAGCTACTCAAAGAATGGCTGAATTAGAGAAAAAGAAGACTGAGTTAGATGAATCAATAAAAATCGGTAAAGACGTTAAAAAGGATTTAGCAGGAGTTTCAGAAACAGATATATTAAGTACATTACGAGTATCAACTACAAAAGATGCAATCGACCAACTTGACAAATTAGATGCATACATCAATGATTTAGAAAACCAAGGAAGAACTCAAGAAGCGGCAGCATTAAAATCTTCATTAATAGAATACAAAGCATACGCAAACGCTCACAGAGAGTTTATGAATATGCACCGTAGAATGACAGACACTAACTTCTTCAATGGAGAAGAGGGTAGAGGTTTATTAGCGAAAGTTTTTGGCAAACCATATTCAATGGATCCGGCATTCTATGATGAGTTGAAAAAGAATGATGAGATTATTGACAAAGCACTTCGCTTTTTAAGTATAGGTTCGTATGAAGTTGCTGCAGATTATATCAAAGATGCACTGGAAAAAAATCCAGACCTCTCAGATAGGGAAAAATACCGCATCGAACAAATGGTTCGTATCCAACTCCAAGGAATACTAGCACAACAAGTAACAAACTCTCTAACAGATATAGCTCAAACAGTAGAAGCAGTACAAGAGAAACCAACATCGAATATACTAGAAGGAGATAGCATACAATTACGTACAGCATTAAACCTACAAGTAGATGAGAAAACAAGCTTACAAGTAATAAACGAAGCAATACAAACAATCACGTCTCAAATAGATGCAATCCAAAATACTGTACGTGATACTTCCAAAGTCCAAGAACTAGAAGCCCAACTTGCAGAATTAAAAAACCAAAGAGGTAATTTCAAGGAGCCAACTCCTACAACACCTACTTCTACTCAAACTACTTCTAATATAGATGCTAAGAAAGCTGATGCACAAACAGTTAAAAATAGAATGCAGGAAATAGAAAAACAACCTGTATCTATGAATGTAACAACAGATGCATCTGGTAAGATGGAACAAACTTCTGAAGAAGTAGTTTCACAAATAAAGTCAGAACTAGATAAGATTGGATTGCCATATAGTGATGTTGTTTCTAATGATAAAGGTTCTACATATTTTGTAGTAACTAAAGATGGTAAGCAACATGAAATATTAAAACTAATAAAAACTGGAAATGCTTTAGTTAAACCTGTATTAACTAAAGCTAAATGGATTAATCATCTTATAAAAACTCAGCCACAAAATCTTTATGATTTTGTTAACGCAGAATTAGAAGCACTGAACCAACCTACTTACAACTCCATACAAGAGCAAGCTTTAGCTCAAATGAAGCGAGACCTAGAAGAAGAGGAAAAGTCTTTAGGTAGAAGTCAAGAAGTTGTTGACCAATTAACGCAAGATATTGCCTCACTTGAAGAGCATACAAATGAAAAAACAAGGCTAACAAAAGAAGAATTAGACGCTGAAATCCAACGAGTTGAACAAGAACTTAAAGATGCTAATCAAGGTATCCGAATAGTTGAATCTGAGGATTATATTCGTTTTAATGAGTTGGTTAAAAAACAACAAACAGAAGGACTTACTGATGCAGAGCAAAAGGAGTACGACACATTAAAAAATGACATCGACCAGTGGCTACTTGTAGGAGGAGTTATAACAGAGGGAATAAACCTTTCGGATTTAATCCGCCAAAAAGTGGCATTGGAAAATGCAAAAATAATGTCTCCAGAAGTTATCCAACAAAGAACGGATGAAGATGATTTGGAAACAATTAAATTCTCTACTAAAGGTAGAAACTATAACACAAGATATGGACTTACTCAAGATGCTGTAACTGTTATAGCAAATGGTAAAAACAATACGTTAGAAATAAATGGTATCAAGGCTGATGATGAAATTGTTAGACAAGTATTTGTAGAACTTGATGCTGATGGAAACAAAGTATCGATTGATTTTGAATATAGCTTTAATGAGTTTGGAAACATTATAATCCCTTTAGGAGAGAACGGAGAGAATCTTGCAAAAGTAAACTCGCCCACTTCTTTAATTTCAGTTCGTCCAACAAATGAAAACCTAAGAACAAATTATAGTGTTGTAATTGGACATAGAAAAGGTATCACTGGTGAGATGGAAAGTTTCCCACTTAAAAGTGTATTTCCTGGAGAGTATAATCAAACTCAAGATACCCAAGCAATCTATGATATGCAAGCTGGAGATGAGATTATTTTGAAAGTCGACACTAGAGATGAGTACAATCAGAAATTAATCCAAGAATATAAAGACGCTAAAGGCAAAGCTGCTAAGAAAACAGCCAAAGAAAACCTAAGAAAAAACCTTAGAATCACAGCTTCTCCAAAAACTACAACTGGAGGTAAAGAGGGAATTTATACTCACACTCTCAGAGGAAAACAAGACAATGATGCAGCAAGCGGAGAGGATCAAAAATTTGAGCAGTTCAGAGATTCAATTGTGAATGATAAAACAATGTTCGACAAATTGATGGACAAAACACCAGCATTACACGTAGTAAATCATGGTACGTTAACGGTGGCAAAAATTCTTCCCGGACAACCTAATTTCAATTTCTCAGCAAAAGACGAGAATGGAAATGTTACTATTCAATATACTCAGTTTACGGATCAAATGGCAGCAGGTGTTTTTGATATTGGAATCAGAACAAGTGGTGGTTATAAAACTAAGAATGGAACGACAGGTTTGGACACCACTTTTATGAGTAAAGACAGTACGTTCAAGACCAACGGAAAACCTAATAAAAAGAAGGAACCATTTGTTGTATTTAAAGTCGGTGAAAAACTTATTGCTTACCCAGTTAGACTACTTCCACAAGAGAAAAGAGACAACAAAGAGTTTGAATTAATTTTCAATTCTGATACAGATGTGGCGGATAAAGTGGTTCGATTAAACCAAATGCTCGCACAACGAGGAGTAGACATAAAACAACCTGGAGAATTTTTCTATTCAATTGGTTCAAAAAACAATTTGACTCAAGAGTTTTTTGACAAGAAAATGAAACAGTTAGAGGATTTTGATTACTTTTATCCACTCAATGAATGGACAGGAGGTAAGACATCTATCGCAGAACTTCTTAAACAACAAGCTCAGATAAATCTCAACACTTCTTCTCCATTCCATTCACCAAAAGTTGAAATGGACATGAAAAATATGTTGAAAGATTTCAAAGTAGAAACAACGGATGAGGACACTGAATACACAGATGAACAAGAAGAGAAAGCGGTAAAAGAATCAAAAAGTCCAGTGGTGAACAAATACAAAAAAGCAAAAGACGATTCAATCAATACAGCTGCTCAAGAGGAGACTGATAAAAACTGTAACACATAATGGGATTAAAATGTAGAATAGGCAGAAAAGCCGATGGAACCTTATTAGTGACGAATGAAAATGGATTTCCTTCTTCATTGTATCAACAAGCACTTGCGTATACTAAAAACGAGAAAGACGCTTTAGAAATGTGGGCTGTTGCAAGTACTCCAGACTTTGTAGAAAGTATTGGAAAGAAAGGTACAGTTGACGATGTTAGTTTAGAATCGGTTATTCAATACTACAACTCCAATAAGAAATTAATTGGTACATTAACTCCTTCTGAAACATTTGAAGTGAAGCAGATGATGGCGGACCATAATGTTGGTAGGTTATCAGAGATGGCGGCAAAACTAAAAGAGATTTTCTACGAAGGAAACATTCCAAACTTTTATCCAGAAAAAGCAATAAACTCTGGTTTGTTCACATCTGAGGACATAAAGAATATTAACTTAGCAAGAATCGGTGATTTGATTATGCGAATGGAAGCAGATGCTCTAGTCAACGACTTTAGTATTGAAACTTCTACTCCAAGTTCAGAGTACAGAAATCCATCTGTAAGAAATATTTTTGGTGCATCTGAGGTAATCCCAATGGAAGCAGTTTATCAAGAAGTAATTGCTGCAGTAGAAAATCCTCAATCGGAGCAAGAAATAAGACAAGCGGTTCAAGAATTACCATATACAGATTTAATAACTAAATTCAATGAAGATGAGACTTTTGCAGAAAAATTCATTTCCAGATTTAAAAACATACGAAAAATACCTGTTGTTGAAGAGCGAGACAATACGTTGGTGGCAGACATTACAGATACTTTTTCTTTAATAAAAAATACGATTTCAACAGATTTCGACCAATTAGATATTGAAGCGGAAATTCTTTACATTGAGAATATTCCTGAGAACATTTGGGAGGAAAGTAAAGAAGATGTTGCAGAAGTTATCAAAGAAATTGAATCGGATCTTGCTGATAAAAATATTGACATTGTAGGACTTAATGAAGTGACTACGGATCAACCCACAATACTTCGAGTATTGAATGCGGTGAATGATATGGTTAAGAACCCAACGAACCAAAATATCCAAGCATTTAGTGATGTTTATGACGGGGTTTTTGGTAAGACCGCAACTAAATCAGTAGAGAAACTTCCAAAGGAATTGGACGGACTTACTATTGTAAGAATGCATTCAGAGAAATCCGACCAACAGTTATTTGAGCAACACGGTTTGATAAAAGTTGGAGACGGGTTGTACCACAAAATACGCACTACGGACAGCCTTACGGATTTGTACGAAGCGGTGTACCAGCAGGTAAAAAATGGTTTGGTAGAAATACCTGAGCGATTCAACCTAACAAAAGACGTAAACCAAAAAGAGAACACATTAAAAGATATTGAGAAATTTATCAACTCAAGAAAACCAGGATTAGATTTCTACAACGAAAGAACATCTTTATATCAAGTAATATTCGGACATCCGACAATGGACAACACTCGTAAAATAAATGAGGACATGAAATCATTGGCGGGAGTAATTACGAATGTAGACTATTTGAAAGCGGGATTCATCTCAGACTTCTATAACTACATTTTAAAAGAGAAGTTAAAAAACTCTTCGGTATATCGAAACACACTATCAAAAATTTCAATTAACAATCGAGACATCACCATTGGAAATGACATTTCTGACTTAAAAAATATCGAATACTACGAGGAGTTAATGGACTACTTGGCTTTGAAAAAAGATTCAACTGGTAAGAAGTACATTGCAAAGGAATTCAAACAAGATGCTACGAATGTATTGGCTGTAATTAATTTTCCTGAAACTGTTGGGGAGTATAATGGAGTTAAGAATATTGTGGGGAATTTAATGTCGGTTCCACGCACTGTAAACAACTTTGTAAGAATTGGTGACACATTGTATCAAAAAGTTGGGGAAAATCCTCAGACAAGCGTTTTTGTGAAAGTGAGACCTAGTACAGATAATTTATATTATCAGACAGAAGTTGAAACTGAAAATTATACGAAGGAGCAAGTTGAGCAAATGAAGAAGCAGGATATGGCAGCTCTATCACAACTCACTCCGGATGACATCGAACAACGCAATCAAAAAAATGGTTCGCTATCAAAATTCGTGCAAGCAGTAAAACAAAAATCAATTGAGTACGCAAAGAAAGTACAAGCGAATTTCCAAATAATTTCTGATGGTAATAAGTTAACTAAAGGAGATGATAAAGCTTTACGATTAGCAATTAACCTAGAGAAGCAAGGAAAATCAAAAGAGGAAATTTACGCTCAAACAAAGTGGTTCAGAATAAAAGGAAATTTATGGAGAAGAGAGATTGATGATATCACACTGATACCTTTCACTCCTCAAGAAATAGAAGAGTTCTCTCAAGAGTTATTCAGAGACGGAAAAATATCTTTTCCTCTGACAGATATCTTCGATACTAAAGACCTTGGTAAAAGAATAAATGTAAATAATATTGATTTAGAAATAACTTTCAATGAAAAAGAAAAGAATAATGTTGTCGGGGTTGCCACTCAGGGCGAGAACGGAGAGAAGATTAGAATTGAGATTACAGGCTCAAAAGAGTTTGCCAAAACAATTATGCGAGGAGGAGAGTATGGAAGAGAGAATATTAGGGGAGGGCTGGAATCCAGACAAATTAGCGGAATATTTCTTTCCAAAACAATCGAATCAGTCGTCAACCACGAATTTCAACACCTTTTGCAAAACAAAGGAATTAATAGAAAGGTCGGGAATGGTGTTGCACCCATCATCAAATACTATTTAAGAAGAACAAATGGTGTCATAAGACAACAAGACTACCCTGATTTTGAGAGTATGATGGAAGACTTAGGTAAATACTATGGTAAGCCAGACTTTTTAGCTTATGTAGATAACCTTTATAGAAATTCGATAGGTGAGAGAGAAGCCACATCTGTAGAATTCAGATTGAAGGATAAGACAACATTTCCAGATACATTTGAATCTGCATTTGATGTGGACATAAACGACTTAAAAAATGGTTCGCTAGGACTTCTAGGTGAAAATAGAGTTGTTGATGAAGAAAACCTACAAAAATCCGACATAAAATTCGAGCAAAACCTAATTGAATTTATAAAACAAAAAGGTATCAACGTAATTGCAGATTCCAAAGTATTCGCAGACAAGATAAAGGAGATGGGATTTGAGAGTTTGAATGCTATGGTGCAAAGTTTACACGGTTCTCCCTACTTATTTGATAAATTTTCAACGGAAAAGATAGGCACTGGGGAAGGAAATTTATTGTTTGGTTGGGGACTATATTTCACGGACCTTCCAAGCATAGCAAAAAGGTACGCAACAAAATTAGCAAAGAAAGAGTTGAGTATTAATGGAGAGCCTTTAGATTCTTTTATTTTTAAGAAAAAAGATGGAGAAAATAAGAGGATTGCATACTCATATATTGTAAGATTTGGTGGGTGGAAGAACCCTATAAAATCTTTAGAAGATTTTGAGAAAACTGTAAACAATCCTGCATTAAAAAAATATCTTTCACAAGAGGGGGTGCAAAAAAGATTAAAGGAAGATTTAGGCGGTACTGACAATTTAATGAAATATGCAAATGCAATAGTAGAGGATTTAATCCCTGTCAAGGACAGCATAAAATACGCTAAAGGTATTATATATAACGCCACTTTAAATAAAGGTAAAAAAGAAGGAGATGATTACACTTGGTTAGACTGGGGTGAACCTTTAAGTGAAAGTAATAGAGATAAAATAAGAATGTCACCTGAGTATACGGAGTTAAACCTAACAGACTCAGATTTAACAAAAAAAGGTGGAGAGTTGTATAAAATATTGTCTCAAAAACTAGGTAGTAGCAAAGACGCATCACTTTACTTACTTTCCACAGGTATAAGTGGAACAAGGTATAAAACTGGTACAACAACATTACAAGATAATAGTAATAAAGGGTTCAACTACGTAGTATTTGATGAAAATGCAATCACGATAGAAGAGAAAATCCAATTCCTCCAAACACCACAAGGAAACATCCTCGGATTTGAAAAAAATGGTTCGATATACCTCGATCCAACTAAACTAAACAACACAACAACTCTCCATGAACTAATACATGTATTCCAACAAGTATTAGACATAAGAGCATCTAAAGGAGATAAACAAGCTCAATCTATATTACAAAAAAGAAAAGACCTATTCCAAGACGAAGCAACATTCTGGAAAGAGTATCATAAATTTAATGTAGCACCTAAAGGAGTACTACAAGCGCAGATAGCTGGAATTAAAACTGCAGCAGCTTTAGACGAACAGTTTGGAGGCAACAGATTAGACATGTTAGATAAGGCATTAGATATGTCAATGGACGGAGCATCTCCAAGAGAGATAAAAAGAGAAACTAATTGGGAAGAAGTAAATGGTCAGTGGGTGTATGAAATACCAGATGGTGAGATAATAAATAGTACTTTTGAAATAGAGACCACATACCAACTGTCAGATGTACTAGATAACCAAGAAGTTACAACTGTATTTCCAGATTTAAAAGTAAAATTCACAACCGATGAGCAAAACAAAGACGTTAGAGCGAGTTTCAATTATAATGATAAAACAATCTCTGTTAACCTATCCTCACCAAGATATAAAACTGCATCCGCAGGGGAAGGGGTTGAGTTTAGAAGCGGAGCAAGAACTTTTAGATTTTCAGAAAGAGAGCTTAAAAGATCAATCATCCACGAGATTTCTCACGCAGTGCAAGAGTTTGAGGGATTCTCTGGGGGAGGCTCTCCAGGTGCTTTTATCAGAGCCGCAACCTCTTTCGCAAAAATCGATTGGAATGAAACTACTGAGGAAAATATCAGAAGAGTAAAACTAGCTAAAGAAAACACAACAGCGAGTAATAATCTTGCGTTAACGTACTTAGAGCTATTCATAAAAGCAGATACTTCTGATAGGGCTCAAGAAATATCTAATATGGGATACACAGCAATGCAAGGAGAAGTACAAGCTAGGAATGTTGAAGATAGGGCAGCCCTAACTTTGCAAGAGAAAAGGGAATTACTTTTTTCAGATACGCAAGATATACAAGATAGCTTCCAAATAAAATTATCTGAACTTATAAATAAAATAGGTGGAAATAACACAGGATTTGCTAGACAGATGGGAGAAATGTCAGACGCAAATAAAGGAAGAGGAGGAGATACGCAAACAGTGTCCAGAAATACATTTACACAGAGTGAAAAAGGCGGTAATGCTAACCCCAGAGGAAATCAACTTGATGGTGAAATACCTTCTTTCCAAATCATTGGAGAAATAGGTGCAACAAACTTAGATGCAATCGAAGAAGCGACTTTCCGAATGGATAATCTAAGAGTAGCAAGAGAGATGAGTAGAAAGGTGAAAGGCAAAAACCAATTCACGAAAGAGCAAATATTCTTTGCAACTGGGTGGGAGATTGGGGTAGATGGGCTATGGAGGTACGAGATACCAGATGGAACATTAAAAAACGGGATGCCTTCTTTCGGGCTACACAATTTAGAGGACGTATTAGAAAGTAAAATTTTAGATTCATATCCTGAAATTAGAGAGTGGAAAGTAAGAATACCTAAGATTTCAAATGTTATGTGGTTCAATATTTCTAAAAAAGAGATACTAATACCTCTAAAGACTGAAAGCAAGGGAGTTACTATCACACCAATTGATTTTAAGACAGCCCTTCTACATGAATTACAACATGGGATACAAGAGTTAGAAGGATTTACAGGAGGTAGCAACCTTAATCACGCAAGAGATATTTTTGGAAGCTATCCTTTAGAACAAAAAAATAAAGTTATAGATCAATACAACAAAGATATAAAGGTTAGGAAAAAAGACTATGAAAGAAATTCCAGTAATATATATACACTAGACTTAGATGAGGTAAATATTAATAGTTACGATAATAACAAAGATTTTCTTTATCAAATATATACAAGTATAGCTGGGGAAGTGGAAGCAAGGAATGTGGAGTACAGGTCTAAGTACACTCCCCAACAAAGGAGAGAAACTCTTCTTCAAGAGACGGAGGATGTAAGTCGTGAGGATCAGATTTTCCTATTCCAAACAATGACAACATCTCCAGCAGGAAGTGTATTATCAGAATTAGGGTTAGACCTTTCCTCTCCAGTATACGCACAATCACCTGGAGAATCGGATGTGGATTATAACAACAGAATGTTGCGTGAGGTAGAAGCATTTATCACCGCACCAAAAATAGCTGAGAAACTAGAAAATCTGCGCAACGAAAATCCATCACTCTGGCAACAAATAATGGATTTCATAACCAACCTCAAAGCATGGCTAAAAACACAAATTGGTTTGTCAGATTACCAAGGAGATATCATATCTATGACTAAAGAAGAATACATAGATGCTTTAGGAGTAAGTGTATTGAAGGATGAGTACACTTCCCCAATCCAACCTTCACTTCAAAAAATGCAGAATGATATTATGTTGAAGCAAATGGCTTTGGATTCTCGGATAGAAATTCTAATTTTACCATCAGAACAAGAGGAACAAGATCTCCTTGATAAAATGGACAGCTGTGGATTGTAAAGATGATAAAATAATACTAAAGACCAGTAATTGGCCTGGTATTGATAAATCCATTATTGATTTTGGATACGCATTCAGTGAACAAGTTGCGGTGACGAAAGTTGTTGTCCCCTTATACAAGAAAGGACATCAAGCATTCATTGGACTTGAGACATCCCTACTTAGCGGTGAAATATTCCAAACTGGCTATAACGGACAAAAATTCAAAGTTATTGGAGGTATTGTTTCTTACGTACCAACTGGCGGATACATTCACAGAGTAAAAAGAGTTGACGGATTCAATATTGTTCAAATAGATATGGACGCTATCAAAAAAGGAGATAAAGTTCGTATTAAAAACAGAAGATCTTTTAGAGACAGAATTAATCAGGTAGACGATTTACTTGATACACCTTAAAAATTTATTACATGAGTTGTTTATTACGCAGAAATGCAGAAGGAAACATTACGGAGGTACTTACACCAACTGGTGATAAGTCATTACTTTTTGACGAAATACACGGAAACATTTTTATGGCGGATGCAGAGACTTCCGCTAAAATTACTTCGTTAGCTTATTCTTCACAAATTCAAAAGCAATTTCCTAATGGAAGTGTCAATACTTATTCAACTGGAGAACCTAAAGTTTTTTATCAAACAGATGATGCAGTTGTATATAATGATGTAGAAGACTTACTTATTGATGGAAAACAAGGAAATGTTAAAGCTGGTTTTGTCAATCCTAAGACGAACCAATTTATCCCCGTGGTGAGTTTTTCAACCAATGAAGGACCTGTTTCCCAGTTTATGAGTGAACAAGTATTGGAAGGAGTTTTAAGCACTAAGCGAGTATTAGGAGAGGATGGAATTACAAGGCTACAAGGCAAAGGAATTTACGATGATACCAAAGCTGCAACAGCAAGTTTATTCGCTTCCAACGCAAAGATGAAAATGGGCTACGGAAACGTAACCTACAACAAAGAGAATGGTTTGATTGAGCTGAACGCACCTTCCGACCTAATCCCCGTGGAACTAAAAAATGGTTCGTACTCCTACATGACAATGGAAGAAGCACTTAATTCAGAGGATGTAGCAGATAAACCACTATTGATTGTTCAGAATGAATTACGTAAACGTCCATTTACAAGAGTAACTCAACCAAATAAAGTAAGAAGATCAGATGCAGAAATTGTAACTGCACTTCAAAACTTCTTATCAAGTTTAGGATTCTCTATGACTACGCTGGATAACTACCGTAAACGATACAACACAGTTTATGGAAAAGACCCAGACATTCAAGCAATGGCAGATATTTCAAATAGAATAGTTGCATTCCAACAAGGACAACTTACACTTGAAAATTTATCCGAAGAGGTAGCTCACATTGCAATAGAAGCATATAGTGACCAAGGCTCCATAGTTTCTGCTTTAGCAGTTGCACATTTAACTCCAGAGTACGCTCAGTATGCAGATTATTACAGAACTAAGTATGCACAATTTTATGAAGGAGTTGCTTTAGAGGACCAAGTGAGAAAAGAAATCCTTGGAAAAGTACTGGCTAAAGAATTCCTTACAAACTTCCGAGCAGAAAACCGTGAAACAGAAGGGATTGGTTTGGTAGCAAAACTTAGAGAAATTTGGGATGCTTTTATCAATTACATTTCTGGAGGAACAAGACCATACCATCTATCGATTCTAAGAGAGTTGAACAAAGACATTATAGATAGTATTGCAAGTAAGAATTTTCAGAAGTTCCAAAATGATTTGTCTAACAATAAAAACTTCTTCTATTCTGCAATGTCTGCCGAGCATCAAAAACTCCAGCAGAATTTAGTAGAAGCAAAGAAAGCAATAGAAAGTTCTGCCAAAGCAGAGCAAGTTAGAAATATCGACAGAGCAGTTTTAGAACGCATAGATGACGACCTAAGTGAGTTGAATATGATAAGTTCAGCAAACACTATCGTAGGCATTATAGAGAGAAAAGTAGAAGAGTTGTCTGATGAGTTAAAAGCAGTAGAAGGTAAGACTGGGATTGATTCTATCGTTGCGGGAAGGGCTGTCGCAATAGGAGAAATATTAAAAAACAATTTAATACCCATTGGAACAGCAATTGAGGAATCATTAAAGAAAATGAGGGATGAAAGTTCCATTACAGACCCAAGAGCCAAAAAAGTACTCGATTCCACAGTTCAAGCTATTTCTAAAACAATGAGAGAGTCCTCTGAAAAATTTAGAGGATTAGAGGACAAGATGAAAAGAAACCTTGATGCTATTGGAGACACAATTATTGACCAGAAAATATCAGAAGGTGTCATTTCTACTGCAGATGAGATTGAAATTAGAAGTAAAATTCGTACAGCAGTAGGAAATGAGTTAAAAGACTCAGGTAAACTGTTTGCCTATTTTGGTATGATATCTGATTCCAGCAATCCAATACTTGCTTTAATTGGGAAGATTGCAGTTCAAATGGCTACAAATGTCCGTATAGAATTCAATGCTAAAGCAGGTAAGCTTGTAGACAAAGTTCTTAAAGGCGGTATGTTAAAGTATCAAAGTGCTATTATTGATAGAGATGAGAACGGAAAACCCACTCACTACATTTGGGGACCATTAAGATATGCAGCAGAAGAAAAAGCTATGTTCGATGAAACAGTTAGATTAACAACTCTTTTATCAGGAAGAAAAAAAGAAGATGCGAAGGAAGTGGAGAAATTGCTAAAAGGCGGTAAAAAACCTGCAAGCATTATAAACGAATCTATTTCTGTTAGAGGCGTAGTTGAAGGTAAAAGTGAAGCCACTATAAGAGAAGAGCAAGAACAAGCGATTGAAAAGTTCAATGAGGGTATGCAATCTTATCAGATGGATAACCACGCTAAACCAATGAACAAACAATACTACGATGAACAGAAAGATAAATTTGACAGACTTCAAATTTCACTAATTTCCAAAGAGACTATTAAAATCTTCAACTTACGATCAAATGAGGTAATTGGGCACAAACGCAATAAAGATGGTTCGGTAGATAAAACAAAACTATCCCTACAAGAAGTAGAGCAGTTAAACCGTATCAAGAAAGAAAGAGAAATGGAAAGGAACCCTTACGACTCTTTCCAGGAAATAAAAGAAGGACTTAGAATAATCCCAGCAGGTAAATTAACAGAAGAGGATATAAACGAAATAGAAGCAAACTTTAAATTCCGAATTCCATCTGATTATAAAGGAGATATTGTTACACTTCAAAAAGGACTAACAATTGACCAACTATCTGATAAGTCAAGATTATCCTTAGACTTAAATAATTTATCCTACGACTACCAATTCAATAACAGCGTAAGCACTAAAGTGTCAGATTCTTTTTACAACACCATTGTAGAAATGAGAAAGGAGATTGCGAAGGGAAATATGACAGAACAACAGTTATTCGAGTGGGTTACAACCAATGGTACAGTTTCATTCTCAGATGAGTATTACGAATCACTGGGTGATGCAAGCAGAGCTAGTGAGTTACTGAATAAATTGCTTACAGAGGGATTAACTCCAGCTGAGGAAGTAGAATATGCTAACCTCGAGGGTAAAGTTGTTACTTATGCATCTCAAGTAGAGGCTTACATCAAGACAGTAGATGATGACACTAAGAAACTACGATTGGAAAATCTTTTCCAAGAGTACCAAGACTTAAACAGAAAGCGTAAATACTTACTCAAAGAAAATAAACGTGCGGGAAGTGCCTTAGATGTGAATGTACATGCTATGGATATCAAGGTACGTGATAAGATTTTACAAATAGAAGGGAGAGCTGCAGCAATCAGAAATGAGATTAAACTTCCAGAACGTTTCAGAAAACAGTTGTCGACAGACGTTTCATTCGAGTTGAATGACGACTTTATGAAGATGGCTACCGAAAGAGGTTTGGCTGGAGAAGGAGATATTTTCACTTTCGCTTTGGATCACATGACACATGCGAATAAAAGAGCCACAGAAGATTTTGCCATTCAAATAGAAAAGCTATTAAAAGGGAGTACTACTTCAATCGACAGCCGATACGAGAAATTCTTTGAGAGTTTAGATGAGAAAGGTCTTATCAACGAGTCAATGCCGATAGATAGAGTAATTGCAATTTCAAAAGATGAGTTTGCAAAAACTAAAGTTGCAAGCTATTTCAAAAAATACCAACCAGCTACATTTCGTAAAGCAATGGACGCACTTAAAAATGGAGATATTCCAATCGAGGATTTCATTCGTTGGACAGAAGCTAAGGCAATGGGAAATCAAGAAGTAGTAGACGAGTTGCAAGAAAAAATTGACTCTATTGATGGGCTAAACTTAATAAAAATCACACCAGATTTCAGTTGGCAACAAGATGTAACCGCTGGGAGAACAAATGGTTCGTATAAACGAGGGTTGTACTACAAACAACTAAACGAAAAATGGTTAGACGATACATGGTTTGAATTCTATGGGATAAAAAAAGAAGCCTACCTAGAATTAGAAGACGATGATATTTCCCAACTAATACCTACTAAGAATAAAGAGCAATTTGTTTTCCTAGTGGAGTTTATGAAACAGAAAGAAGAAATCTTAGATTTACTTGGAGACAAAACATCTACAAACAAATGGTTACGCCCACAAATTAAAAAATCAGGACAAGAAAGTTTACTATCAATAGGTGCAGCAGGAACAAAAATAGCATCTGTAAAAGATACTATTGCAAACATATTCCAAAAGCAGGTGGATGAACAAGAGTATGGAAGCACAGGGTCAATCGTAACGAATGATAAAACGATTACAACTAGATTTGTACCCAAATACTTCCAAACGAGGTTAGAAGACCCCGCTGTAATATCTGAGGCATCTTTCTCTGCGGTATTGTTAGAGTTAAAAGAAGCTATCGCATACAAAGAGAAAACAAAATCTATCAAGGAGGTTAGAGCCTTGATGCACAAATTAGAAAATCAAAATTTTATTGAATCAGGATCTTCTAAGAAGGGTAATTTAAAAATCAAGAAAGGTGCGGTTACGAACCAACATAAAATGGCAACTGAGTTTATCAATTGGAAGTTTTATGGAGTGCAACAATCTCGTGAATTACATTTCAGTATGTTTGGAATGGAGTTTGACGGAACAAGAATACTTTCTGCAATACAACGCTTCTCCAATTTCAGTAACCTAGGTTTCAACTGGGCAGCTGATATGACTGGTGCAACAACAGGCATCTTGAATAATTTAATGGACAGAGTAAGCGGAGAGTATTTCCACAACTCATCTCTAAACAAAGCAAATGGCACAGCCATAGCTTGGGTAAAAGACTATTCAATTGAGATGGAATCTTTGAAAAAAGACTCTAAGTTAGGGAAGACTTACGAGCTATTTGGAATAACAGATGCAGCTCAAAGTTTGAGAGACAGCAATGTGTCATCTGTACTACGTTTTGCTAATTTAAAAAATTCGGGGTACTTTATGTCAAGATTATCTAACTTAACTTTGGGACCTAAAATTACAATCTCTGCACTTTATGATTATAGATTCTACAACGGTAAATTTATCTCTTTCCAAAACTTCGTTAAACAAGTGGAGAATGAGGCAAACGCTGAAGGTGGAAGTATTACCGCAAAGGACTCAAAAGAGATTGAGAACAGATGGAATAATCTGCAGGACAAAATGCTGATGGACTACATAGACTTCTCACAAACCTATGCAACATACAACCAAAAATTCCGGGATTTATATGGTTCGCAAGAGGAGGCAGATGCAGCATTCAAATCAACAGTATCAAGAGTATCAGCAAAGGTTCAAAAAGCAATAATGAACGTAGACGGTGTACTAAACGATACAGATAGAATAGCAGCACAACGAGATGTAATGACAAACATGTTAATGCAACATAAAGGTTGGATACCAATCCTATTTGCACGTAAATTTAAAAGAGGGGCTTATAATTTTTCAAATGAAAAATTTGAAGAAGGAAGTTACAGGACTGTGTTTAAGTATTTACGAGGAGCTATAAAAGATAGGAAATTAGAATGGAATGGTTTAGAAGACTACCAAAAAAGAAACATAATAAGAGTGAATACAGAGTTTGCATTTGCATTTGCAGCTTTGATGCTAGGTTCTTTAGTCTTAGATTCCGATGATGACGATGATACATTATTTGAAAATATATTCCAACTAATCTACCTAAGAACAACTTCTGAGATAGTTTCATCAACAGTTTTTGGTATGGCTGGGGTTGTTAAAGAGACTTATGAAGACCCAATCCCATCGATGAATTTATACATGCTTGCAGAACCATTTAGTGCGTATAAAGGGTTATCAACTGAGGATGAAGATTATGGAAATAAATTCTTTAAGCGTGTAGTAAAAGCATCTCCACTCAAAATTAAAAACAGATTTGAAGATGTTCAAACAATGATTGATAACTTCCGATTCTACAACGACCCTACATTACTTAACCTAGGAAAATTCTCTGAGAATCAAGCTAAAAAAGCGGAACGGACAGGAATTGAAGGAGTAATTAGAAATTAACAAAAAACCCCACCTTCTTAAAGTGGGGTTTAATTTTTCTTTAATAATATTTTAGTTTACTCTGCGTATTTCCATTCAAAGCCTCCTGCTGTTTTTTGTCTTCCTGCGCAACAATTACTAATTATGTCAGGGTTTAACCTATTTGTTTCAGATGCTTCAATTACAGATTTATAAGAACACACATACTTCTTATTATAATACTTATGAATTGGTTTTGAGCCCCATCTATTTAATTTTGAAACATCCCCAATCTTTATATGATGTGCGTAATTGTCATTATATTTCCTGAATTGTCTGTTATTAGCAAATAATTGTTGTCCATTTATACAATGATTAATTTGATTTAATTTATAACCCATGTCTTTTTCAAATTGGGCTACACTATCAATATTTTAAAACACTTCTAATAAGTGACCTTCAAGGTCATACATTGCTATTTTCATTTCTCTTTTATTTTAATTTTTCTTTAATAAGTTGTCCGAGTGTAGAGTTGGTCGGATTATTGAAATCCATTTCTCTTAGGTGGTAGAGTATTAATTTTTGTTCATCACTTCTGCCTTTCTCATAAGCTTCGTATTCAATCATAGAACTTAGACCTGTGATTTCTTTGTTTTGGATAGCTTCTGCCTCTGTTGTTTTGCATATTGGACAAACCATTTGTTGGTCTATTTCTACCGCCTCGTTTATAAGGTTTTGGTATATTGTGAAATTCTCTAAATCAATGGGCAATATTCCTATTGCTTGAAATGATTCCACTAAGTGTTGTATTCCTTTTGATTCCATTTTTTAGTTCCAGTATAAGTGATCGTAATATTGCTTTCTCCACTCAGTTGTATCTCGACTTCTTTCAGATAGTGGGATGTTAGACTTATCCTGTTTGACTATGGGTTTAATTTCTTTCTTCTCCAGATTATTAATGTATATTTCACTACATACCAAACCGATTAATATCAATATACAGAGTTGTACAATTGGATCTTTTAGGAATTTTAGTCTTGGGTCGAGTTTATATTTCATATTAAGAAGTTTTTAATAATAATAATTTATTTTCTTCGTTTTCTTTTAGTACTTGTAGTAACTTAGTTTTTAAGGTACTCATTTTTCCCGCTGAGAAATCCCAGCCTGTTTTGTATAGTAGGAATTCTATGTAGTGTATTGGAAGCTCATCGAGTGCGGTTCCAGCATATTTACCGAACCATATTTTATCCACTTTCTGATTCCCCCGCCTTGCCAGTATCATCGCCTTCGAGCGTGTAACAATTGGTCCGTCCATCGCATACCCAGTTAAAACAATCTCTCCATTACATACAGCCCAACCAACCTCTGGAATATTCTCAATAGTAAGGTTCTCAATTCTTCCAAACCGTTTAACATTATTACAGTAATCAATGTATAAACAATGTTCTTTTCCAGTAGCTTTAGAGATACGAGTACCACGACCAATAATCTGGTAATATAAAGATAAAGACATTGTTGGTCTACCCATTATAATAGCTCTCAAATCAGGATAATCGAACCCAGTTGTAAAGACTCCCATATTAACTAAGACCTTAATCTTTCCACTTTTAAAGTCTTTAACCCCTTGATCTCGAATTTTAGCTGGAGTCTTACCATGAATTGTAATTGCATCCGGAAGATGTTTAGCCATTATCTCTGCATTCTCTACGCTATCCATAAATATTAGGATACTTGGACAACCTTCTTTTAAAAGCTGTTTAGCACGTAGGTAAATAGTGTTGTTAATGTTTTGAGCTTTGATTGCAACTTTAACAGATTCATCTGTGTATTCAGAACCACTTGTGTTGACTTCTAAGCCACTTTCATCGAACTCGTGAGCTTCATACTTAATTTTAGACCACCAACCACCGTCAGTCACTTCTTTAATCTGTACTACATCAATGTAATCACTAAATATTTTATGACGAGTACGAGTGAGCATTTTTAGCCTTGAACTCTCACCCATAGCACCAGGTGATAGACGGAAAGGGGTGGCTGTAAACCCAATTACTTTTTCAGGTTTTAGTAGGGCAAGGAATTGCTGAAATTCCGAACCTTCCTCTGGACTAAATTTTGAATGGCACTCATCTATGAATAGAGTTTTAATTCCAAGAGCAACTAATTCCTTTACTACTTTTTTTACCGAACCAATTGTAGCGTAGGTGAATGTACTAACATCCTTTTGTCCAAGCGATGCGGAGTAGACTGTTACAGTGCTCCCAAGTATTTGCGACTTCTCTGCATTTTGATTTAATAACTCCTTATTTGGCTGTAAAACAAGTATAGGTTTTCCGTATTGTCGAGCTAACTCTGCGATAATGAACGACTTACCTGCCGCAGTTGGAGCCACAATCACTTCATATTTTTTACGCTTTGGATCCCTCAGATACTCCAGTGCTTTTTGTATCGGGCGAACTTGATGTGGTAATGCTTGCATTTTCTTTCTTTTCTAAAAATATTTTTATTTGGGGGAATTCTTTCTCAGCAATTTCTCTCATTACAAGTGGAATTGGAGTATCGTTGAATGTTGGTATTTCCAATGTAGTTGGATTGACACTATTGGTTAATTTCTGCATTTGGACTCTCAACTTCTGCATTGAGTTTGTAATATCAGATTGGAATTTAACTTCTGTCTCTTGGTAAGATAGTTTTGACTTCTTTCCGGCATCTTTCTTAGCTAACTTCTCCAAGCGAATTAAATCCTCAAAAATCTTCGCCACGTTTGAAAAGTAGTTATCAAATCGTTCCTTGTAAATCGTATAAAACTCCTGCAAACCATCCTGCAACTCTACAACATCTTTATGGTCCGTACAACCTGCCGCCAAAGAAATGGTTCGCAACTTAACAGCATATTCCACATTCCTAAGAGTAAGCATAAATTGTAAATTATGCGAATTAATACGTGGATATAAATCTTCAACAGTAGACCAATCTTCTGATTTTATAATAACAATAGAACCATCTAACTGAGGTTTAATTGTTTCGATGAAGCTAAGTACATCTTCGTTTAATTTTTCCATCATTTTAAACCTTTAAATATATGAGCAATTAAATCAACTGTCCAACCATTACCAAGCATTTTATACCTTTGAGAATTACTTACAATAGATGTATAATTATCAGGTACTGTTTGCAACCTCTCACACTCAATTGGAGTCAATTTTCGTATATAACCCTCAATCAAAACTCCGTGCTTATCTTGAGCAGTCAAAGTGTAGAATTTTTTACCATCATTAAATCGTTGTCCGTTTTGTCTTTTTTCAATTCTATCAGGTGTGATACACCCAAAAAGTAAGTTCCCTTTTCCAGCTGTCCCCCCTGAAGAAGCATTTAAGGTACAAGCATTTTCAGATTCAGTATAAACTCTGTCTCCTTGACTGTTCCTCTTAGTATGTCCAAATAAATATTGACCCATTTTTGCTGCACCACCTCCAGCTTCACCAGTCAAAGTAATTGCTTTATCGTGGATATAATAAACTCTATTTTCTTGACTATCTTTTCTAAAATAACCAACCTTACCACGTTGCACTTCTTTATCCAATATTTGCAATGTTTTGTCAAATGGTACAATATATTCAGCAATTGCAACAGATATTTTTTGCCCTTCACCTTTATTGGTCGTAAGAGTTCTGCTTTTTGACTTTTCAATAGAATAAACATCACCATTCATTCCGTTTTTACTTGGGTTTACATTAAAGTTTTGTAATTCAATATTTAAAACTTCATCGTTATTTTCGTGAACAATATCTTTCAATAATATTCCTTTATCACTTGGAATTTTTACACCAGGAATATTAGTCCAGTAAAGCCTTTTACGGTTTTGTGCAGAAACTAAATTACTATTGATCTCAATTGGCTCAACCCCTATATGCTCTGTAATTACATCTTGAAACTCTTTTTTCATTTTCACATTCTCAAGTAGAAATAGAATATTAGGGTTTACTTCTCTAAGTTCTTTCAATAACCTAACAAACTCGAAGAATAACTTACTACGGGGATCATCAAAATTCAATTGTTTCCCAGCAAATGAGAATCCTTGGCACGGACTTCCACCAACCAATAAATCAATTTTTGGTAAACTGCTGCTCTTTAAATCAGTAACACTCCCTACTTGTTTTGTGTTTGGGTAGTTTGCTTGCGTCACAGCTATTGCATATTTATCAATCTCAGATGCAAAATAGTTATCCACTTTAATTCCTGCTCGTTCAAGAGCAATTTGTCCACATGACATTCCGTCAAATAAACTTAATACATTTAATCCTAATTTTTCCATTTCTTTTTTATTTTCTTCGTTTTTGAAATGTTCTGCAAGCATATTGGCTTCCATATTAGCCAACTCTGACAGAGTTACATATTCTTTGTAAGCATCAAGTTTATCTTTATCTATTAACCCTTCCATTTTTCTTTTTCTGATTCTTTTCTATCCATATCCTCGAATACCTTATCGAAGTGTTCTTTTCTTTTCAAATAATATCTCCACAGCTTAGAACTATCTAATTCAAATCGAGTAGTAAATACATTATCCGGTTTGAAGAATACATAATCTAATCTCTTAGAGTATTCCATTTGAGCTTCATCTTTTGTAAATGCCAAACACAAAGTTACTAAATGGTTTTTAGCAATTCCAGAATTTGCTCTAAAACTAGCTAACCATATTTTTCCCTTCTTCGTATTTCCAACTTCCTTACCCTCTTTCTCATAGTGCCTAGATAACCAATCCCAAACGACAACATCCTCTGGAATGATAAATGGAGTTTCAATTAAATCCATCAGTTCGGTACCTTTAGCGGATAACCTCGCTTTTTGAAAGAAATTGTCTTTTGATTTTCCTTTTATAAATTGTACAAAACCCTTATCTTCTAAAATAAGCAAAGTATCTTCAACACTATTATTTTCACAATCTATATTAGCTAAGTGCGTGGAAACATCTTCTGTCTTCATTTGCTTGCAGCACTGAAGAATAAGGTATTCTGGTAAAGTAACGCTTTTATCTTGTAGTATTTCAAAATTAATGTATGCCATAGAATTTATTTAATCGTTTAACTGCTTTGTTGATTGATATAGGGTCATTGTCAATACCAATAGAATGAATACCTAACTTCTCACACGCTTCGTTCGTAGTACCCGAACCAGTTGTATTATCCAAAACTGTGAACCCAGGTTTAGCGTAAGTGTTCATAAGATACTCAAGCAAAGCTAAAGGTTTTTGAGTAGAATGTATAGTACCATCAAGTTTTGTTTTCTGTTTGTCAGAGGCAAACACTTGTACACTTCTTGGATATCTATCAGTTTCTCCGCCTCCACTAATATCTTGAGTAACTTTACCGTACACCTTAGTCTTGTTTACTACCTCCGCTTTTTTAGTGTAACTGTTTATGGGGTCATGCCCAGTTGTCTTTTGGGGATTATAGTAAGGAAGTTTTTTGTAGAATACCATGATGTTTTCGTGAGCTTTCATTGGCATCTTCTTAGCATTGAAATATCCCGTTGCTTGCGTTTTCTCCCAAATCCATTCGTATTTCAGCCACTCTATATTTGACACACCAAGCACTATATTGAACGGAACCTGAGCAGAAAGTAGGATAATACCATTATCCTTTATAAGTCGCTTGTAGTTGCTCCAAATACGTTCTAAATCTAATACTGTATCCCAAGGGCATTTTGTTGTTCCGTAAGGTAGGTCAGCGAAGATAACGTCTATTGATTTATTTCTTAAACTTTCCATCACTTCAAAAGTATCTCCTTCGTAAAGTGTTGACTTACCTATATTAATACATCTTTTAAATACCATTCTCTTCAAATATTAATAACTCGTTTCCAATCTCTTTCACTTGGTCTTTAAATAGTAAGTATTTCTCTTTTGCAATTAGAAATACATTCATTTCTGGACGCTCGTAAATTCGATTGTCAAATTTTTCGTGACAATTGTTTTCATTGTCTTTATCGGCACAAAGGAAGACTCGATTCAAATCATTATCCATGACTGATTTGTAATATGATTTCTTCAATATATGTGCGATATTATTTACTGGATGTATATAAACATTTATTTTACATCCGCAGTTTTGGCAATAAGGCTTCTCTCGTAATTCCAATATTGCTTTTGCGAAAAAGGATACAAGTCCCGCCCTCTCAGACTTCCGCTTCTGAACACTCTTCTCCGTGAACTTAGCAATTGGTTTGTAAGCCTTAACCTTACGATCAACCTTAGCCTTACACCAATTACAACACCTCAATCCATAAAACTCTCCTTCTGTTTTAATACTACTTCTTATTTGTACCTCTTTAGTACAACCTGGTATTTCACATTTGTAGAGTTTGTTTTTCATTTAGTGTGGTTTTAACAATCTTTACAACCTAGTTCGATAATTGCTTTTAGATTTTTATTTCTTACTCCAGTTGGGCCCTTGAATACATGTCTTGGGTTTATTTTATATAATCGGGTCCCAATCTCTACGATTATATTTTTCCTAACCAAGTATGTGAATGGGGTATCAAGTGACCTTGCACTGCATCCACACTCAATCCCTATCACTTCCTTTAGGGACTTAGACATAGAGAACTCTTGTCCTTCACTGTATCGCTCTAACAAAGAAGCAAATAACTTCATACGTACATCGGTGCTATCTTTTAAGATGAGTACCATTGATGAGTACATAAGGTAGAATTGCTCCTTAGAATTAGCTAAATAGGTTGTTTTATTTACGACAGTTCCTACTATTTCTCCTGTCTCTTCGCTTACTGTATCAATTGTATGTATAGCCGCAATTTTTATATATGATTTTTCCATACGCAAATGTAGCGTAAATAACTACAAAAAACAAATTTTTTGTACGCTTATTTTACGGTTACGCTTATGAGCGTAGATATGTACTAGTTCTAACGTACTTTTAGTACCTATTGTAGCGTGATGATTTTGTGGTCAAAACCTTACTGGTATTACGTTTGCCAATTTTACGCCCTTCTATCTCTCATAAAAGGTTTATTTAAAATACCACCTTAAAAGCAAGATAAAACTTTAAATGTGTTTTTATCGAACCAATTTATGTAGTGGGGTGTTGGTTGATGTGACACCCCATCCCCAGTTGTTTTGCTATTAGTTTTGGACGATATTATATACCTCGCCATCTAATTCATCGCACATCCATTCTGACTCTTTGTGACCAGCTATTGGTGCTATTGTACAGAGGTCACGATCATTTGCGATTTCTATTGCTTCCTCAAGACTTTCCGCTTCAACAGTAGTGTACACACTTATCTGTATCGAACCTGTTAATAAAAACTCTTTCATATCAATTATATTTCAATTTATGAGCGCTACCACCACGATAACCACTCTGACCACCGCTACAAATATGGTTCGTACCTACACTCAAATCCTTACCACACTTACCACAACAATGTAATACAAGTGAAGACTTATTAGCCTGTTCAGCAGCAACATGTAATATATAACTACGTTCCTCTTCTGACATTGCATTCTGCACTTGTACTTTGGCTACAAATGACTGTAGCCGTTTCCAAAAAGTTTTATCGACTTCCATTACTTCACAGATTTTTTACCTCTAGAAGGCTTAGTATAAACTACATTCTCAGGTTCAAAGAAACCCTTATAAACAACACTCTTACCATCCCAAAGACAACGAGCAACAAATATCTCTCCTTCACAATTAGTACCGAAGTGAACAATGTCATCAAAGTCATTTGGAGTTGCAATAGTTTTTAACCAACCCTTACCAGTATGCCAGTTATGTGTTAAGATTACATTTTTCATAATAAAAATAATTTAATTAATACAATTACTAAAAAGATTAAGAACACAGATGTGAAAAAGCTAAGCAACAAACCTAAAACCATCGCCTCAAAGCGAAAGCCCACTGTTTTACCCATTCTTTTGAACAAACTATATCCGAAAAGTGTTATAAATAACATCGTACACAGATATAATGAAATTCCAATTAGTATTAAGAGTTGCATTTAATTCCAAAACCTAAAGTTACTAATTTTTTATATGCTTCTTGTGTATCATTGTTGCACTCCAATAAAGTAAATATTGTGGATGGTAGATACCCTTGGTCTACTTGAAAACAAGTGGAAGTAGAATAGCAATTGAATACCCTAGTGTTTGTATCCAATATACCCGAATGAGCTGCATGTGTTTTACCAGGACGTAAGAACTTAATGTCTTTCCCTTTCTGTGGCAAAGCTTTCCAACCACTTTCTTGGAGTAAAGCAACAACATTCCCCTCTTGATCGAAGTGTGCGAATGGATTGACTTCCCAATTACCACTAAACTTTTCGGCTTTCATATCCTTATACAAAGTTTTCACTTGATTAAAGGACCTAGCTGTTTCCATTATGAGTTCGTACTCTTCTACGGTAACTTCTTGAATTTTACCGTAGATATGTGCATACCCATCTGAAGGAGCGATTACAAAATAACCTCCACATTTCTCAGCTGTTCCACCTCGTGTTTCAAATAGAATACGACTACTATCGTTTAGAGCTGTTTTAAGAGCGAATTCCTTAGTCTCCGTATCTTTGAACGCTTCCATATACGTTTGATGCTTCTCGTCAGCTGTTGTAGGTCTAGCAGCAAGTTTTTCATTTCCACGTAAGCATTCACTTGGCGCTTTGAATATCAAATGGAACCCACCATTTTTTGTGGTCTGTACGTACATCTTTTTGAGAATATTATTTGGAATCTCGGTTTTAAACCTATCCCACAAATCTCCAGATAAATCATATTTCATATCTGCATCTAAGCAAACAACTCTTGATTTACCTCCAGTAAGAACACCAATATTGTAACTTTCCTCCCAAACAGAATCAAACGTCTCTAGAGTCATTGGTTCAGTCTGAAACTTTGTCCAAGCCATAATCGCAATTTTATGCGTATTAGTAGGAACAATATTAAACCCTGACTCTAAGAGTTTTCTAGCAAATTTTTTCTTATTCATCATTTCCCATTTAAAAATAAATTTTGAATTAAAGCATCAATCGCAGGTTTCAACATTCTAAATGCTTCTCTTTTTTCTGGAGCAATTTCTTCTTCTGTTAAGTACTTAAAATGTAGTACATACGAAGGTGATCCGACAAGCTCATAAAATTTATTTAGAGTACTTATAGATGGTTGGTTATCTCCAGTTTCAATTTGAGATAAAGCCGTTTGGGTGATACCAAGTTCAGTTGCAAAAACTGTTTGCTTAAAACCTAATCGTTTTCTCTCTTCTCTAATTATTTCTCCTATTTTCATATTACTGTTTTTTCCAATATTCTTGCTCAACTTTTTCGTAAGCATTTTTTTCTTCTGTTGACAATTCGTTGTAATCGATTTTAGGACCGTAAATTAGGTCATCATCTGTTAGATAAAATGGCTCATCCTTCATCACCCAATGTGGTTCACTGAATAATAATATATGTATGCCCGTAGAAGACATGTTAGACTCCCTTGTAATCTCTCTATAAGACTTCCCTTTGTCAAAAGAATTTCTTATCTTCTCAATTTCAGCAGCAGTAAACTCTGTCTTATACGATTCTCCCCAACTGTTTTTAGGTGCTATAAATACAATCTCATCATTCATTAATTGCCACTGCTAAATCTGACGTAATTCTACAAACCAACTTATCCAACCCCACCTGACACACAGGCAGTTTTTTCACATACGGTTTTGGCAACAAGGTACTCAACCGCCCGATTAATGGTTCGGCAACCATCCTACTCGATAAAGACTTCAAATCAACCTTCTTTAAATCTCTCAATGCAGATTTAAGTTTAGCTACCATAAGTCCTATATGTAATAACTCATCTGAATCAGCATCTGTATCTTCATCAATAGACTGTAAGTGATAATACAAAATATCAGAGAAAGCTTCCGAATTGCTATCATACATAGCCTTCGTCATCTCTCCTGTATGATATTCAAAGTAATCGAAGAATTTATTAAAATCTCGATAAAATTTTCCTTTGAAAAACTCATTACAATACCCATCTCCTTCGACACAACCTAATTCATCGAGATTATTTAAAGCGGACGATATTTTACAAATCGCACGAACAATATAAATTTCTTCTTTCATTTTATTTTTAATGTGTTTCTGCTACATTATTACCAGCCTGTGTTTCACAAGCTAGTAGTACATTTAACTGTAGTTGTTTATTTACGTTATCCATTGAAGTATTGATAATCTTAACAGTCTCTTCCACTTTTTCATTCGGAACAATAAACAATTGGTCATCATGACTTTGGGTAACTGGCCATATACCTTTACGAGTACAATTCCAAACCCACATGTTAAAACAAAATGCAGCTGAACTCTGATTGACTACACTGAATTTATCTTTCTCATTCCTCAAATAATACCAGAATCTTGAAATAGGATTGAATATCCAATTTTCATTCCCAACTCTTTTTACTTCAAAATTATCAGATGCAACTTTTACAGAAAAGTGAATCTTCCAATAAGCATCAATTAACCCTTGAGCTTCTATCTTTGAAATCTCCAAATTTCTGCTAAGTGTTTCAGCACCAACTAAATAAAGTGACGCATAGTTAGTGGTTTTTCCTTTACTCCTCTGCATTTTAATTTTATTCATCAATGTACTTTGCTCCTCTTTTGGTAACTCAAGCAATCGATAAACTTCCTCTGTTGGTTGGTACAATTCACTAAATGTCTCTAGCTTCAAATCAGGATTATCTTTTACTGCACTTTTGTATACGTAATAAATCTCCTCATCTCTAGTCATCAAGTTCGCAAATACAGCAATCTCACAATGTGGATCAAAGAATGACATCTGAGTTTTCTTAATCCTATCAGGGTTTATATGGAAAGTGTAATGATCAGAGGTTCTTGATTCAATCCCAGATAAATCGCTTTGAACAATTGTATTACCTTTTCCTGCAACAAGACACTCTCTAATCCACTTTCCATCCCTAATATCGCCTTTGCCAGTATAACGTGGTAGATTAACAATAATTCCATGCATCCAGCGCATGGTCACTGCCAATGAGGTTAGACGTTGATAAATCCTATTATTTTCGTCTCTGTTATCTCTAAATCCTTTTAGTAATCCAATCCTATGGGTAAGTACAGTAAGACCATCTAAATGCTCGATAGCAGGTTCCACTTCAATAAGTTTTAAAACACTTGGACATAACATTTTTTCGTCAGTCATAATTTGCTCTACAACTTTAACTTCTCCTGTCTCTTTATTTCGATTGTGTTTAAAAGTTTGTGGCTTCCAGCCTAAACTATAAAGCCATTCTTTCTTCTGTTGTACAGAGTTTGGATTTGCATCTTCAAAGGAATCAATGTATTTTACTACATCGTGTGGATAATCTCTGCCAGCACCAAGTTCCTCAAGTTTAGTATACCATTTAATAGCAAGTGCGGAATCCGTTCCATCCGCCCTGAACATTTTTTTTGGTTTGTTAATCTCTTTGATAACTTTTTGCTTTGGCATTGCTTTGATAAGCTGCTGTATCTTCTCCTCTTTTAAAGACTCAAAGTAAGAGAGATTTTCTTCCAACTTAACCATATCAACTTCAATCTTCTGTTGTTCCTGCATATAAGAACAATCCATGATCCAATTAAGTAAATTAATTATTCGCTGAGAATTTGTTTCGTCCTCATCATAAACTAATCTAAGTTTAGATAAAAGTTTCTCCCAAAGCTTGATATTTATAAGTACGTCAGTAGAACACCTATGCGAATACTGTTCGTAAGTCAACCCTTTCCAATCCGTTATCTCAGGCTTTGGAACGCCAAACTCCTCGCCATACGACTCTAAACCATACTTTTTACCCTCCTTAATTCTGTTTGGCTCCAAATACCAGGCTAAGGAAAGAGAGTCGATGATGTTGGC
>Ga0247833_1001507_pt1 | contig 37505 bp, 31 predicted proteins | sample LaCruzMarch2015__7_FD_187117 | JGI IMG/M metagenome (GOLD analysis project Ga0247833, IMG submission 187117) | Freshwater microbial communities from meromictic Lake La Cruz, Castile-La Mancha, Spain - LaCruzMarch2015_8m | ecosystem: Environmental > Aquatic > Freshwater > Lake | place: Spain...
GAAGAAGAGTTAACCCTGACTAAAAAAGAGTTTGATCTGCTTTTTTATCTCATTAGAAATAAAAACAGGGTACTCACCAAAGAGAAAATCGCAGAGCACCTTTGGGGGGATCACATGGAGGAAAGTGCTAATTTTGAATTTATTTATGCTCATGTCAAAAATTTGAGGAGAAAATTAGCCCCTTTTGAATGCGACGATTACATAAAAACAATCTATGGCATAGGTTATAAATGTCATTTGTAAATAGAATAACGATGAAAATTGAATTAAGAAATTTATATTTCGATGACTATTTTGGTTTAAAAGAAGCTATGATCGAAGCCTATGCAGGCATAGGTGGTGATTATTGGCAATTAGATGACATCAAAAAATTACTGGATTTATTTCCCGAAGGACAATTGTGCGTTCTCGTAGATGGGAAAGTGGTCGCCTCCGCGTTATCTATTATCGTTGACTACAAAAAATTCGGAGATAATCACACCTTTCAGGAAATCACAGGAAATTATACCTTCAATTCCCATTTTGCCGACGGTGATGTTCTCTATGGCATTGAAATGTTTGTCGCACCGGAATATAGGGGTTTGCGATTGGGAAGAAGACTCTATGACAGACGAAAGGATTTATGCGAAAAGCTAAATCTACGCGCCATCATAGCCGGAGGTAGAATTCCAAATTATAAGCATTATGCCGAATTGATGACCCCAAGGGAATATTTGGAAAAGGTAAAACTCAAGGAAATTTATGATCCTACCCTTACTTTTCAAATGTCCAATAATTTTCACGTAAAAAAAATTCTTAAAAATTACATGCCAGGAGATACTGAGTCGAAAGATTTTGCTACCCTCCTCGAGTGGAATAATATCTATTTTCAAGGAAAAGAAGAACTGAGTGCTAATAGCAAACAGATGGTTCGCCTGGGCCTCGTGCAATGGCAAATGAGGCTTTTTAGGAACTTTAATGCGCTGCTCGAACAAGTGGAATACTTCGTCGATGCAGTCAGCGATTATAAATCTGATTTTATTGTCTTTCCCGCCCTTTTCAATGCCCCCCTTTTAGCTGAATTTAATCACCTCGGTGAGGCAAAAGCGGTCCGTGAACTGGCACGTTATACCGAGCCTCTTCTGCAAAAATTTATTGAATATGCCATGGCATATAATATCAATATCATAACCGGCAGTATGCCCATTGTCGAAGACGGACATCTTCTGAATGTAAGTTATCTATGTCGCAGAGACGGCACCTGGGACGGGTGTTATAAAATACACCCCATGCCCTCAGAACTCTCTGCCTGGGGTATGGTTGGAGGTAATAAACTTAAAATATTTGACACCGATGCCGGCAAAATTGGCATTCTCATAGATTATGATATTTGTTTCCCCGAACTCGCCCGCTGGTATGCCCGAAATAATGTCCAGATTCTTTTCGTTCCCTTTCTTACCGACACCCAAAATGGTTACAACAGAGTGCGTTTGTGTGCCCAGGCCAGGGCCATTGAAAATGAATGCTATGTGGCCATCGCCGGTTGTGTGGGAAATTTGCCCAAAGTGAACAACATGGATATTCAATACGCCCAATCAGGCATCTTTACCCCAACCGATTTTGCCTTTCCCGTAAATGGCGTTCGGGCAGAAGCTACCCCAAATTCGGAAATGACCGTGGTGGCAGATGTTGATTTGGAATTGTTAAAAGAATTACATGCCTTCGGTAGCGTTCAGGCACTCAATAACCGACGAAGCGATATGTACGATATACGATTTAGGAAAATGACCTAAATATTTGATTATCAATAAATTAATTTTTTATTCGGAAAACTTTTAAACATTTTTTTTCAAGTAGTGTATTTTTTAAAAAATTCTTCGGAATCTTGCATTTTATTTTGAATCAATATCCTCAAAACTCCTTATGGATAATAATCCAATTTTGCGCTACAGCGATGCTGAACTTGATGAGTTTCGCGAAATTATAGAAACTAAACTGCGTCGTGCTACCAAACACTTGACTGAGCTACAAGAGCAAATTGTTGAGATAACGGAAAACACAAGTGATGAGCACGGAGGCGACTGGGTTGACGATAGCAGTATCAATAACGATGTCGAGATGCTAAATAATATGGCCATACGTCAACGTGTCCATATTCAAGATCTCCAAAATGCTTTCGTAAGGATTAAAAATAAATCCTACGGCATTTGTATAGTTACAGGTGAACTCATTGACAAAAGAAGACTCCTTGCCGTGCCAACGACTACCAAAAGTATGGCCGCTAAAGTTTCTGAACAACAACAACCCCCGGAAAAGAAAATCAAACCTGTTCAGGAATCCTCTGAAGAAAGAAAGGATGTTGAAAAAGTGATTCCACAAAAGAGGATTATCACTACGGTCATTCGCAAATCTTCCCCAAATAAAAAGAAACCTGCCGTCGATCCCGATGATTTCGACGATGACCTTTTAGGTGTTTCATCAGCCAAAGACGCTTTTGGAGATGATGATTCTGCCCTTCTTTATGGAGATGTTAGCGATCTGGATGATGATATAGCGGATGATTCTTCTGATATGGATGATAATGATTCTTATGACGAAAGAGATGATTCAGGCGATGAAGATGATGATTTTAATTAATCGCCCGGGTTGAAAACTTCCCAAAATCAACCTTTTTTAGTGGTTTTATCCTTCCTGGCTATTTACATTATTTGGGGTTCTACCTATTTGGTTAATTTCATAGCCATGGAGGATATTCCTCCCTTTTTGCTTTCTGGCATGAGATTTCTTCTCGCCGGCTCAATAATGGCAGCTATTGGTTTTGTAAAAAAAGATCCATTACCCCAATGGCAAAACGTAAAGTCTGCCGCTGTTATGGGTTTTCTTTTTTTAGTTATGGGCACGGCTCTGGTGGTTTGGGCAGAACAGTTTATCGATACTGGTTTGGCGGCTCTCATGGCGGCTTTCGAACCCGTCATGGTTGTTCTTTTTGTTTGGATATTAGATAAGAGAAAACCAGACCCAAAAACAATTCTAGGATTGCTTCTTGGAATGACGGGAATCTATGTTCTCGTTGGACAACCTGAATTTCCCTGGAATAAAGACACCTTCAAAGGTCTTGTTGCCATAAGTGCTGCCATTGTAGCCTGGGCATGGGGAACAGTGGCTGTGAAAAATGCCCGACTTCCTACGTCCAAATCCTTTTCCGCCTCCTTACAAATGATTTTCGGAGGTCTAATTCTTCTATTATTTTCTTTTATAACCGATGAGCCCGCTCATTTCATTTTCCAACAAGTATCACCGAAAAGTTGGTTGGCCTTCAGTTATCTCACACTTGCTGGTTCTATTATTGCTTTTTCAGCTTTCCAATATTTATTGCATCACGTAAAACCTGAAAAAGTGGCTACCTCCAACTATGTTAATCCAGTCATAGCCGTATTTTTAGGTTGGCAATTAAATAACGAAAATCTGACCGGTCATTCTCTACTTGCTGCATTCCTCCTTTTATTAGGGGTTTTTCTCGTAAATCTAAACTTGCACAAACAAAATTAGCCGTTCCTTAGGGTGCTTAATACTTTGAATGCTGCATCTAAATCTTTTGTGGAAACTACTAAAGTAAATTCATTCGACGTAGAAATCACTTCCACCAGGTTTATACCATTCCAGGCAAATTCCCTTAAAATAAAGTAGTAAAAGCCATATAACACCCTATTTTCTGCCGGCAATAAAAAAGTAAGAACGGTTAAATCTCTCTCCCTCTCAATGCATTTCTCCTTTCGGAAAATTTGAATCAGATCGTTTTCCAACGATTCATCCACAAGTATAGTGGTCTCAGTAACCCCCTGTGAAATGGAATGAAACGATTTGGGCAGTTCCGCTGCTCTTGCAAGTAACGACGCCTGCGCATGGATAAGCGTTCCCGAGGCTACAAACGTATAATCAACAATATTTGATCTTACCCGAACATCCCTTAATTTAGATATAAATCGTACCAGATTAGGCTCTTGCTTTTGCTCTACCTGGATAGGTAACCTATTAATAGCCATTATAATAGCACTCGTTTGAACGCCCTTACCTATTATTTTTTCTACCGGCTTTTGTATTTTTCTGGCTAATGAAGATATATTTATTAATCCCTCTCTCAATGATTCCATTAAAAAGGGAGAACGCTTTATTTCTTCTTCAACTATTTCAGATAATTTCTTCATTGTTAAATTTTTAACAAAAGTAAAGTATTTTGTACAAAAAATATATGTTTATTGGTTCTGCTAATTCAGACTTTTACATTTGTATTATAAAATGGCAACATGGAAGTTTGGAAATTTGGTGGTACATCTGTAGGTAGTCCTCAAAGAATGAGGGAAGTAGCCGAATTGATTCATTCTGGAAAGCAACGTTGGATTGTGCTATCTGCCGTTTCAGGTACAACCAACAAACTGGTCGCCTTCAATCAGGCTGTTGAAAAAAATGATTTACATAGAGGTACTGAAATCATCCACGATTTCGAAAAGGAATATGATTTGTTTATTAAAGACTTGCTGCCTGAACTCCCCTTTCAGGAAATGGGTTTTTCCATCTTGAATGATTTTATTACTCTACTTAATCTAACGCTTACATCACCTTTTGCAGAACCGACAGCCAAATTAATTTTAGCTCAGGGAGAGATTTTATCTACCCATCTTTTCCATCTTTATCTAAAATATCGCGGTTTTAATGCGGCTCTCCTGTCTGCATTGGATTTCATGCAAATTCTACCTGATGGAGAACCAGATTTTGATTGGATTTCAAAGCGGCTATCCTTTATTATGGAAGAACATGGTCAGTATGATCTATGGATTACCCAAGGATATATTTGCAAAAATGCCAACGGAGAAATTGATAATCTACAACGAGGGGGCAGCGATTATACAGCAACCATATTAGGTGCAGCTATCAAAGCGGAGGAGATTATTATCTGGACCGACATAGACGGCATGCATAACAATGACCCGAGACACGTTCAAAACACCTATCCTATTAGAAAAGTTTCCTTTAGGGAAGCTGCGGAACTAGCCTATTTCGGTGCAAAAATTCTACATCCAACTTGCGTTATACCTGCCGAAAATGCAGATATTCCCATACGTTTAAAGAACACCTTCACTCCAAATACCTCTGGAACCTTAATCTCAAGAGAAACATCAGGTCATTTGGTCACAGCCATGGCCGCAAAGGACAACATTACCGCTATCCGTATCAGATCGGGGAGAATGCTCAATGCGTTTGGTTTTTTACGCCGCGTTTTTGAGGTATTTGAAAAACATCATACCTCTATTGATATGATAACCACCTCCGAGGTTTCTGTTTCTCTTACTATAGACGATAAAAGTAAACTGAGCCAAATCATTACTGATATTTCACCTTTTGGGGAAATACAAGTGGAGGACGATTTCTCTATTATTAGCATCGTTGGGGATAATATTGCCAAGGCAGAAAAATTATTACCAGGCATCTTTGAAGTTCTGGAGGGCATACCTATTCGCATGGTATCTTTTGGTGGAAGCCCAAATACAATCTCTATTTTAGTTCCATCCACTGATAAAGTTATTTCCCTTCAAAAATTAGATAACATACTATTTCATACTCATCCTTTAACCCAACAAAAAACAAACATTCAGTAGGTATTTTAGGTTAGGGCAATTCTGAATGTATTTCCACGCAACCTGACCCGAATATTTTCGGTCAGGTTGTTGTTTTTTACGTCCTTATCTCAGGCTTTTACTCTTTATTATTATTTCTACAAAAATATGAGTATTAAAACACTTATATTACTATCTAAAGCGTCGGAGTTACAAAAAAACCTGATCATTCAATCCCCAAGTTTATAAAAAAGGCGTTTTCAACGCTGTTGATAATGTAATGGTAAAAGTTTTGCTGCATTCGATGCCCATCAGGAGGTATTCCTTTTTTTAAATACCAACACTTTAGTTGCTTATTATTTCATTCATTTTAATTATAAAAACTATGCATCGTATTATATTAAGTTTTATTTTAATATTTCCTTTATTAACCGTAGCTCAGGCTCCTGAAAAAATTAATTTTCAGTCGATAATTAGGAATAAGGAGGGAGTAATATGGAGTAATAAATTAGTATCCTTAAAAATAGGCATTTTAGAAGGGAGTGCTAACGGAACAATAAGTTACCTTGAATCGCATACCAAAACAACCGATATGTCCGGGCTAATTAGCTTACAAATAGGGACAGGAACCATTTTATCAGGATCGTTTCAACATATTAATTGGGGCAATGCTCCTCATTTTATTCGCCTGGAAGCTGATTTTGAAGGTGGCAACCAATTTTCTCTTTTAGGCACGCAATTATTATCAAGCGTTCCTTACGCCCTTTTCACCAACGTAGCAGATACCACCTTACATGAAAAAGCGGAGATTGACCCTATTTTTAACTTGAGTATAGCTAAAGGTATATCTCAGGCAGACACAGCCTATTGGAACAGAACGGGAAATAATCCCGGAGATATTCAAATGTGGAACGGCTCAGTTTGGGTGAATGTACCTGCTGGTCTGCCCGGACAAATTTTAACTATTTCTCCCAATGGAAATCCAGGTTGGCTGTCTTCTGTAAATATCATTTTACCTACCGTATCGATGACTGGAATATCAGAAATATTTCCAAATTCTATTCATTTTAATGCACAGGTTTCATCCGACGGCGGTGGTCATATTACCTCGAAAGGCATCGTTTACGGAACCCAAATATTACCTACATTACTCGACCAATCAGTAATAAACGGAACAGAGGCCGGAGCGTTCGAAGGTACCATCACAGAACTTTTACCAAATACCAGGTATTATTTTCGGGCCTTTGCCACTAATGAACAAGGTACGCGCTATAGTAATCAGTTATTGGAAAATACGACCTCTTTGGTTACTGACGTGGATGGTAATATTTATCAAAGTGTGAAAATCGGTAACCAAATATGGTTGATGAAAAATCTAATGGTTACTAAATATCAAAATAGAGACTCTATTCATGAGGTGGTCCCCGACGGATTATGGCAAAACTTACTCATCGGAGGGTGGTCAAATATCGATAACACGTCTGATAATAACGAAACCTACGGAAAACTTTATAATTGGTTTGCCGTATCAGATGAAAGAAAATTATGTCCTCTGGGTTGGAAAATTCCATCTGATGATGACTGGACTGTTCTTACCAGCTACCTGGGTGGTCTTGACGTTGCTGGAGGAAAACTAAAATCGACAGGTATTACCTTTTGGCAAATACCTAATGCGTGGGCTAATAATATAAGCTATTTTACTGGTTTACCAAGCGGCTATCGCGATGAAATGGGTATCTTTTTTGGCGTCGGCTATTACGGCTTATGGTGGAGCTCTACCAGCAACGGATCGGAAGCCTGGGCTAGATATGTTTACAATGAATTTAATTATGCCTCAAAAGAAACCTTAAGCAAAAACCGAGGACTATCCATAAGGTGTTTAATAGAATAAAAATGTATTCTCTATAATTCGTAACCCGAGTGCTTTTATTACCCAATTTATTTATACCCGACACGCTAAATATTTTTTATTCATCTCCAGTGGAGTAATCATGGCAAGCATTGGGCTAAAGGGCTTCTTACTTCCAAATAATTTTTTAGATGGTGGAGCAATGGATATGTCTTTGTTGCTGAAAATATTAACCAATGTCGATTTATCTCTTTTAATTATTTTGGTTAATATTCCCTTTATCGTATTGGGCGCCAGGCAAATATCCATACCTTTTTCCGTAAAAAGCAGTCTGGCCATTTTACTATTGGCCGTTTTAGTTCATTTTATATCTATCCCAAGTATAACAGCCGACAAATTACTTATTTCCATTTTTGGTGGCTTCTTTTTAGGAGCGGGTATCGGACTATCCATTCGAGGTGGCGCAGTCATTGACGGAACAGAGGTGTTAGCTATTTCCGTAAGCCAGACAAGCAGTCTGTCCGTGGGTGATTTTATCGCCTTGTTCAATATTGCCCTTTTTAGTTTTGCCATCCTTTTGACCAATATTGAAACAGCCATGAATTCTATGCTTACCTATCTCTCTGCATCGAAAACAGTAGATTTTATAATTAACGGAGTGGAAGAATATTTAGGTGTATTAATTATCTCCACCAAAAATGAAGAAATAAAAAAACAGATTACCATTGAACTTGGCAGAGGAGTTACTGTTTTTAAATCGGACAAAGGATTTGGTTCCCGCGGTCCTATCGATAAGGAAAGTAATATCTTATTTTGTGTGGTAACCCTTTTGGAAGTTACCAACCTCCTCCTGGAAATAGAAAAAATTGATCCTGCTGCCTTTGTGGTACAACATCCTGTAAAGGATACTAAAGGCGGGATGATAAAAAAGAGACCTCTTCACTAATTTTTAAATTTTTTAAATGAAGCTTTATCTCTATAACCTTATACTCATTATCATTTTTTCACTTTGTCTCATCAAACCCATTTGGGGACAACAAGAAAAATCATTTTCTTTTGCCAGTGCTAAGGCAAGAAAAAATATCACACGGGAACTAAAAAACGAAATCGATTCTCTGGTATCCCTCTCTTTACAACCAGAAGAAGCGGAAAATCAATGGAAAAAAGCCTTTTGGGCTATGGAGCTAATGCTTTATTCTCCCCCAAAATGGGAGGAAAGGATTCCATATTTTATTATTCATTTATCCTCTTTTGACGCTGAATTTCAAAGAGCTTTCCTGGAAATGCTATACACACTTTATCCTTCTAAATTTAGCGACCAAATCATTTCCATCTGGCCCATACTGGCAAATGCTAAAAATCAAGCCATGGCGCTGGAATACCTTGCTGTTTCTCATTTATTTCCAGAAATTACAGAAAATCATACCATTTATTCATCTGATTGGTATCGGGCTTATCAGAAAAGATGGCCTGCCCAAAAGATTGTTTATCCTACCATAGATTCATTTTCCAATGACTATTTTTTACCGGGCGAAGAAATATTGTGTAGTTTTCAATTTACCGACAGAGGTAAACCTGGTTTTCTTATGATTAGGAAAAAAAATGGTGAGTGGGTAACAGATGAAAATGGCAAACCGCTGAAGTTTAAACAACTGGCACGATCTATTTCAAATCTGCCATATTACCTTACAAATGGTAATACACCGCAGGGCTTATACAGAGTAACCGGTTTTGACTATTCTTCAAATGAATGGATTGGACCAACGAAAAATGTACAAATGGTCCTGCCTTATGAAAATAATTCCGCCTTTTTTAATGGCCAGCAGGCAACACCCATTACCTATGAAGCCCTCCTGAATCCTTTGATTAAGGATTTCCCCTCCCTTTGGGAAGCACACGATGCTGGAAAAATGGGTAGAACAGAAATTATTGCTCACGGCACAACGATTGATCCTGCATTATATAATAATGAATCCTATTTCCCATGCACCCCCTCTTTAGGCTGCCTTTGCAGTCCTGAAATTTGGAATAAAAAAGGTAAACGAGTTGAAAGCACTCAACAAGCATGGGTAGATACACTGGAAAAAAATAATATACAACCCAAATGGCTTATCGTTGTGGAAATAGCCAACACCGATGTATCAGTAAAATAAACTTATAAATGTGGCCCGCTTAAATGGATATTTAATGCTGGCAAAATGAAATTAAACCAATTTTCAAAGTGTTTAACTCATTTTTTTACGTTATTTGACTCAATGTTTTTCTTAGATATTATAAATAACTTTGTTTTTTTGCATTTTACCTGCATTGTAAATCTACTTTTAACTCACTTAAAAAATTTGAACTATACTAAATCCAAATAATCTTATTATTTTAGATGCCGAATAAAAAAATGGGTAGATGAAAGGAAAGTTATTGGCCGTAGATATTGGCAATTCCAATATTGTAACGGGTATTTGGCAGAATGAGGTATGGAGTGAAATCTGGAGATTTTCTTCTCATCCTCCACTTGATGATAAAGATTTTTATACCCATGCCTTACACGAAATACTGGTTGAACGGGAAATAAAAACATCTGAAATAACAGATATTGTAGTCAGTAGCGTAGTTCCTTCTTTAATCCCGCTATGGCTAAATGCATTGAAAGCACATTTTAAGGTAGAGCCAATACTTATTGGCAAACAGCACTTTTCAACATTAAAAATGGGCATCATTGCACAAGACGAAATAGGTACTGATATCCTTTCGAATGCTTATGCTGTTTTCAATCGTTATCCCTTTGATAGTATTGTCATTGATTTTGGAACAGCACTGACTTTTACCACGGTGAGTAAATCGTCTGGTATTTTAGGGGTATCGATTGCCCCTGGCTTAAAAACGGCCACCTTGTCACTTTTTAAAGGAGCCGCTCAACTTCCTGAGGTACCTCTTATTTTACCTGATTCCGTACTAGGAAAAAACACAGTACAAGCCATACAGAGTGGCGTACTCATTGGTTACATTGGCCTTATAAAATATACCGTAGAGGCCATCAGACAAGAACTGAACCACCCATTCCCCGTTATTGCTACGGGTGGTTTATCGGCAATATTACACCCCTTGAAGGATTTTTTCTATGTAATCGACCCCAATTTAACTTTAGATGGGATGAGATTTATTTATGAAGCCGTAAAAAATAATTCAGGGGACCGCCCTTAACTTTTCCCATTTTTTCATCTTATCGGACCATTTTTTAATCATTTCCCGCAGGGAATCCTCTTCCTCCAATATTAAGCCCTCCAATGAAAAATTTTCCTTCTCCAGTTTAGTTATCAACTTTCTGTTACTTATCAATTTATTTCTATAACTGTCCAGTTCTTTTTCTAAAAAATGTACGTCTTTTTTTAAAATCTCAAATTCATTGTTATACAACAAGGGTAATTTGTCAACTAAAAATTGATTGGCTAAACTCCTCCATTTCTCTAACTGATCGTCCTCTTTTGGAAACAAAATCCAAACTAAAGAATCTTTATGGATATTTACATAAATAACATGTAATGTCGTGGTAGTAACACCAAAAAAAGTGGGCGAATTTATTTCTTTTGAAATATAACTTATCTCAGTTTTACTTTTAGAATCAATCTTTAAGGTAGTATTTAATTTTTCCTTTAGAAACAATTTCCATTGTTGTATGAAGGCCTTTTGTCCAATATCCGTCCCAAAATATAATGCTGCTTTGGGCTGTCCTTTATACATAAATGCGGTATCTCTTGTCAGGGAGGAGCTAATTTCCTGGCTTTTCAGAGAAAAAAAACAACATAAAAAAAGGACTAAGCCAATATATTTCAACATCAAACAAAGAATTATTCTGGTTTTACATTTTTTAGAACCTTAACGAGCATATTTCCAGATACGCGATCTGTAAGCTCCATACCATTTAAAATAGCCAATTCCTTATGCTTGGCGGCAGGCATTTTAAAATCAGATAAAACTTCTGCAAACGTTCCATTTCTCCTGACGCTAACTATTTGAATGCGCTCAACCTGTCTGTTTAATTTTTCCCTATCCGTTAATCTACTAAAACCATCTACTGCATTGTCCATTGCAGAATTAAAACCTTTCACTTCATTTCCCTGTGCAATGGCAAGAAATCTAAACATATTTTTGCCATCTTGAATTAGAATTAATTTTATAGTTAAAGGTTCTGCACCACTATTCGGTGCTTTTTGTTTAAGCTCAGCTTCCATGGCCTGGAAACCGTTTATGCGCCTATTTTTATCCTTCACCAGTTCTAATTCATTTTCATCTAAGGTTTCCTTTAAAGCTGCTTGAAAATCATTTCCTTTAGCTAAATCAAAAATAAGTAATCCTTTTCCCGATTTTTCTGTCACCGTAACTTTAGCTGGGGCATTGGTTAAAGTCCAATCTTTTGGAACGGGGAAATAAAACGCAAGAGCGGGATGATAAAATACTGATTTTTCTACAAAACCCTGTTGAGGATCCTCACCATAAGGCAAATCGTCAATTCTTCTCAAATAGGAATCTCTATTCACCGAAAAAGACTGATTTGGCAATTTTTCCTGCCATACTTTTGTTAACTCACCTACTTTTTCAAAACGGTCAAGTGGCGCTGGGTGAGTGCTTAAAAAAGCAGGCATTCTATCTTCACCTTCCCCCCCTAGTTTATCTAACGTTTTGAAAAAATCAGCCATTTGCTTACCGTCGTTCCCTGTTTTTGAGGCATATTCAACCCCAAGTTCATCAGATTGAGATTCATCTTCTCTACCAAATTTCATAAAAAGCAATTGTAAACCTGCCCCTGCAATGTCTGCAAAGGTTTCCAACTCTTTTGATATACTTGAACCAATGGCAAGACCAAGCTGCGCCAACATTTGTTTACTATATTGATTTGCCCCATGCCTTGCCGTAACGTGACCAATTTCATGTCCCAACACACCTGCAAATTGAGCTTCATTATTGAAATGCGCCAGAATTCCTCTTGTAAAATAAACGTAACCACCAGGTAATGCAAAAGCATTGACCACGGGTGAATCCAAAATTTTAAAATGAAATGGAAGAGAAGACCGATGACTGACTTTGGCCATTTCATTTCCCTTTTCATTAATAAATGCCTGGAGTTCAGGGTTTTCAAGAACACCAAATTCCGCAACAATCTCGGGGTCTGACTCAGCTCCCAATTTTATCTCATCAGCTTCTGACATTAACATCACTTCCCTTTTTCCTGTCACTGGATTTTTGGCACATGTAGCCAATAGAAGGGCTAAAACCAGTACTTGAAAGAAATAAATCAATTTCATGATTGCGTTTTTTAATCTTAAAAAATCTACCAAAATCAGGTATTTACCTATTATTCGAAAGTTGGGACATCCAAATTCCGCTTAATAATACTAAGAAAATACCAAAATAGGTATAAAGGTTGTAATTAGCATCGCCTAACATCATACCTGCTATCCATGAAAAAGGTATTTGTAAAAAATTAAGGGTACCCATAACGGCCGGTTTTCCTAAACTAAAAGCGTTAGTTACAAAGGATTGTCCAATTAACGCAATGACGGACATACATAGTATTAAAAGCCAGTCATATCCTTGAGGCATGATAAATGAAGCAAGAAAAAAATCATACGATGGATTCTGATAGAACGCACTCACCAAAAAAGAAAAACAACTAAGGATGAGTCCCCCAGCTAAAAAAGAAAGTAAAATAGTTCGTCTATCGTAATATTTCCCAAGGTAATGTATAGACAAATAACCTAATGAGGTACCCACCCCGCTGTACAATCCAACCAGATGATATTTTAACGGATAATTCATGTCAGGTCTAAAAATAAATAAAACCCCGGCAAAACCTATAATTATGGAAAGCCATTGTTTCCAGGACAGCGGCGTTTTTAGTAATACAACCGAAAAAAAACCAATAAATAAAGGATAGGTTAAATTATATGTATTTGCAACGGCCAACTGCATTTTGGTAAGACAATAATAAAAAGCGAATAAAGAGGTCGCACCAATGGTTCCTCTAAACAACAATAATTTTGTTTTACCACCTATTTGAACCACTGGTTTTTGATATATCGATATCAGAATAATAATTAATCCAATGAAATTCCTGAAAAACACCAATTCAACGGAAGGATATCTATTTCCCAGTAACTTGGTTAACGCACCCATGAGGGCAAAACTTAAGGTCGCCAAAACCATGTTCAGCGCGCCACTTTCCTTCAAATAAAGTTTTATGATAATCTAAAACATTTTAGGCATAAAAAATGCAAATATAGTAATGAAATGAGCAAAATTTTATGAAAAAGTGTTAAAAAACCAAAATAGAATAGTTAAATTAGGACAGTAAAAAATTCATCATTAAACAGAGAACCTATGAAAACCCGAAAGTTTATTTTGAGTGAAAAAGAAATGCCCGAACATTGGTATAATATCACTGCCAGTATGGCAAATAAACCACTACCTCCACTGCACCCCGGGACCTTACAACCCATAGGTCCGGAAGCTTTAGCCCCTTTGTTCCCTATGGAACTTATAAAACAGGAAGTTACCAGTGAAAAATGGGTGGAAATACCTGATGAGGTTAGAAATTTGTACGCTATTTGGCGTCCGTCGCCTCTCTACAGAGCCTACGAATTGGAAAAAGCATTGGACACACCCGCAAAAATTTATTATAAATACGAAGGAGTGAGCCCTGCAGGATCTCATAAACCTAATACAGCCGTTCCCCAAGCCTATTATAATAAGCAGGAAGGAGTAAAAAGAATTACTACGGAAACTGGTGCAGGACAGTGGGGTTCTGCCCTATCCTTTGCATGCCAGCACTTTGGCATTGAATGTGAGGTTTATATGGTTAAGGTAAGCTACGATAGCAAACCTTACCGGAAATTAATGATGAACACCTGGGGCGCCAAAGTACATTCATCCCCAACGAACCATACCCAGGCAGGTCGCAGTATTTTAGATATGGACCCTAATTCTCCGGGTAGTCTAGGGATTGCCATTTCCGAAGCCATTGAAAGAGCCGCCTCTGATGAGCACACAAAATATGCTTTAGGTAGTGTTTTAAATCATGTTTTATTGCATCAAACCATTGTTGGACAAGAAGCAGTAAAACAAATGGAAATGGCAGGTGATATGCCTGATATCGTAGTGGCCCCTTTTGGCGGAGGCTCAAATTTTGCCGGACTTTCCTTTCCCTTCCTTCGTTTAAATTTGGAGGAAAGAAAGAATATTCGTTGTATTGCCGCCGAACCAGCGAGCTGCCCTAAATTAACACGTGGGGTTTTTCGGTACGATTTTGGTGATACCGTTGGCATGACACCCCTCCTTCCAATGTACACGTTAGGACATAATTTCGTTCCCGCTCCCATTCATGCCGGTGGGCTGCGCTACCATGGAGCAGGTGTAATCGTAAGCCAATTACTGAAAGATAAACTTATTGAGGCTAGGTCTCATGATCAATTGGAGTGTTTCCAGGCTGGCGTTTTGTTTGCCAAAGCTGAAGGAATTATTCCAGCGCCTGAAGCATCTCATGCCATAGCCACTGTAATTCAAGAAGCCATCGCAGCAAAAATTTCAGGAGAATCAAAAACGATTCTATTCAACTTGTGCGGTCATGGACATTTTGATATGCAATCGTATGAAGACTATTTTGCCAATAAACTGGTTAAACACGAGGTTACTTCTGCAGATATTGCAGATTCTCTGTCTAAATTAACTACGCCGGAAATAGCTTAACCTAAAAAAGAAAGAGGCTATCTGTTTAGTTAGCCTCTTTCTTTATATACTTTATTCATCAAGCAAATAGAATGTATCCTTTTAAAAATTTGGGTAAACCTTTGTGATTTTCTATGATTGTGCCCGACAGGCATTAGATTTTTTAAAATAGGTTTTATAAGGTAAATTACCCCCTAACACCAGATTTTGAATCAGGATTTACAGGATTTTGAGGATTACAACGTGTATCTTGGTTTTAAACATAATGTTTATTCGAACACTTCCCCAAAAATTCATTATTAATCCTGACCCCTTGGGGTCATATATCTATTGACCATTTGGCCCCTGGCGGCATCCATTTAAATACCCCCCTTTTCCTTTTAACTATTCCTCAGGTGATGAAAACTTTCCACCAACTGGCTTCCTGTATGGTTCAAAAGGAATTTTAAGCATTTTTGAAATCTTAGAATGCTCACTTACATCTAAATGGGTATCAATACCGTATATAATATCTTCTTGCTTCATGTAACTGAAAGTCCCAAACATTCTGTCCCATATAGAAAAAATATTTCCATAATTTGTATCTGTTTGAGGCAACACATAATGGTGGTGCACATGGTGCATATTTGGCGTGACTAAGGCCAGGCTAAGAAACTTATCCACCCTTTCAGGAAGACTAATATTCGCATGATTAAATTGTGAAAGTACCACCGACAAAGCCTGGTACAACATTATTAACCAAATAGGGGCACCTAAAATAAAGACCGCTAATGAAGTAAAAATAAACCTGAATATACTCTCACCAGGATGGTGCCTGTTCGCCGTGGTAGTATCTACATGAACATCGGTGTGATGAATGAGATGAAAACGCCACATAAAGCGAACCTTATGTTCCAGCCAATGTATAAAATAAGCACTGATAAGATCAAGTCCCAACAAGCCGGCTAAGGCATATAAAATGAGCGGTATGCTATCAATAAAAGTTAATAAACCCCAATGACTTTCCTGCGTCCATCGACTGATTTGAAGCAACAAAAAAGCAAGGGCGAAATTTACAATAATGGTAGTAAATGTAAAAAATACATTAATGGCAGCGTGCTTCCATTTTTTGTAAGAAAATTTAAATAAAGGAAACGCGGTCTCCATTAGCCAAAAAAAAGCAATTCCACCGGCAAGTATTAACGAACGATCTCGCGATGGGATACTCTCGAAATAAACCATGATTGGCTCCATACCTTTTTTATTTTAAATATACTACTTTTTGCGCTGCAAGTCAAATCAACATCATTTTTTTGACCTTACATCTGTTAAATACCTTTCCAACTCCTGCTCATCATAAAATAATACTTCCCTGGGTTTACTTCCGTCTGCCGCCCCAACAATACCCAAAGATTCTAACTGGTCCATTATCCTGCCGGCTCTATTATACCCCAATCTAAGGCGACGTTGAATCATTGAGGTAGAACCTTGTTTATTAGACACAATTAGCCTGGCAGCGTCTTCAAGCATATCATCTAAATCGGAAAATTTCAAATCGGCACGGGCATTTTCCGGGTCATCCCCCTGGAATTCAGGTAAAAAATAAGGTTCCGGATAGCCCTGTTGTGCAGCGATAAATTCAATAACTTTTTCCACTTCAGGCGTATCTATAAAAGCGCCTTGCAAACGAATCATTTCACCACCAACAGAAAGTAACATATCCCCTCTTCCTATAAGTTGTTCAGCACCACCCGTATCGAGAATAGTCCTGGAGTCAATTTTAGAAGTAACCTTATAGGCGATCCTTGCTGGGAAATTGGCTTTAATTACGCCGGTGATAATATTCACAGATGGTCTTTGTGTGGCAATAATAAGGTGTATGCCCACCGCACGAGCTAATTGTGCCAGACGACCTATGGGTATTTCGACCTCCTTGCCAGCCGTCATTATTAAATCGGCAAACTCATCAATAACCAAAACAATAAAAGGCAAAAAGCGATTACCTTTCAGTGGATTGAGTTTACGTTGAACAAATTTTTCGTTATACTCCCTTATATTTCTAACACTTGCCTTCTTTAGTAAATCGTACCTATTATCCATCTCAATACAAAGCGAATTGAGCGTATGAATTACTTTAGCCGTATCAGTGATGATGGGTTCGTCCTGGTTAGGTAGAAAAGCGAGAAAGTGATGCTCTAGTTGAGAATATGGAAATAATTCTACTTTTTTAGGGTCAATTAAAACGAGCTTTACCTGCGATGGATGCTTTTTATATAGAAGAGACATGAGGATGGAATTTATCCCCACCGACTTACCCTGACCCGTCGCACCAGCCATCAACAGGTGAGGCATTTTTGCTAAATCAACCACAAAAACTTCATTACTAATGGTCTTTCCTAAAGCAATAGGAAGATCCATTTTAGATTTCCTAAATTTGTCAGATGTCAGGACTTCTTTCATCGAAACCATCTGTTTTTTCATGTTTGGTACCTCAATACCAATCGTGCCTTTCCCTGGAATGGGCGCGATGATACGAATACCCAAGGCTGACAAACTTAGGGCTATATCATCTTCTAAATTCTTAATCTTTGAAATACGCACCCCAGGTGCCGGAATTATTTCATATAAGGTAACGGTTGGACCTACCGTTGCACTAATTTTAGTGATTTCTATTTTATAATGTAATAACGTTTCTATAATCTGATCTTTATGGGCTTCTAGTTCTTCCATATCAATTTCCACATGCTGATCTGAGTAATCGTGTAGTAAAGGGAGTACAGGCTGCTCAAATAGCGATAAATCGAGGGTAGAGTCGTAAAGTTCCGTATGATCTGCATTTTCACCCAAAGCTTCTGACAAGCCTGATAAAGGAGAGAAGGTGTTTTCGTTGAGTTCTAACTTTGCTAACGGAACAATGTCTGTTTCTACTTCAAGTATTTCAGTAAATTCTTCCTTTTCCTTAGCTTTCACTTCAGTAGATAACTTTAATTCACCCCCCACTTCCAGCTTTAATTGTTTTCCCAAACCCACAGTATCAGGCACAAGTGAAGATATCTCAGGCGTTAAAGAAGTTATTTTTTCAATATCTTTATCTTTTATAGTACCGAGGCCTATAGCATCAGCCGAAAGATTTCCTCCTTTAAATAAATTTAAAAATTTATCCTTGACCTGATTAAATACCTCGGAAAGAGATTGTCCCGCCAAAGGTGGATTGAGAAACCACAAAAAACGACTCAACCCTACAAATAAAATTAGGAAAAATACACCAACTCTGCCCAGGAATCTCGTTAACCAATCACTTACAACGGTACCAAAGCCACCGCCCATTGGAAAAGAAAAGCCCTTGAAAAAAAAAGAAAAGAATACCGAGAATAAGAGTACGACCGTAAACAAAGACAACATTTTATCGGTAAGTTCCGACAAGGGTCTTTTTATAATCAACTGTCTGCCAATTAAAAAGAAAACATAACACAAGGCGAAGGAAGGAAGGCCAAACAGAAAATAAAAGAAAAAATTGGAAGTTATAGCCCCTAGCCTGCCTAAAATATTAGAAATTTCTGCATCACTATCTAACAGTAAGCCAAATGAAAATCGCAAAACCGCATCCTGATCATCTTGCCAGGTAAATAAATAAGATGAAAAAGCAAGGAAACAGTAGAAAGCCAGAAATAGAAAAAACAATCCCCATAAACCTGATATCCTTTCATCCTTGAAAGAGAAAGAAGGATTACTCTTTTTTTTACTCTTCGAAACACTCATTGGGGGAAATTATTTTAAACCGCAATATAAGGCATTTTTAATAAATTACAAAAAACTAACAATTTATTACAAATACTGCTTAATTCTAAATTATTTGTTTTACATTGCCTCATAATTAAAAAAATAACTCAGCGAAAAATGGTACCAGAAGTAAGGTTTGGCATGAATAAACGATTCATTGAAGTATTCAATCTACTGGTTGAGAAAAAGATAATTGTTATGAATGACAGGGGTGGAAAAGGAATTGGCGATTTCGCTAACGATATTTTGGGGAAACCTTACAGTCATATCATCCGTGCTTTTCTTAGTGATTCTGACAAACGCTGCATCGACTACCATCATGTCGATAAACTATGCACTCTCTACGGCGTAAGCAAAATGTACATTCTCGAGGGTAAAGGAAATCCCCTGGAAGATAAAAGAATTCGACCCTTAGCTAATGTAAGTAACTTGTCACCCTTGTCAAATGGACATTTAAACCAAAATAATATCTGTTTTACCAATGTAGAAGCATTCGCCGGTAATGCTATCGAATGGGATAGTTTTAGACAAGAAAATCAAGATTATTTTCATATCCCTGGCTTGGATGCAGGTGAACTATTTGCCTTCCCAATCAAAGGAAATAGTATGTTTCCGGTGATAAACGATGGGGATATTGTAGTTTGTAAGCCCCTTCGTAGTTTTAATGAATTTAAAGAAAATAAAATTTATGCCATTAATGACAGCGGATCTATTTGGGTGAAATATGTTCAAAAAGAACAAAGTACCAAAAATGATAATGCTAAGCTAAAGCTTATTTCGGCTAACCATCTAGAATATGACCCTTTTCATATTGATGTTTCAGAGGGCACCAAACTTTTTCAAGTAATAAGAAGAATTAGCTCATTAGACTAAATCTTTTATTGCGAATTTACTAAACACCTAATTATATGTTAAATATCTAAATTTTCGGGGCAAATTAAAACACCCATTTGTATGGATATTCAATGGCGTCAAAATGAATTTATTCTATTTTTTTCAAGTGTTTATCTTATTTTCTATACGTTTGAACTGTTATTACTCCCAACTGGCATTAAATTCAAGAAAATAATACCCCGGGTAAGTTATTTGTTTCTATGATGTTTTCTTGAGACTTTTAATAAAATATTTGAAACAAATCAATATCCACTTTCTTCAGTGTTATGAGTAATATCTATGGTCTGTTTTTTTTGACTTGGAAACAAAATTTTAACTAATTACAGATGAAAAAGTTATGATCAAACACACAACTTTTTCATGATTTTATCCAGCTGATTATCAGCTTTTTATCAACTCCGAAACTTTAGTAATTTAAAAATCATTCTAATTTGTAAAAAATACGTTTGGAGATAATACGTTCAAAAAAGGGTAGATGCTTGGAACTCTATGAAAATGTTACAAAATTTTTTATCCTCCGTTTTAGTTGTTTATTCACCATTAGGTAAGTCGTACTGGAATTCTTTTTGTTCTCCAGAACCGGTTTCATTTTCCACTTTATTGAAAATTTCTTCTGAAAATTCTCTGAATTCTCCCACCAATGGCTCTAATTGAATGACTCCTTTCCAAATTTTGCCAGGGTAATTTTTCAGAAATGGATAAGTTTTTGATGAGGTAACCGCTTCGCTTTCTGGAGTTAAAACAGACTCTACTACAAACCAAATGATGAGGCTGTAAAAAAAAGCCGCTAATGAAGCCAAAACAGATCCCCCTATAACTTGATTAACAAAATTTAAATGAACTTTTTCCATCACACTTTCGATACCCCTTCCCAGTAATTTTAATAATAACAGAGAAAAGATAAAGGTAGTAGCAAAGGCGACAACAATCCATAATGGATTATTTTGATTAAATATATCATGATAGAACCTTGTAACTGCCGGCGTAAACCGAAGAGAAGCTAAAATACCAAAACTAGCTCCTAAAATAGTAAAAACAGTCTTAATAATTCCCTGATTATAGCCTACATAAAAACCATAAGCCATGACAATAATTAAAAATAAATCAATAATCATTCAGATGATTTTAAAAATGATGAAATTTAAACTCCAATTAAATATATTTATATATATTCACCTAATTAATACCCACCTATGAAACAAATCGCCTTTTTTTTGCTAATCAATCTATGCTCATTTGCCACCTCCGCGCAAAACACGACACCTTTGTCCATTTTTGAAATTGGGAAAGACGAACAGAATTATCGAACCATTTGCGAAGCCTATCCTGAAACTTTGCTTTCCTGGAAGAAAGATGATTACACCCAATCTGCCCTGCTTTGGTTCGACTTCCTGAAAAGTATGGAAACGTATGCGGAAGCTATTCAGTTTAATTTAAATGGATTAAAATTATGGATTCATATTTTTTGGAATGAAAAAGGAGAAATTAATCACGTGGGTTATTTTGTTCATCCCGAATCCAGGCAAATAAACAAAAAAGAATTGAACGCCTTTTTAAGTGCCTATTCAAGATTGGCCAAAAAGCCTGATTTTAAAAGCGGCATGAAAATTTCACATTATACCTCAGCATCTTTTCCTACCTTTGCAACATCAAGATGAACATTATTTCATCCTTTTCGTTGCTATTATTTTAAATGACAAAAACACAAAAAATGATCCGAATTCTCGCCAATGATGGTATTAGTGATGATGGAAAACTTCTTATGGAAGAAGCTGGATATGAAGTAATCACTAAAAAGGTTCCCCAAAATGAACTTTGTGATGTAATTGGAAATTATGATGTCTTACTGGTAAGAAGTGCTACGAAAGTTACCGCGGAGGTTATTACTGCGGGTACCAATTTGAAGATGATAGGTAGAGGTGGAGTTGGTTTGGATAATATTGACGTAGAATTTGCTGAATCTAAAGGTATTATAGTGTTTAATACACCAGCGGCCTCCTCTCAGGCGGTTGCTGAACTGGCCTTCGGACACATGTTTAATCTTGCTCGTTTTATGCATCAGGCCAATAGGAATATGGCTCTTAACGGTACAACTACCTTCGATACCTTAAAAAAAGACTACGGTTCAGGTATTCAACTACGTGGAAAATCATTAGGTATCATTGGTTTTGGCAGAATTGGTCAGGAGGTAGCAAGAATCGGTCTCGCCCTTGGTATGAATGTACTACCAACCGATTTAATGATTAATGAAGCTAATATTGATATCAATATCTTTGCTAATGAAAAAGTGACGATGAATATTCACGTTCCTACCGTTCCTTACAAGGAGGTATTAGCAAAATCTGATTTCATCTCTTTGCATATTCCCTTCGGTGGGGGTAAACCACTCATCGGCGCAGAAGAAATTGCTTCTATGAAAAAAGGTGTTTACCTCATTAATACTGCTAGGGGTGGTGCTATCGACGAAGCAGCATTACTCGCCGCACTTGGCAGCGGACAAGTTGCCGGCGCTGGCCTCGATGTTTTCGAGAACGAACCTACTCCCAAAGCAGAAATACTCGCGCATCCAAATATATCTTTAACGCCTCACATCGGTGCAGCTACCCTGGAGGCTCAGGCTAATATTGGACTAGAAATTGCAGACAGACTTATAGCATTTTTTGGCGATCAAAGATAAAATATAGTACAGGGCAGAAAGATTTTGTTTATCTCTCTGCCCTATTTCATTAATTTCAGGAAAGTTCCCAAAATCCACTGCGATTCCGCATGAATTAAGCTCTCTAAAGTTGAGTCAACTTTACTAGTTAACATCTTTATTTCCTTAATCATTTTCTTGAAACTTTCCGCTTCTTCCCCGGAACCATTAATCCCCGTGAGTTCGTCTAAACCCTTTAACACAGGTTCCAATTCTCTCTTTTTTCTTTGAATCATGATATTTCTCGTCATAACCCAAATATCCTTTTCGGCTACAAAATATTCTCTCCTCTCTCCTACTTTCAATATTTTTTGAATTAAATGCCAATCCATGAGCGCATGCAAATTAATATGAACATTGCCGCGTGACATTTTTAATTGTTCCATGATTTCCTCTGCAGAAATAGGGTTGTTGGATAAAAGCAACAAACCGTGTATTTCAGCCATAGCCCTACTAATTCCCCAATGGGTGGACATAGTCCCCCAAATTTGCAGAAATTTTTCTTTACCTTCAACTATATCCATAACCCAAATATTTCTTAACAACCTAATTAAAAGGTTAATAGAAATAATTGAAATTTGTTCGATAAAATCTTAGATACCATCATTCTTTTTATTCAAAAAGGGTAATTTGACAATTTTAGCAGGCAACAGTTTATTTCCCATACTTATTTGAATCTTGTTCCCAATCTTTGTTTCTGCTGAATCAATATAACCCATTCCTATCGGATAATTAAGAGTTGGAGACATTGTTCCGGAAGTTACCTTTCCAATAGATTCTCCGTTAATGTTCAAAATAGGATAATCATGCCTTGGTACCCGCCTGTCTTCCAATACAAAGCCAACTAATTTTCGACTTACTCCCTTTTCCTTTTGTTGGAGGAGATATTCCTTTTGAATAAAACGCTCTTTATTCAGTTTGGTAATCCAACCTAATCCAGCCTCCACAGGAGAGGTTGTATCATCTATGTCATTTCCATAAAGACAATAACCCATTTCTAAACGAAGGGTGTCTCTACACCCAAGACCTGCGAGTTGAAGATCATATTTTTGTCCCCTTTCTACTATAATATCCCACAAAGCCAAGGCATTATGATCTTCTACATATAATTCAAAACCTCCGGCTCCGGTGTAACCTGTGGCAGAAATAACTACATTGTGGATACCGGCTACGGTTCCCTTTTTAAAGGTATAGTACTTAATCTGAGCTAAATCAATATTGGTAAGTTCTTGTAAAAGAAGTATGGCTTTAGGTCCCTGTAAAGCCAAAAGCGCTGTTTTTTCAGAAATATTAATAAGTCGGGTATCAAAACGATTATGTTCTTTCACCCAATTAAAATCCTTCTCAATATTAGACGCATTGACAACCAACATAAAAGCTTGCTCATCTTCAGAACATTGATCTTCAAAAAGCCTGTAAACTAATAAATCATCAATTATGCCACCTGTCTCGTTGGGAAAGCAAGAATATTGAATATCCCCGGGTCCCAAAACAGAAGCATCGTTTGAAGTAAGTTCATTAACCAATAAAAGAGCTTCTTTTCCTTTAACTATAAATTCTCCCATGTGAGAAACATCAAATAATCCTGTATTATTTCGAACAGCATGATGTTCTTCATTTATGCCTTTATAAGAAATAGGCATATCGTAGCCAGCGAACGGCGCCATTCTGGCATTTGCTGCAATATGTCGCTCAAAAAGGGGCGTTTTTTTCATTTTATTCGTTTATTCTTTTATTGAGATATTTATAATCTTATCGCCAGGCGTTATTTGACTCGCAAGGCTTAACCCACTTTTAACTTCACCGAACAACGTATAATTACCATCTAAATGCGGCGTAGCAGAGTGGGTAATAAAAAACTGAGTCCCTTCTGTATGATTTCCTGCGGAAGCCATGCCGACACATCCAGGTCTGTCGTAATAAATTTGAGGTAATTCCGAACGAATAGAATAGGATAAACTACCATAACCATCGCCTCGGGGACAACCTCCCTGGGAGACAAAATTAGGAACTATTCGATGGAAATTCTTACCCTTAAAAAATCCGGATCTACTCAATGCTATGAAATTAGCTACCGTACCCGGGGCAATATCAGGAAATAGAACAAGAACAATGGTCCCCTTTTTAAGGGTAATAGTTGCCTCAACCTGTTGCGTTACATTAGCCAATATACGCCAGTTTATTGGATGATTGAATACGGGTTTTTCTAGATTAGGTGCATTAATTCCTTTCCAAAAGGCCTTGGTCATTTCAATTTCCTGCTTTGTTTCTTGTTCTTCAGGTAGAACCAACTTCAATAATGCCGAATCGAGGAAGGAAATTTCCGTTAGAATATTCCTGAAGTCTCTGTCTTCATTCCTTAAAGCCCCTGCAATCACTGCGCTCACTCCCGCATCATTCATCAAAAAGGCGTTTTTGAGCATAATAGCTAAATCCTTTTCAACGTACTTCCTATTTTTCTTAAACTGTTTATCAAAATTCGCTGCCGAACATAAAGAGGCTAAGGATTCTGCAGCGGCTGTTTTAACCACAAAATTTTTAGCCTCCCACATTTGTTGATTTATATACCGATAGTTCCAGCCATGTTCCCCCAATGCTTTTAAATAAGCTGCTTTAGCCTCAGCGCTTTCAGCCTTAATATACTGATTTTTGATCTCAGCATTTAGTTTATATTTTTTCTTAGACACAGAATCCCGCTGATACAAATGTCTGTTTGCAGCTGCATAAAGCAAAGCACGAACGGGCCAGGTGAGTAATGAATCTGCCGTAAGGTTCCAATATGTTTTTGCTTCTTTAGCCACCCCATTTTCCAAAAAGAAAGAACCAGCTTCTCTACTTAGACTTTGATCGCTTGCTTTCAAACTTTTATAAGCAACGACTCTGGAAAATTCATAATTTTTGCTTTTAAGCGCGCGCAGTATGTTGATTTTTACCCGACTATCATTTTCAAGATCAAACCCACCTAACAAAGCATTTTCAGCGTCGATTCTATTAATTCTCCCCAAAATAGTAGCCAGAACCATTCTAATTTCAGCACTTTTTTCTCTTTGAAATTGAGGAATCAGGTCATTCTTAAAGGTATCCAATACCAGATTCCTGATTCTCGCCAAATAGTGGGCACTCATCAATCTCACTTCCTGTGGATATTGATTATTGATAGTCATGGATACCATGCGCTTTGTACCTTCCTCAGAGTGCATAGACCTCATACCAAAGCGATACAAACCTAAAACCTGACCCATGAGAAGCGCTGTATCGCCAGGAAGGTAAGTCGATATTGAACTTAAATATTTCATGATCCTCTCGGAACCGCATTTTCCTAAAGCCTCTAAAATAATACCATTTAATTTAAGTATTTCTCCTTCATTCGAGGAAGGATCAAAAGCATCTACCAGGCAATTTTCAGCGGCATTATCTCCAATCTGACCCAAAGAATAAGCAGCTGCAAATCTTACTTCCATAACTGTATCTTTCAATAAAGGACAAAGAAATTCAATGGCTTTAACGTCTTTTATGGAGGAAAATGCTTTGGCAGCCTGGACCCGCCAAGTTGGATCGCCATCGCTAAGATAAGGGATAAGACTGTCCGTCAATAGTTTATCTTGAAAATGGTAAATTTTTTTAAATATTGAATTAGTCCATAATTTCGACTGGGGCCGAACGCGTAAAATAACCTCTTCCGGCATTTCGGGAATGCAGGAAACTAAAATGAGCAAAGAAACGATAAAGAAACTCAGCCTTATTTTCAAATCAACCATATTTTTAAAAATTAACCATCAAATTATTATTTAAAATTCTTCCTCCCCGAACTCATTTTCTACCGTAGAGGAATTCACTCTATTGGCGTTGTTCACTTTGTTACAATCCATTTCGATACTAAATTCCCCAGAAGGTTTTAAGAATCTAAGGCTGGGGTCGTAATCTATATTTTTCATCTCTTCCAGTTTCTTCATAAAAGAAACAAAAAAGGGCTTTGCCATTCTGGACCCTTGTCCGTTAGACGAGGTTCTGAAATGCACCCATTTATCTTCCGCTCCCACCCAGGTGCCTATGACCAATCCTGGGGTTATACCCATAAACCAACCATCTACAAAATCATTGGTAGTACCTGTTTTACCCCCTGCCTCACTTTTGAGTCCCCCCATTCCACCAGCATATTTCAACATTTCAACCATCACATAATTAGGATCCGATGGAATGGCACGTTTTTCCTCCGGATAACCTTCGTAAATAAGCTTACCATTTTTGTCTTCAATTCTTAATATATGTAATGGTCTGTTGAACACACCATTATTAGCAAAAGTAGTATATGCACCCGTCATTTCCATCACACTTAAATCGGCAGCACCCAAACAAATGGAGGGTGATTTTGGTACCCTCAATTCCCCTGTTCCATTTCTTCTGCTCGATGAATCTATGCCCATATTATGAATCAAACCTCTCACTGGATCAACATTTCCGATTGTTTTCATTAGAAAGGTAGAAACGGTATTCGTCGATTTTTTCAAACCTTCCTTCAACGTTAACATTTCACCCGTATATTTATTATCGAAATTACTGGGTGTCCAGTCTTCTATCAATCCGAACTGACCTTCATTTGCCGCAATAGTTGTGGCCACATCCTGTACCTGAAAACAAGGGGAAAGACCTTGTGCTGCTATAGCCGTAGCGTAAACAAAAGGTTTAAATGATGATCCAACTTGCCTGTTTATATCGACATGATCGTATTGAAAATACTTATGATTGATGCCTCCTACCCAAAACTTAACGTGGCCTGTTCTGGGATCTACGCCTAAAATGCCCGTTTGTAAAAATTGACGGTGGTATTTTATAGAGTCCAGCGGCGACATCATCGTATCCTTTTCCCAACGGTCCTTCTCTGAAATTTGAGGGATATTTCTTTTTTCATAAGTAAAAACACGCATACTAACAGGTGTGTTAAAATGCTGCTTAACCTTTTCTTGCATAAGATTCCACTGTCTCCTCAAAGTATTAAACAAGGGATCTCGAAGAATACTTAAATAGGTATTTACATCCTCCTTCCTACTTAATCCGGCATTCACACGTTTTAATAAGGTTCCTGGCTGTTTTACTTCTTCCATTAAAAAGTCTATCAAGTTATCATTTTCAGGAAACCTTACATCATATTTTTTACTTATTTGAGGGAGAATATCCCCGAGATATTTATCTCTAATGATTTGATAAGATTCCGTTTCTCTCATCAAACGAATCAATGTTTTCTGGCGGGTGGCCACCGAAATCTCTAGTTTTGAATTTGATTTATAGGTCCACGGATCTGTTTTTCCCCATTCCCGCTGAAAGTTTTTTTGAACTAACGCCATGTGTTCAATCATGGACTCCTCAGCCAATTTCTGCATATCAGCATCAATGGTAGTATATATTTTCAGTCCATCTTTATAAATATCATAAGGCTGGTTTCCAGATTTAAAATGCTCGCTTTTGGAAAGAATTTCTTTTACTTGCTTTGCCAGTTCCATGCGATAATAGGTAGCAATACCATCAATATGAGTTCTTGGTTTGAAGTTAATTCCCAAGTCCTGCGTTCGATATTTTTCATATTCTTCCTCCGTTAAAAAGCCCCTTTTTGTCATCTGTTTTAGGACAACTTCTCTTCGTTTAATAACTCTTTCCGGTCTTCTCAGAGGATTATATAAACTTGGATTTTGGAGCATTCCGACTAGCGTAGCTGCTTCCGGAACCGTTAAATTTTCTTGTGACTTTCCAAAATAAATTTCAGATGCCGCTTTAATACCGTAAGCACCATTTATAAAGCTAAATTTATTTAAATACAGGGCTATAATTTCTTCTTTAGTGAAATTTCGTTCCAATCTTACGGCAATAATCCATTCTTTTAATTTTTGAACAATACGTTCAACCTTATTGGTAGAAGGATTTTTCGTAAAAAGTTGTTTTGCCAATTGTTGTGTAAGTGTACTTGCCCCACCTGAACTCTCTTTTCTAAGTACTATGGTTTTAATCATTACTCTGCCTAAAGCTTCGAAATCGATGCCATTATGCATATAAAAGCGTTCATCTTCTGTAGCTAACAGGGCATTTACTAAATGAGGAGGAAGGGCCGAAAAAGTAACAGGCACTCTATTTTCCACATAAAAATTACCCAGAGAAGTACCATTGGTTGAAAAAATTTGAGAAGCCAATTCGTTATTTGGATTCTCCAATTCCTTAACTGATGGCAACTCGCTGAAAGACAACAATATAAATATTAAAAAAGCCATTCCAAAACCAATGAATAGGAAACGCCAGGTAAGTGTTGTCCAAAAGGTAATCGTTTCAGAAGGACTGTCTTTTAGTAAATAGGCAAAAAGCTTACGCATAGAAGTAATTTTCTCCGTAAATATAGTAAATAGTTAGTCCTTCCCTTACTGCAACAAATTATGATTAAAAATTTCCAACGCTTTTTTCACAAAAGGTACATCGCGAACGAAATCAACATGAACCTTTCCGATGGGTCCAATCACTGCAAAATGTATTTCATCGGATTCATTTTTCTTGTCATTTTTCATGAGCAAAATAAAATCATCTATTAATTCCTCCCTTATAGGTTGCAAATCAAACGTTCTTTTTAGAAAAATAAGGATAGAAATAAATTCTTCTTCGGACAAAAAGCCCTTATGAAAAGACAACCATGACTCGATAGCCATGCCAATGGATATTGCTTCGCCATGCAATAAAGAATTTTCTCTATGAAGCATAACTCCCTCAATACCATGTCCTATGGTATGACCAAAATTCAATGCTTTTCGAAGGCCCTTTTCATAAGGATCTTCGACTACAACTTTTTGTTTAACCTTCAGTGAATCTATAATAATAGGTGTCCAGTTTTTCTCTGTATGAATATTAATACTACTAATTTGTCGCCAAAGAATTTCATCTGAAATAAGGGCATGTTTAATAATTTCTGCAAAACCACTTCTAAGCTCTCTTTTTGGTAGGGTATCAAGGAAAAAAGGATCTACAAAAACAGCTTTTGGATCTTTAAACACACCAATACTATTTTTAACCCCGTTAAAATCAATGCCCAATTTACCTCCAATAGAAGCATCCACCATAGAAAGTAAGGTGGTAGGAATTTGAATAAAGTCAATACCTCTTTTATAGGTTGAGGCGCAAAATCCACCCATATCTCCAACCACACCACCTCCAAGATTTATCATCAAGTCATTTCTGTTAACGCCAAATTCCAACAGTTTCCCCCATATAAACTGACAAGTATTCAAGTCTTTGTGCACCTCCCCCGCAGGAATCGAAATTTCCAGGATATCTGCGGGAAGCAGAGGCCTTATCCTGTCTAAACAAAATGTATGCGTATGCTCATCTGTTAAAACGACCACTTTTCTATGGGAATAATTCGACAAAAAACCAGATAGTGATTCCGTACAATTTCCTACAAAAACGTCATAATTTGCCAATGTTAATATTTCAGTCATTCCTTTGTTTTTAAATGTTTTATACAATTAGTTTTTTTCCTCAAATTCAATGTGAATAATTTCACCCGGATTCAATCCGAATAAAGTCGATGCTTTTCCCATATTTATGGCAATCTCCAGCAAATTTGCAGAATTAAAAAGACAAAGAATTTCACCTAGTGGAGCATCTGAATAATTTCTATAGATTTCAGTAAGAGGCAGATGACTTCTCATTTTAATTTTAAAGGGACGAGAATTACAAACAGACTCAAATAAATCTTTAGATATATTGGTTATCACATTATCAAATGAATCAATATATAAAACAGAGCCTCTTATCCTATTTTCAGCAGAAATGGGTTGAAACTTATACCTCTTTACCACCTCTTTTGTCAACTTAAAATCATTAATTTCAGAAAGTACTTTTTTCATACTCAACTGATACATAATATTTCTCAATAAAGTTGGAAGTATGAAAAAAGGGTCTCCGAAAACGGGCAGTGTGTAAACAATGGCATGTTCATCTGTAAAAATCAAACTGCTCAAACCATTATTTTGCATAACAAAAATATGACCTTCCCTTTCCATGATAAGCCAATCTAAATGGGCTTCCGGTAAATCGTTTACGACAATAATGTGAATGGTTCCAATGGGAAAGGCACGCCAGCTTTGGGCTACAATAAAAGCGGCCTGGATAATATCAAAACTGTTTATCTCATGAGATATGTCAACAATAACTGGCATAGGATCTATATGTAAAAGAGACCCTTTAATGAGAGAAATAATGTGATTATTTTTCCCTAAATCAGATGTGATGGTTACTATGGCCATTATTATTTAGTACTTTTTTTCAAATCTCTTTGCTACATTCAATGCAAAAGTTGTAATTTAGCCTAAAAATAATACAATCTTTGAAAGAAAATTCGCCCCACTCTCAAAGTGAGATAATACTTACTTTCGAGAACACCGATCCCGTCCAATTATTTGGTGAAAATAATGTCCGTTTCAATCTACTTAAAGAAGCTTTTCCTGAGGTTTCATTAACTTCCCGTGGAAATAGCTTCAAGATTGTTGGTGACAAAAAAATCGCCCAAAGAGTAAAAGACAAAGTTGAATGGATGGTGAGATTATTAAAAGAACATCTAGAACTGAATAATCAAATGGTCGAGGATTTATTGCAAGATAAGAATCCTTTTGAGCACAAATTATCAGCTGCCGATGATAATAAAACGATTTTACACAGCAGAGAAGGCAAACCTATCAGGGCAAAGACTAAAAATCAGCGTCTTTTGGTGGAGAGCTCTGAAAAAAATGACATCGTTTTTGCTATTGGTCCCGCCGGTACCGGTAAAACTTATACGGCTGTTGCGCTAGCTGTCAGGGCACTGAAAAACAAGACAGTAAAAAAAATTATTCTTACTCGTCCTGCGGTAGAAGCAGGTGAAAATTTAGGTTTCCTGCCCGGTGACTTAAAAGAGAAAGTAGATCCCTATCTACGCCCCCTGTATGATGCGTTGGATGACATGATACCTGCTGAAAAATTACAGCAGTTTATGACCACCCGAGTCATTGAAATTGCCCCTCTGGCATTCATGCGCGGACGTACCCTGGACAATGCTTTTATCATACTAGATGAAGCACAAAACTGCACCACCATGCAGATTAAAATGTTCCTTACCAGATTGGGACCTTCCGCGAAATGTATTATTACCGGCGATTTAACCCAAATAGACCTTCCCTTTCACACTAAATCCGGACTAAAAAAAGCCATAGAAATATTGGATCACCTCGAAGGTATTGGTACCGTTTACTTAAATGCCGACGACGTTGTTCGCCATAGATTAGTTCGCGAGATCATTATTGCCTACGAAAAATTAGATGAAGAAAACAGGCTAAGAAGGTTAGCTGCTGACGAAAGGAAGCTCGCTCCTCCACCTCAGGAAATTGATGCCGCCATCGTAAACAATGAAGAAAAATCTGACCAATGACTTCTAACATAATATATCATGGTGAACTGAGAAATACGCTCACTCACCTTGCCTCCGGCCAATCCTTTATAACCGATGCCCCATTGGATAACAGGGGGAAAGGTCAAGCCTTTTCTCCAACAGATTTAACCGCCACTTCTTTGGGTGCCTGCATGCTTACTGTCATGGGCATAAAAGCAGAAGATATGGCGGTTGATATAGCCAATACCAAGGTAGATATTCTTAAAATAATGGCTGCGGAACCCCGAAGAATTGCCGGAATAAAAGTGGTCTTCACCTTTCCTCCAGGTATCTTTGAAGATAAAACAAAAAAAATATTGGAACATACCGCTTTAACCTGCCCGGTAGCTAAAAGTTTACACCCCGATATTGTTCAGGATATTCAATTTATTTGGTCTGATAGCTCTTCAATATGAATTATAAGTTACACTTTTCTTCAAATATCCTCAAAGGCGAAATAACGCTGGCAGGTTCAAAAAGTATTAGTAATAGAGTGCTTATTATACAGGCTTTATGCAATACAGATTTTACAATCGATGCATTAGCCAATGCAAATGATACAGAGTTGCTGGCGAATTTGCTGAAAAGTAACGATGAGGTGCTGGATGCCGGTCCAGCGGGTACAACCTTTAGATTCCTGACGGCGTATCTTGCGTTATCTGGCGGAAATAGAATATTAACAGGCTCTGAAAGAATGAAACAAAGACCTATTAAAGTCCTTGTTGACGCCTGTCGAAAATTAGGGGCAACTATCAATTATTTAGAAAATGAAGGATTTCCACCTCTGAAAATTAGTTCCGGGACTATGTCTGGTGATAAACTTCTAGCCATTCCAGCAAATACCAGTAGCCAATATATTTCCGCTCTTTTGTTAATTGCTCCTATTCTTCCAGGCGGACTTTCTTTGGAGCTGACTGGTAAAATTGTTTCAAGACCCTATATTGAAATGACGTTGGGGCTCATGCAATATTTTGGCGTTTATCATACTTGGGAAAATCAGGTCATTATTATCTCTGAACAGGCTTATCAGGCTAAACCTTTTATTGTAGAAGCTGATTGGTCGGCCGCCTCTTATTATTATTCGCTCGCCGCACTGAGTGAAGAAGCTGATATTTCCTTGAATGGTTTATTTGAAAATAGTCTTCAAGGTGATTCCGCTCTCGTAAATATCTTTGAATCCTTCGGCGTAAAAACTCATTTTACAGAGCGTGGCATTAGACTTATAAAAAATCAAACGCTTATCCCCGATACCTTCCATTATGATTTTATTTTATGCCCGGACTTAGCACAAACCCTTGCGGTAGTCTGTGCCGGATTGGGTACGAAAGGATACTTTAGTGGCCTTGAAACACTAAGAATTAAGGAAACTGATCGAATTCAGGCACTGGAAAATGAAATTAGTAAAGGTGGTTGCCATATTTCCCTTTTTTCAACTGATTCCACCACTGGTAAAGAGGTTTTTGAGGTTTCTGGCAAATTTGAATCCTCAGAAATACCAGTTTTCAAAACCTATGAGGACCACCGAATGGCTATGGCTTTTGCCCCGTTAGCTCTTTTAATGCCTATTGAAATAGAAGAACCCATGGTAGTCATTAAATCGTATCCTGATTTTTGGACTGATTTCCAACAGTTAGGCCTTTCAATTAATGATTAGAATATTTATTTCCTAAAGTTTTGAAGCCATTTTTAGCGCATTTTTCGACTTCTTAACTTATTTTCTATGCATTTGAACCAGGAGACTTCCCTTTTAACGCGAAATTTAGCATAACAGTCACCTCTGTGGGGTTTTTACTCAATATTCTTTTGTGAAAGTAAAGATTTGTTAAATCTGTAATTTTTTTTGAACAAGTCACTACATCTCATAGGGGCATAGCCTGGTAATCTTCGTATTAATTTTTAATGTACTTAGACTTTTTAGACAGCCTCTTTGTTGGAAAAAAAACAGTCAGTGATGCCTTTTACATCATTGGGAAGATAAGATTAGCAGCTAAATAATTTTGCTAAATGTAGTTCTAAAAAAATACATATTTCTTAAAAAAATGGTGGGCAATGATATTTTTAACAAAATCATTTACCCACCAGTTTTTTATTAACTCTGAAAGATTAACTCTTAATTGTCGTTGAATGAAATGATTTTTAGTTCAACCCTTTGATTTTTTCTTCTGCCTTCTACGGTTTCATTAGATGCTAAAGGAGATTTCTTACCGTACCCTTTGTAGGTAAGCCGGGAACGGCTTATACTTTTACCAACTAAATAGTCAACCACCGCTTTTGCTCTGTCCGTTGATATTTTAATACAGTATTCATCGGTACATAAACCATTAGAATGCCCTCCAACTTCAATAGAAATATCAGGATTCTCCTTCATAAAATCTACAAGATCATTTAAAAACTGATAGGACTCCTTCGTAAAAATGGATTTATCCATTTCAAAAAATATCTTATCAATCCGTAAGGTCTGTCCCTTCTTTAAATCTGTTCTTTTTAGATTACTAATTGATGCATTTTCAATAATATCCTTTGGTTCAGTCGCAACAGTTGGACTCTGTGTTCCTTCCTTTGGTTTAACTGCATTAGTGTCCTTGTTGTCCACCTTTATGGTTTCAGCCTTAACCACCACCATTTCTGGTTTCTTATCCGTTTGAGCTACATTTTCCTGGACCGAACTCTCCTTACAAACGCTAACTTTAATATCAGAAAAATTATCTACCAATAAATTTCCATTATATGGAATTAGAGTTGGTGTTTTATAATAGGCTTCAAGAATGAGAAAAGTATAATTTTTGGTAGGTTCCAATTTAAAATTATAATCTTGCCAGCGTGTATTTGCAATCAAAGGAGATTCTGCTAATAATTCTTTTCGTTCACAATAAGAATTTCCACCATAAATGCGAAGTTTAGCAGGAGTGGTATAGTTTGCTGTCTGATCAGAAAGTCGACTAATGGATACATACAATTCTGAACGACACAGTGCAATGGAAAAGGAGTAGCATTTTCCTTTTTCGAGAGGTTTAGATAATTCCTGTCCTACCGACTCCCAGGTATCATTATCTCTGACTACCAAACCAAGATAAGTATTACCATTTGAGGCAGGCTTTGTCACGCTAAAAATACCGCTGGGTTGAATATCCGGAGCAGATTCACCTTTAAACCCACAATCTGACCAGGCTCGAGGTGCTTTAGAGTGCCTGGGCATATCTTCAAAGGAAGGATTTATAAGTTGAATAACATCAGCTGATTCCTGACCCATCAAACCAAAGGGCGCAAAAAATAGGCAGAGGTAATTAAATACCAAAAATTTACTCATTTTCTGAAATTTCAAATTAGAATGATAAGCATAAAGAGAATAAAACGAAGAGGCTGACACAATTATTGAAAAGCATTGATTCCTGTGATATCCATGCCCGTTATTAATAAATGAATATCGTGCGTTCCCTCATAAGTAATGACAGATTCCAGATTCATGATATGACGCATGATAGAATATTCCGAAGTAATACCCATTCCACCGTGTATTTGCCTTGCTTCCCTGGCAATTTCAATAGCCATATTAACATTATTTCTCTTAGCCATTGAAATCTGGGCAGGTGATGCCTCCCCTTTATTCGCCAACGTTCCTAACCTCCAGGCTAATAATTGCGCTTTTGTGATTTCGGTAATCATTTCTGCCAATTTCTTTTGAGTAAGTTGAAAACCTCCTATAGGTCTTCCAAATTGTTCTCTTTCTATACTATAGCGCAGGGCTGAATCATAACAATCTAAAGCAGCACCAATGGCACCCCATGCGATGCCATACCTGGCTTTTGACAAACACGAAAGGGGACCTTTTAACCCTTGAACATTAGGTAAAATATTAGCTTTAGGAACCCTTACATTTTCAAACACTAATTCACCGGTAATGGAGGCTCTGAGCGACCATTTTCCCTTTATCTCAGGAGCTGAAAAACCAGGCATTCCCTTTTCTACAATAATACCCTTTATTATCCCCTTTTCATCTTTTGCCCATACTACAGCAATGTCTGCAAGGGGTGAATTAGTAATCCACATCTTAGACCCATTCAATATCACATCATCCCCATCTTCAACCATTTTAGTCAACATACCTGAAGGATTTGACCCATGATCAGGTTCGGTTAACCCAAAACAACCTATTAAATCGCCAGAACCTAATCCCGGCAAATATTTTCTTCTTTGCTCCTCCGACCCAAATTTATATATTGGATACATTACTAAAGAACCCTGAACAGAGGCCATGGAACGAATACCAGAATCTCCTCGCTCGAGCTCCTGCATTATTAATCCGTAGCATATTTCATCCATACCTCCACCACCATATTCTGTAGGGATAGTGGGGCCAAAAGCACCTACATTAGCCAAACCTTTGAATAGATGGACGGGACATTTGGCAGCCTGAGCGTAACCTTCAATGATTGGACTCACCTCTTTTTTCACCCAATCTCTAACAGCATCCCTGGCCATCTTATGTTCTTCATCTAATAAATCGTCTATCTTATAATAATCGTGTCCACCAAAGAGATCCACTTTATTTGAAATAAAAGGATCTTTTTCTATGTCTGCAGTTGAAGAATTCATTTGTAATTAATTAGACGCCAAAGTTAAAACTTACTTTCCTAAAATACTTAAACATTATACGATTATAATCGTTCAAAGTCACCTTATTTAGAATAATTTATCCAATCCCACATGACTATATGCCATTTAACGCCCTCGTATTCCAGTGTATCTATTATTTTGAAGCCACATTTTTCGTGTGCACGAATGGATCTCGGATTTGCCTCTGATATATCGGTAACACAATAATCATATTGATTTATTAAACACTCTTTAAATAAATTATACATTTTTGGTACCAAACCCTGCCCTCTAAATGGTTTGGCAACACAAAGTTGTCCAACAAGAACCACTTTTCCATCCCCTAACTTTTCCCCCTGATAATTCATGTCAGCCAAAGCATCAAACAAACTATCTAATAAAGAGTGCTGACCATAAAGCTCTTTATCGGTAACCATAGCGTAACCGACCACTTTATCTCCATGAAGTGCTATGATGGAAGGTTGTATCTCGTTCATCCTTCTTAACAATTCAATGGAATAGGAAGCTGTCACAAATCCTTCCTTAACACTTTCTTCCTTAGAAATATTAGCCAGATTGTTTTCATCTTCCAGCGCTTTTATTCCCTCTATTTCCCAGTCCTCTGTTACTCTCTTTATTAGTACTTTCTCCATTTTTATTTTTTGTTGAAAAATACAATTAAATTAAAAAAATTATATTTACAATAAAAAGTATGATTATTGCGCTGGAAGGTATGCATTTTTGGGCGAAAATTGGTTATTACGAAGAGGAACAAATTATTGGAAATGAAATTCATGTCGATGTATATGTTGATACTAAAGACAATGCTTTAGATAGTAATGACGATTTGGGCAGCACCTTAAATTATGAGACGGTTTATCATCTTTGCAGATTGGAGATGAAAAAACCGGTAAAACTTTTAGAAACTGCGGCCATTAATATACATCGGCGTATCCACTTCCAATATCAAGA
>Ga0247833_1001508_pt1 | contig 37484 bp, 30 predicted proteins | sample LaCruzMarch2015__7_FD_187117 | JGI IMG/M metagenome (GOLD analysis project Ga0247833, IMG submission 187117) | Freshwater microbial communities from meromictic Lake La Cruz, Castile-La Mancha, Spain - LaCruzMarch2015_8m | ecosystem: Environmental > Aquatic > Freshwater > Lake | place: Spain...
ATGAAAGATTGGGCAACACATTTAGACCGCATTTTAACCATGAGTGGAGAAAAACTATTGCAAAATAATGGTTAATGGTTAATGGTTAATTGTTAATTGTTAATGACTTTGTTGCATGGCTCTGCCGCCTAGGCACGGCTATCGCCGGGATTTTTAAAAATCAGGCGACCCTTACCGATATTGGCATTCCGATCTGATTAAATTTATTGATGCATGCACACTTGATGCGCACCTCCGTTTTTTGATTTTCGAATTTCCTTGCATAGGTTTTTGGGCCGAATATTGTTTTGAACCTAAACATCGCCACCTCGGCCTTACTTCTTCGGTGATATCCACTTTGCTTTTTCCATTCTTTTGATCCGACTTTTTCTATTTCCAATATCGCCCTATTCCTTGGATGATCCAGATCCTCACCCATTTCATCTGTCCAAATGATTGCGCCCTCCCTAGGCGGAATAATTGGAATAATCTCCTCTTGCTCCAAATAGTCATACACCTTCACTTTGTCATAAGCACCATCACCGCCAAATTTACAAATCGGGTTTTCAATTTGTTTGACTAAAGGTTCGGCCATTTCCGCATCGTCAATAGCATTGGTAGTCAGTTCTACCGCCTCTAAATCATTTGTTTGCTCGTTAACCGCCAAATGTAATTTGAGCCATGTCCTACGCTTGCTCACCCCATGCATTCTTGTTTTCCATTCCCCTTCTCCATAAACTTTCAGCCCCGTGCTATCCACTACGATATGTATCTTCTGGCGGCTTCCTTCTTCAATTTTTTGTTTGTCTTGAGCCCTAATCGATACTTTCAACTTGCCCTGTCGACGGTTTATTTGTGTATAACTCGGCATCAGCAGGTCTAATCCCATCAAACTAATCAAGGATCGGCCAAAACCTTCTGTCTGACGGAAGCCCAAACGAAATAGGCTTTTAATACTCAACAGACATATGATACAGGCATCTGAGTATTTCACCTTTCCACCAGGTTGCCGCTCCCCTTGATGATACCACGAGACAATTACATCATCGCTCAACCATAAGGTAATCCTCCCGCGATTTGCCAATGACCTATTATAAGCAGGCCAATTCTTGACTTTGTACTTTTCTTTCGGCTTTGTAGTGGACGCTCCAGTCGTGTTTTTTATCTTTGTCATGGCGCTGTGGTTTGTCTTTTTTGTTCTTCGCAAAACAAAAATACCACTACGGCGCCTTTTTTTATCCAATTACGCCTAGGCCGTCACCGAGCCATGCAACAAAGTCATTGTTAATTGTTAATTGTTAATTGTTAAATTATGAGAGAAAACATTGTTAGAACAAAAAGTTTTGCGTTTGCGGTGCGAATCGTAAAGCTGTATCAATATTTGTGCGAAGAGAAAAAAGAATTTGTTTTATCAAAACAGTTGTTACGTTCAGGAACAAGCGTAGGAGCAATGGTTCGTGAGGCAGAGCATGCCGAATCAAAATCTGATTTCAAACATAAAATGGCCATTGCTCAAAAAGAAACCAATGAAACACTCTATTGGCTAGAACTTTTGAAAGAAACCAAATATTTAACGAATGAGCAATTTGAAAGTATATACTCTGATGCCGTTGAAATCATCAAGCTCATCACCGCTATTATAAAATCCACAAAGGCCAACATTAACCATTAACCATTAACCATTAACCATTATGTATACTACCATCGCAGAATCGAACAACTTCATTGTATTAGACAACTTTACCCGGTATTCCGAAACGAATGAAATGTCCCCTGCCTATCAAACAGAGGCGGCGCTGGAGCGTGAGTTCATTCAGGATTTGATTCATCAGGGGTATGAAAATCCGTCGGGCCTGAATACCCGGGAGGCCATGTTGGCCAATGTAAGGGTACAACTTCAGGCACTGAACGATGTGGCGTTTTCGGATGCCGAATGGAATCGTTTTGTAGAGGAGTATTTGGATAAGCCGAGCGACAACCTGGTGGATAAATCCAGGAAAATACACGACAATTATATCCACGACTTTGTTTTTGACGATGGACATATCCAAAACATTTACCTGGTTGACAAAAAGAACATTGCACGCAACAAAGTGCAGGTGATTGCACAGTTTGAACAAAAAGGAATCCATGCCAATCGGTATGATGTAAGCCTTTTGGTCAACGGGTTGCCGCTGGTTCATGTAGAGATTAAAAAGCGCGGTGTAGCCATCCGGGAAGCGTTTAATCAGGTGCATCGCTACTCCAAAGAGAGCTTTAACAGCCAAAACTCCCTCTACAAATACATACAGATTTTTGTCATTTCCAATGGAACGGACAGCCGCTATTTTGCGAACACCGTGGAGCGCAATAAAAACAGTTTTGATTTTACCATGAACTGGGCCAAGGCGGATAATACCCTGATTAGAGACATAAAGGACTTTACCGCTACCTTCTTTGAGAAACGTACGCTGTTAAATGTGCTCCTCACCTACTCCGTTTTCGATGTGAGCGATATCCTGCTCATCATGCGCCCCTATCAGATTGCGGCAACGGAACGCATGTTGTGGAAAATACGCAGTTCGTATGAAGCCAAAAAATGGTCTACCGCCGATGGAGGCGGTTACATTTGGCATACCACTGGTTCGGGAAAAACGCTGACCAGTTTTAAAGCAGCCCGATTGGCCACGCAATTGGAATTTATTGATAAGGTTTTCTTTGTAGTGGACCGCAAAGACCTGGACTTTCAAACGATGAAAGAATACCAGCGTTTTTCTCCCGATAGCGTAAACGGTTCAGACAGCACCGCAGGGTTGAAAAGGAACATTGAAAAAGACGACAATAAAATCATTGTTACCACCATCCAAAAACTGAATAACCTCATCAAAAGCGAGGGAGATTTAAGCATTTATCAAAAGCAGGTTGTTTTCATTTTTGATGAAGCGCATCGATCGCAATTTGGCGAAGCGCAAAAGAACCTGAAAAAGAAGTTTAAAAAGTTCTATCAATTTGGTTTTACCGGTACGCCGATCTTTCCGCAAAATGCATTGGGCGCAGAAACAACTGCCAGTGTATTCGGTCGCGAATTGCATTCGTACGTAATTACGGATGCCATTCGGGATGAAAAAGTCTTGAAATTCAAGGTGGACTACAATGATGTACGACCCCAATTCAAAAGTATTGAAACAGAATTAGATGAGAAAAAGTTAAGTGCCGCGGAGAACAAAACTGCCTTGCTGCACCCGGCCCGCATCCGGGAAATAGCGCAATACATCTTAAAGAATTTCAGGCTAAAAACCCATAGAAACCAGGGCAGTAACCAGGGCTTCAATGCCATGTTTGCCGTCAGCAGTGTAGATGCTGCCAAGTGTTATTATGAGGAATTGAACAATTTGCAAAAAGAGCGCGAAAAGCCCTTAAAAATTGCCACCATTTTTTCTTTTGCGGCCAATGAAGAACAAAATGCCATTGGTGAAATTGTGGATGAAACTTTTGAGCCATCGGCCATGGATAGCAGTGCCAAGGAGTTTTTGGCAAAAGCTATTCAAGATTACAATGCGCTGTTTAAAACGAATTACAGCCTTGATGGCAATGAGTTTCAGAATTACTACCGCGACCTGGCAAAGCGGGTAAAGAGTAAAGAGATTGACCTGATCATCGTAGTGGGCATGTTCCTTACCGGCTTTGATGCACCCACCTTAAACACCCTGTTTGTTGACAAAAACCTGCGATATCACGGCCTGATGCAGGCTTTTTCACGTACCAACCGCATTTATGATGCGACCAAGACGTTTGGCAATATTGTCACCTTTCGAAATTTGGAGCAAGCGACCATTGATGCCATTACCCTCTTTGGGGATAAAAACACCAAAAATGTGGTGCTTGAAAAGAGCTACAAGGAATACATGGATGGCTTTTCAGATGTTATCACAGGTGAGGCGCGCAGGGGTTACATAGACGTTGTAACAGATTTAAAGGAAAAATTCCCCAATCCCGAAGACATTGTAACAGAAAAAGACAAAAAGGAATTTGTAAAGGTATTCGGGGAGTATTTGCGGGTAGAAAACATTCTGCAGAATTATGACGAGTTCAATAACCTGAAAGCATTTCAATCCGTAGATAAAAATGACCCGGATGCGGTAGAAGCATTTAAAAAGGAGCATTTTTTAACGGATGAGGATATGGTCCTCATGCAAAAGATTGAATTGTTGAAAGACCGGACGATTCAGGATTATCGGTCTACCTACAACGACATCCGCGACTGGTTAAGGCGCGAGAAAAGTGGCAAGGCATCGGAGGAATCTGCCATAGACTGGGATGATGTCGTATTTGAGGTTGACTTGTTAAAATCACAAGAGATCAACTTAGACTATATCCTCGAATTGGTTTTTGAGCACAACAAAAAGACAAAGGATAAAGCTACCTTGATTGAAGATGTCCGCCGGGTTATTCGAGCCAGTGTGGGCAACCGGGCAAAAGAAAGCCTGGTGGTTGATTTTATCAATGAAACGGACCTGGACACCCTTCAGGACAAGGCAAACGTGATTGACTCGTTCTTTGCGTATGCGCAAAACAAACAGCAAGCAGAAGCATTAGCATTGATTGCTGAAGAAAACCTGAATGAAGCAGAAGCAAAGCGCTATATAACTGCTTCTTTAAAACGTGATTATGCCAGTGAAAACGGAACTGAGCTCAATGCCCTTTTACCCAAAATGAGTCCATTAAACCCGCAGTATTTGACTAAGAAGCAACGTGTTTTTCAAAGGCTTGTATTATTTGTAGAGAAGTTTAAGGGTGTTGGGGGAAAGATTTAAACATGTCCCGGGGTAGTATGGTATTGTGCGCCTTGCTTAAATATTTGCTTTACAGTCAAAAATTGAAAATTCAAAAGAAGCGGATTTTTATTTCCAAATGGGCTTGGAGAACCACAAATATTACCTGGAGGGGATGAAAAATGAATACGCAAAAATGGTGGAACTCATCAATACGAACGAGGTAGCGTATTTTGTAGCACAAGTAACGCATTTTGAGTTCTTACTGAAAAAAGTGTACGCAATGCGCAATTTTAACATGGTTGCCCGAATCGGAGCGGCCTCAATCAATAGTCAGATCACTAAATATAAAAACCTACTTGAAATCAAAATTCAGTATGGTCAATTGAAATCTTTGGATGAATTGATGCAGGAGGAGGAATAATATATATCTTTGATTTATTGAAGGCTGTTTCTTTCCCCTTCGGATCATACATTACGCACGTGTTTAGTAGACTTGTTGTGGTGGGAAGTTTAACTGAAAATATAAAAAATGGAACCATGGAAGCGCCCGACCCTAAAGTGAACCAAAATCGGTGGAGGGATACAATACTCAAAATCAGACAGGACAGAAAGGACAAACTGCTTTCTCCCGAGGATGCATGGAACCTGGCTATGAAAACGGAGCAATCATACCTCCAGGCAGGTGTGCCGCCTACATCCGATATATTAAATGCCACTTTACAACTCTGCCATTCCCTCAAACAATCGAATTTAATTATTGAAAAATTTCGAAAACTGGGTATCAAACCGAGTACAACGACCTTCAATGTCCTTATTTCACAGGTAACTTATCAAAACGAAGCAAAGGAAATATACGATACGATGATTCGGGAGGGGCTGCGACCCAATACTTACACATTGAATGGCTTTATGCCTTTTTGCGCAACCGTATTAGAAGGCAGAATCATCATAAAAATGATGCAACAGTATAATGTTCAGCCGAACGTCCAGACCTACAATGGATTGATTTCTATGGCAAAGGGGACGCAAGAAGGTCAAAAAATACTAGAAGAAATGGAACAAAAATATATCGTACCTAATCCAATTACATACAATACGCTGATTGCTACGGCTGATGATTTTCAGGATAGCGAAAAGATATATCAAGCGATGAAAAAAAATGGTTTTCAGCCGACTTTAAACACCCTTGTCACGTTACTTAAAAAGGCTGTATTTCGATCGGATGTGGCTAAAGTGGAGCAGGAGCGGGTGCTCCTGAAATTTCCGGGAACATTTATTTGGGAGCGACTTTATGGAGAAAAAATGAAATCTACGATGCTATAGTTAAAAAATCTTTAGGATTTAGCGTTAGACTTGTTGGCGATTTGAATATTTCCTTTTCCGACAATTATAAAACATGAACCACGTGTACATGAAATTCATATTTCTATTCCTCCTACTCACCACCCAACTCTCCGCCCAACCCGACCGCGTCTACCTAATCTGGGACCTATCCAAACCGGCCAGTTTTCCAGGCGGTCAATTGGCGTTTCGTGATTATTTCAAAAACATACCCTACCCTACTGATACAACCATCCGGCCAAGCGGTAATCGCCTGATTGTCGGCTTTGTGGTGGAAAAGGATGGCCGTTCTGCTGATTTCCGTATTTTTCAAACGCCCGGCCCGGCATTCACTGCCGCGGCTATTACGGCCATGCAAGGCATGAAATGGAATTGGGCTGAAGCCAACGGACACCCGGTGCGGCAGTTGATGTATTTGTGTTTCCTTTTTCACCATCCCACGAAAAGGGTGGTTGTGCAGGAACATTATTTACATGTGCCCGATTATGCCAGTTTGCTAGCCATCGATCCTGCCGATTACCACAAACTCAGTTTCCCTACCGAGGAGCGGTTTATGGGCTATAACACGGAGGATACGCTTGCCACCAAACAACGTTATCCGGAAGCAGCAAAGGCTGCCGGGGTGCAGGGAGAAGTGGGCGTCGCCGCTACCTTGCAGCCCGACGGCACGCTGGGCGGTTTAACCCTTTTAAACGATATCGGGTACGGTTGCGGGGAAGAAGCGCTGCGCCTAACCCGGCTGCTCAAAAATTGGGTACCTGCCCAGGTATTCGATTCAGCATACGCTACTCCGCGTGAGTTTATCTACTCATTCTGTGCGGATCTTGCGGTAATTGAGTCCTCGGGTAAGCTGTATGAAGAAGGTGAAATTGCCGTGCTCAACCGCAAATACTCCAATGATAATTTACTGACGCGCACCAAGGCGGTTTTCCTTACCGCCGAATATGTGCTGGGCGCGGATTTTAACCAGGTTCCGTATAACAACGCGATGGCCGAAGTCGATTTTATTGTTGAAAAGAACGGTAAAGCAAGCGCGATCGAGGTCGGGGGCAATGCCTCGGAAAACCAACGTGCGCTGGCCCGTAGGTATGTCGAAACAACCGAATGGACTGCCCCAAAGCGCTGCAACCGCCCCTGCCGCATGCATTATAAGCGCTACCTGTATTTCCATCGGGGCCTGGAACAAAACAGTTGCCAGCATATCGCCAATCTGGTTTTCAGCAACAGCCCACTTCCCGCCGCTCAATTGAGATCGGATATCCGCTGCGATACCATTTTTGAACCGGTCGGGGTGGATCAGCCTGCGGTTTATAAATTTGGCCCAAAGAGCATTGACGAACTTGTGGTACTGCACTGGCCCGGTTATAAATCCGACATCCCGCCCGGCAAGGAGATTCTGATCCGGGTTTTGGTGCCTGAAAACGGCCGTGGGCGATACATGGAATTAATCAGCGGTGTGGGCGCTGAAGTTGATAAAAAAGCACTGGCGGTTTTAAAAATAGCATCGGATTATTGGACGCCTGCTTATAAAGATGGGTACAAGGTATCGTCTTGGTCGGTGGTTCGGCTTGGGCGGTGAAGGGGGGAGGGGTTTCGAGGGATTTCGTTTAACAAAACGCCAAGTGTTAAGCACAACGTGGGCTGTCATCCTGAGGGCCGTTTCTTTCCCGAACAAATCATTTATTACTAGAAATGTTAACGGGAAAGAAATACGCCTTTGCGATTACTATTTATATTTTGTAATCATAAAATAGATTGCTACGGCGTATAAACAGACTGAAGGATCTAGCCAAGCGTAATTGAGCCCTGCCCTTAGCGGGATTTCGCTTTGCGCTTGGGTAGATCCTTCGCCTTTTTTATATGCCAAAGCAATTTGCGTCGGCATATCACGCCCCCCCTCTTTGCATTTTTGATTACTTGGCATCACTGCGGGGGCGTAAAAAGACTCAGGATGACAGCCCACGTTGTTTCGGGCTTATGATCTTTTGTTTAGCAAAGCACACGTTGTAATGGACATTGGGACAATCGTTTAACAAAACGCTGATTGTCAAGCAAAACGTGGGTGGTCCTCCTCAGAAAAATGTTCGGAAGTCGTTGCGGTAGACTAGACACGTCGGAAGCGTTTCGGTACGCTTCCGACGTGTCAAGTCTACCGCAACGAGGAGCCCCCCAAAAACATTTTAGGAGGAAACATCTGGATCCCTTAGTATTTGAGCGACACCAATCAAAAACAAAACTATTTGTGTTTGAATTTGTAGTTTTTTACATGATCCCAGTATCTTTGTACAAGGATTCGATTTATGCAGTTCGAAGATATAAAAAACGATAGGATGAACTACAACGGCAAAAAATTCAGACCGATTCGCAACAGTGAAAACGGAGAAACTTCAAACGAAACGCTTTTTCATTACAAGCAAATTGGAAACATGCTTACTTCTGAATATTCGGGGGGGAAAATCAAATATGGACATCTAATTGGTTTGGTTGACCATTTAGGAAATATAGAAATGCGTTATCACCAAGTAAATGACAAAGACGAATTGATGACAGGAATTTGTATTTCAAAGCCAGAAATTCTTGAAAATGGAAAAATTCGTCTTCACGAAAATTGGGAATGGACTTCGGGAGATAAATCAAAAGGAACATCCATCATTGAAGAACAATAAAACGCTGCATGTTAAAAACAACGTGAACTATCATCCTGAAAAACAGCCCGCACTTTTCACCCCAATTCCTCCGCAACCCAGTCCTCAATATTCTTGGTTTCACTCGAAAAATTCACCCCAAGGCCGATCACTTTTTTACCTTTTTCCCAATATGCCTGGTGGTATTTTTTAAGTTTGATCTGCTCAAGCGCAACTTCGGCACTTTTGTCTAATTTGAACTCCAGGATGTAGACGTGTACATCCGTTTCCACCACACAATCGGCGCGGGCGTCGCTCATCATTACTTCACTTTGTACCCGCAGCCCCATGTAGTTAAACAGGAGATGGATGGCGGCATGGAAAAACTTCTCCGGGTATTTTTCGTGCAACAAGTGCGGCAAACCTTTAAACATGGCTTGCAAAATGCGGATGACTTGCTCCAGATCATTGGCATAAAAAGCCCGTTCTAATTGCACGGCTACTACCAGCCCCTGGCCTTTGCGCACCCCGCCAAAAGCTTCCAGCAAGTAAGCGTACATCGAGTTTTTGACCTCATGGTTGGGATAATCCAGGATATACAAGCCAAATTCGTTTCTGGATTTGATGGTCAGGTAGCCGGTTTGGTACAGCAGCCCATAAGCCCGTAAATCTTCGAGGTCAAAACTGTCGAAGTCAAGTTGGGCGTGCTCCTGGTGCTCGATGTCATACAAGCCCTCTTGTTTCAACAGGTTGATCAAAAAGGTAGGTGTTCCGGTAGCAAACCAGAAGTTTTCAAACTCTTTTTGGTTGAAAAACAGGTTGATGGAAACCGGATTGTAGACCGTTTCCGAGTTAACATGGAAGCGATAGCCATTGTACCATAGGCGCATTTTGTCCAGTAACTCCGTTCGGGTCATTTTTAACTGAATGGAAACTGCTTCAATTTCTTCGGCAAAAATGCTTTCCAATTCTGCCTGCGTATAGCCCAGCATCGTAGCATAGTCCGACTGCATGGTCAAGTCCGTCAAGTTATTCAACCCGGAGAAAATGCCTACTTTGGAAAACTTGCTGACACCTGTGATAAACACGAACTCAATAGCAGCGTCAAGGTCTTTTAGAACGGTATAAAACTCTTTTAAAAGGTCGCGATTTTGGTAGGCTTTTTCGATTTCCTTTCCCAGGTAATTGATGATCGGTGCATCGTATTCATCGATTAATACAACTACTTTGCTTTCCGTGGCAAGCTTGGTGATGAGTTCTTTGAATTTATTCGCATTGCCTATGTTCTCCAGGGTAATCCCTAACGCTTTGGCTTGATTGTTCAGCTCTTGGTTCAAGGCAACATCAAGCCCCAAACTTTGAAACCCAATAGAGGTAAACGAAATCCGAATCACCGGATGTTTTCGGCTCCAATCCCACTTGTCTTCAATCCATAAGCCTCGGAACAACTCCTTACTGCCACTGTACAATTCCTGGAGCACGGCCACCGTGATAGACTTGCCAAAACGACGGGGACGGGAAAGGAAATAAGCACCCGGCTTACTTACCATCCGGTAGATGTACTCGGTCTTGTCGATGTACTTGAAATCATTTTCGATGATTTTTCGAAAATCCTGTAGCCCCAGTGGAAGTTTTTTGCTCATCGGTATTGAATTCTATATTTGGTACAAAGATACAGAACTATTGCCGAAATGGAAGTTTGGGAACATGGGCAGCAAGGCGCACGTTGTAATGGGCGGTCGGTAATATTCAGTAAAAACACCTAAAAACCAAGTTCCTTATTGTCCATATTGGGTGTCTGTCACCGGCTCCATCCATTTAACCGCACCATAATGTTGATTGGTCCCGATAGCAATATGAGACAAGATGCTATCGGGAGCGGCGCCATGCCAGTGTTTAACATTGGGGTCGCATTTTATCACATCTCCTTTGCGAATTTCTACGACTGGTTTACCTTCTTCCTGATAACGGCCCTTGCCGTTTGTAACCAATAGAATCTGGCCGCCTGGATGAAGATGCCAGTTCGTTCTGGCACCGGGTTCAAAGGTGACATTTCCTGCATTCACATGGTGGATCGTATCGCTATGCACAAGTTGTTGCAACCAAACGGTACCGGTAAAATGCGGACTTATTACTTTTTCGCCTTTGGGGAAAATGGTGGGATCGTTCATGTCGGTTGGCTTTGTGTTTTTTTTGTTTGTGCCAAGCACCTCGTTCAAAACTGCAAATGTGCTTTCTGTTTCACGTTCGCTTAATATGGCACGAAGCACAGCTACAAATTCAGTCAATTGAGTGGAGTCCAAACCTACGTTTAGGCAAATGGCAAAATGGCTGCGCAACATCGGTTCTACATTGCCGATGGCGCTTAAAACGGAAACGGTGACCAGTTCCCGTTCTATATAGGTCAAAACATCCCGCTCAAAAATATCCGCAAACAGATGTTCTTTCAAAAAAGTATCTATGACTGGGGTAAATACCAAATAAGCTGCCAGCGGGCGGCCTGGTGTCGATTTGGTCAGTTCGTCCAATATCTTTTTTCCTCTTTCATATTTGCTGCCGCGATGTCCGATCGGTGAAGCCTCTTTGCCAAATTTATCTTGGATTCCTTTAGATTTTCGCTCCTCCAACAATTCCATAAAGACCTGTAAGCTTCTAATGCTACGTGGAAAACCACAATAAGCATAGGTATGTACTAGGCATTCCTTTATTTTATTGACTGTCAGGCCGGCGTCTAACCCTTTGTTTAATTCCTTTTTCACATTTATTAAATCTCCTTTAGCCGTCAGGACTGCGATCGAAATAATACTTTTCTGTTGGACGTTCAAGGTATCAAACAGTTGTTGGTTTTGACCAAAAAGGGTCTCCATGCAAACAATGGCAAATACAGTAAACAATGATTTTTTCATAATTTGCGTAGCATTAAATTTAAATACCTCTAGATTGCAAACGGGTACGTTGTTTTTCTGATTTTTCGACCACATCCAGGCGTGCCTTCCGTGGGTCGGATTTGGCGACCGGTTTTCCGTCTGTTTCAATATGCATGATTTCTTCTTTTTGCAAAGAATAATTGGGCCAAATAGGCAAGCCCGATTGATTGGGGTTGCCATTTTTTGCAAAATTTGCCCAATAGGTATGCATGATTTGCCCCACTTTTTCATCATCAGGGCTTATCTCGGTAATTCCCCGACGATTTTTGAGATGATTGAACACATATGCTACTTCAGCACCGTGCCCAGCACCGTATTGTTGTCGCTCCCGCATAACAGAAGGAACATAAGAAAATTGATAAAAATAGACTGGAGCGCCATTGGTTAAAAAACTTCTGGCGGTCATACGCGCTGGCTCACCCCAAACCCAATCAGTGTTAAACTGCGTGAGGATTTCAGCAAATTCTTTTGTTCCGTCCGGGTCGTAGGCAATTTTAGCGTCGTTTTCCAATGCTCCAAACAAAGCAAATAAGGTTTCTTTTGAATCAGCAGTGTTGACAAAATCGCCGCCGATTTCGGCACTATTTGATCCGATCATGAGCGGCACTTTTACTTGTCTTCCGGCCTTGTAGGCGCTTTCGGCGGTTTCTACCACGAGTTTACCATCGAGTATAGGACCAGCATAAATACGTAGTCCTCCCTGTCCGTTGGTTTCCTGACCGCCGTCCACAACATCCTCCACGTTCAATGCCCGCAATTTTGTCAAGGCGACAGTGTCGCTGCCCACAATTCCGTGTTTTTTGGCAAAGTTCATTCCAATTGTTTCTGCCGAAATGGGGTAAAACGGGTCTGCATTTTCTTTTTGAATAGGTCGTCCGGTGAGTACACCGTCTCTGCCGCCGCTCGATTGAGCAATGGCTTTGTGGAAAAGTCCTTTGGCCGACGGAATGGTCAGGAGCGAATGCACCGAAACGCCGCCCGCCGAAAACCCGAATATCGTCACATTTTTGGGGTCTCCACCGAAGGACGCGATGTTATGCTGCACCCATTTTAAAGCAGCAATCTGATCCATGTAGCCATAATTCCCTTTGGGTTCTTCGGGATACACTTGATTTAGCGCAGGGTGCGCAAAAAAACCAAGCCGACCGAGTCGGTAGTTGATGGTGACCAAAACAACACCTTTTTTGGCAAACTCATCGCCCAAAGTTTCCGGGCTAGAACCGCTCCCGCCTACAAATCCGCCGCCATGAATCCAAACCATCACAGGTGCTTTATTTTTTGTGCCAACAGGAGCCCAAACATTGAGGTAAAGACAGTCCTCTGCCGATGTTTTAGTGATCGTACCCGGCGCGCCACCCCATCCGGCTTGTGCGCAATCAGGGCCAAACGCCAACGCATCCCGAACGCCTTCCCATTTGGCTACTGGCTGCGGTGGTCGCCATCGGAACTGTCCGACCGGCGGCGCAGCAAATGGAATACCCTTGAATACGGCGATGCCATCTTGGGACGCGCCGCGTAATTTGCCTGAACGGGTCTGAACGATCGGTTGCACCTCGCTGAGTATGGCAGTCGGCTGCACTTTTGAGGTGCAGGCATACATGATGATGGTTAAAAAAATGGCTATTTTTTTCATGTTATGGTGTGTTGCTAATCTCACAGGTGCTTTTTTAAAAAGATATTAAGTTTTTCCACGGCCATATCAACATATTCCGTCACGTAGTAGGTTTGAATATGGGTGGCATTTGGAATCAAGAACAATTCTTTCTCTTTCGTGCCTGTAGCGAGCGCAAAAGCACGGTCCGTCATGTAATAGGTGTCAGATTTGCTTCCAGCCATCATCAACAGAGGCTGATTGATCAAATCCATGTTGGTGACGGCATCAAATTCCATCAAATCAAGCAAGCTGCTCAGGGTATATCGGAACGTAGCATTTGGGTGTGCATGCGTTCGGTTATAGTAATAATGGCCTTCCCGATACAAATCAAACGGCATTTTATCCGCTTGCTCGTCCGTTGTTTTTACTTCGTTGGCATATAACACGGTGCCTCCAGCGGCTTCCTGCGCACGGGCTGCCGATGCCTGTTGCAATCGTTGTTGAATCGTAGAAAGCCCCGAATTCATAAAACCATTTCGACGTACTACCCCTGAATTGAACATGCTCAAGGTAGCTACGGCTTTAAAGCGTTTGTCGGTCTGCGCTGCTTTCAACGCATAGCCCCCCCCGCCGCAAATACCAAGTAAGCCAAGACTATCCGGGTTTACGCCTGCATATTGGGTAATAAAATCGGCCATTCCACGAATATCTTCAATTCTGAATGCTGGTTTGTCCACATTGCGCGGTGTTCCGCCGCTGCCCCCTTGGTAAGCGGCATCGGCTGTTATGGCGATATAGCCCAATTCAGCCAAACGCTGCGCGTAAAGTCCGGCTACCTGTTCTTTTACACCGCCATTGGGGTGTGCCACTACTACTGCCGGATAACGCATCGTAATCTTATAATTGGCAGGTGTATAAACATTGGCCACGATGGTGATACCATTTAGCAGATAGGTCACGGGTTGGATGTTTACTTTCCCGGGAACATTTTTCTCAATAGCGCCCTGATAAACAAGCCCATAAGGGTTTTTCTCCTTGGATTGGGCCGTGGAAACGAGGCTGGTTGCTACCATCAAATTCATGAATAAAAATTTCAAATTGTTGTTTTTCATCTTACTTGTTTAATTTTTTTTCTGTTAACCAACTTGACATTAGTTCGGCTATTTCCATATTGTTCAAATCCGAAAACGGAAAATGGGTATTGCCTTTAATACCGACTTCCGGCAGATGCACCACCGTCACATCGCCCCCGTGTCGGTTCACACAATCACGCCACAGCGTTGCCATGGCCAACCGAACCCGCCAGCCATCCTGTCCCGGGGCATTAGTGGGTTCTTTTGGGATAAAATCACCGTAGTAGATAACGATGGGGATTTTAGTAAGCTGTTGGAACTCGGCCATTGGGATCTCCAATGCTTCCAAAGTGCCGCCTGCGCTGGGCATAGCGGCAGGCGCTTCTCCTTCGGGAAACAAAAAGCCACTACCAGGTTCGTACGAAATAATGGCCTTCACGTGCGGATTTTTAACAGCAGTGCGCCAGCCCATACCACCCGAATGCGAGTGCGTCACCAAAATGCCGTCCCCAATTTTATCGAACAATTCCGATACAGCTGCCACATTTACGTTGATGTCAATCGGCCCGACGTTGGGTAACATTTGTCGAAAATACTGATTGAGCGTTGCGGAATCGCGGGCAAACTGAACGCCCTCAAAATAGTTGGGCCAAATGCCGACACGAAACGTGCCAAACCAGCCCTGCTCATCGGGTGTAGGGGTAAAAGTGCCTGCTGCCGTACCACGTGCGGCATTGCCCCTGCGAGGCTGATCAAGCAAATAGACCGAAAATCTCTTACGCAAAAAAATATTTTGAAATCCCTCCCGTCCATCGGGCGTGGTTTCCCAGGTTTTAGAAAACTGTCCGATTCCGTGCCACATTACCAAAGGGTATTTGCGGGCATTTACAGGTATTTGATAGAAGGTGTAGGCGTGGTCGCCATGATAAGTTTGCCCAGCCGGCGTGGGTTTGTAGGCATCAAAGGTGCCTGAATTGGTCAGCAATGTGCCACCTACCGCAAAGCTACCTTGTTCCTGAATCATCAGGGGGCTAATCGTTTTCACGGACGCACAGCCAAAAAGCAGTAAAAAAACAATCCCTGAGGACCAGAGAAATACACTTCGATTTATTTTTTTCATTTTCAAATTTATTTCGGCCACAAAGTTCAGGTATAATCAAGCATCTTATCGTACATAGATTACTGTTATTCCTACCATAATTACAGGTTTTGATATTTGATACGGGTTAAAACCGCCAGACTATTTAATTTGCATCAAAAAACGAGAAGAGCCGATGAAATCAATACATCATTTCGATTCGATTAGCACCTACAATGCGTTCAATAATCACCAAACATTACACCCATTGGTGGGTATATTGGATTATTCAAAAGCACATCCCAGGTACCAATCAAAGATGCAATTTGGCATCTACTGTATTGTGCTGAAAGACGTCAAATGCGGAGACTTAAAGTATGGACGACACCATTATGATTATCAAGAAGGCACCTTGGTATTTATTTCTCCGGGGCAAGTTATAGAAGTTGAGAACGATGGGGCACAATACCAACCATTAGGACACGCCTTGGCATTTCACCCTGATCTGATTCGTGGCACCTCGTTGGCCAGCAACCTTACGACACATCATTATTTTGGTTACAACACCAACGAAGCCCTCCACGTATCAGAACGTGAAAGACAAGTGCTTTTAGATTGTTTTTCTAAAATACAATTTGAATTGCAACAATCCATTGACAAGCACAGCAAAAAACTGATTACCTCCAACATTGAATTGTTTTTGAATTACTGTGACCGGTTCTATGACCGCCAGTTTATAACCAGAGAACATGTAAGCAAGGGGATTTTGGAAAAATTTGAATGCCTGTTGGACGATTTTTTTTCATCGAACAAGCCGCAGGAAATTGGCTTTCCATCCGTTGCTTACAGCGCACATGCGTTGAATTTATCCGTCAATTATTTCGGCGACCTAATCAAAAGAGAAACCGGAATATCAGCACAGGAATACATACAAAACAAAACGATTGACCTTGCAAAGAACAAAATTTTCGATGTTCACAAAACAATAAATGATGTCGCATTTGAGTTGGGGTTTAAATATCCGCAACATTTCAGCAGGATGTTTAAACAAAAAACAGGCGTTTCACCAAGTGCATATCGAAGCATCTTGAACGATAAAACCTTAGAAACCAACTATTAACTTTGCTTCAACGATAAATTTAAAATACCATGCAACCATTAATAGAAGAAATTGAATACCACACGGAAGCAGCATTCTTAAAACTTACCGCTGCAATTCAATTTGAAATCGATGCTGGCAATTTAAGTAAGTATATCGACCCGTCCTGGCCTGAAAAAAGCAAGTATGAATGGAGTGGCGATTATATTTCCATCACAGAAAGGAAAATGTATAGATTTGACGTAAATCATTATTTATCCACTTCAGGAGAAGCGAAATTTGAAGGAAAATGGACGATAAGGCCCACGTTGTTATGAGAGAACTTAAAAAAAGAGGTTACAATCTTCCAACAATTGGTTATTTTTGTATTTTTAACCTGTCTTATCCTCAAGTGCCACCATTTTTTAATCTTTAAAATTCAAGGCTCCCCATACGATGGAATCAGTATTAGAAATGATTGGCAAAATAAAGGAGGTAAAGGTCAACGAGATTTTTATCAGCCAGGGTGCGATATGCAGAAGTGTCTATTACGTTAAAAAAGGTATTGTTCGTTGCTTTTACATTACCGAGAATGCTGAAGAGAAAACCATTTTTTTCAGAAAAGAATCGGAGTTTTTCGGCATTCCAGAAGGTCTTTTTGAAAAAAAAGCAACCAAGCAATATTGGCAAGCCCTGGAAGATTGCGAACTGTATGAGATTGGTCATGATTTGATTGAGAAAATGAGCCAGGATAATGTTAATATCATGAAAAACAGGATAGAAATTATTCAAAAAATGACACTTCAGGCGGTTACAAGGGTAGAGAGTTTTGTTTTGTACTCGCCATTACAACGTTATCAAAATTTAATGCACCACCAACCTGAAATCGTACAAAGGGTGGCCGATAAACACATCGCATCTTATATTGGTGTTACGCCAGTTTCGTTGAGTCGTATACGAAAACGGTTAGCAAAAAATCTTGAACATCGAAATTAGCGTTTGTTAATTTTTAGCCCGATGCAGGCTTGTACTTTTGCGTTGGGTTAAAAATCTAAAAACGTATATTTCATCATGAAGTATCCATGTTATACTTTTTTATTATTGGTAAGCGCTGTTGGTGCGCATGCCCAGCAGTCGTTTTCATTAAGCGATTGTATTCAATACAGCCTCTCAAATCACGCCACGATAAAGGTTGAAGAAAACAATTGGTTGATCGCCAAAGAAAAAGAAAAGCAAGCCCTTGCCACATACCTGCCCCAAATAAACAGTTCCGCAACGTTTGTTGATAACATTAAACTTCAAACCACCGTCATACCCGCTGGAATCGTTAGTCCGGCCGAAGTAGAGGTACCGTTGGGTACACAATTTAATACCAATGCTGCGATCGATTTTACACAAACTATATTTGACAAATCAAAAATAGCTAGCATCAAAGCCAATAAGCCCTACCAACAGCTTACAGAACTTCAAAAACAACAAAATACGGAAAACGTTGCCTACAATGCCGCTGTAGCCTATTTTCAACTGCTGATTTTACAAGAACAGCAAAAAACATTGCAAAATAACAAAGTGGAATATGAAGCTGCTCTAAAAACACTGAGCAGTCAGGTAAAATTAGGAGTGGTACTTCAAAAAGATTATGACCGTGTTTTAGTAAGTTTAAATTCAACCAACTATCAAATAGAAGATGGCGTTGCGAAGGAAAATGTGGCAATCAATACGTTAAAAAACGCAATCGGTATGCCGCTTAACGAACCTTTGTTCATTAAAGTCGACGAAAATTTTGAAGCCTATGCCATCCTTGATATATCTTCTGATTACGATCCAGCCAATTCACTCGAATTGAAAATGCAAGATCAGCAAATCAAATTACAAAGTATGGATGTTAAAGCGAAAAAAGGCAGTTTTTTACCTGTGCTAACGGCTTTTGGCAAGTTTGGAAGTCAGTCTTTAAGCAACGATTTCAACCAGGCTTTTTCAAGCTGGGCCGGGTATTCTTACATCGGATTGTCGGCTAATTTTCCACTTTTTAATGGTTTAAAGCGAAAAAGCGTGGTAGCAGAAGCCAAATTAAATTTAGAAAATGACCTCAAAAACCACCAAATCACAAAAGACAATTTGACATTGCGTTACCAAAATTCAGCAGTTTCATTGCGTACGGCTTACTCGAGTTATAAATCGAGTAAAGAAAATATGCAATTGGCAAAAAAACTTTTTGAGGTAACCAATTATCAATATCAAAAAGGCATGGCTTCGTTTACGGATTTTATGAACGACGATAATGCCTACAAAAATACCCAGAACAATTACCTAAATAGCCTTTTCAATTTGATGCTTTCGAAGTTGAACTATGAAAAATCGAAAGGATCACTCCTATCATACCTTAACAACCTAAAATAATATGCGTAAAATGAAAATTAAAAGCGCAACCCTAATTTCCCTGGTGGCCGTTTTTGTGCTGACAGCCATCATTGCCACTACCTTACTTAAAAACAAAAAAGAAATCGATCAGCGCAACACACCTGTCGACAGGTCGAATGTGCCGGTTGCCGTGTCGGTAGCATCGGTTTTATTTGACAGTTTGCCTGCAAATATTCTGTTCCCTGCCACACTGAAAGCGTTTGAAGAAAGCAATATTTGTTCACAAACAAGTGGCATACTGAGCAAGTTATCCATCGAATTAGGGCAGCAAGTACAACAAGGTAAGGTTGTGGGGAAAATTGATACGCGCATTTTAGAAATTAACCTGAAAAACGCATTGGTAAATCTCGAAACTGCCAAAGTAAACAAACAATCAACGGCAAACAATTTAAAAAAACTGGAGGAAGAATACCTAAGGGCCAAAGATCTTTTTGAAAACCAGGCGGGGCTTGAGGTGAATATGATTAATGCCAAATACGCATTTGACAATGCTAAACTTTCCTTCGATAATGCCAATAACAGTTATGAAAATGCGCTGATTCAAATTGAACTGACCAAACAACAAATTGCCAATGCGGATATCATTGCACCTTTAGGCGGAACCATTTCAACCAAAAATTTAAAAATAGGTGAATATGTTAATCCTGGGACGATCATTGCAACTATTACGAATATCGGCAGTATGAAGGCGAGTGTTTTTGTAGATCAGCAGGTAGTGTACAAGTTAAAGATTGGGCAAGAAAGTATTTTAACTTCATCTTTTATGCCTAATAAAAAATTTAGCGGCACCATCATTTATATCAGCCCAAAATCTGATGCCAACCACAACTACCAAGTGGATTTGTTGCTAAAAAATACGGATGTAGCCCTTAAAGCAGGTACAGATATGATGGCGCGTTTTGGTAGTTCTGAAACCGGCAATGTATTGCAAATACCTAAAAATGCATTGGTTGCAGAAAAAGACGAAGCATTTGTGTATGTGGTAGAAGATAACAAAGCAATTGGCAAGCCGATAAAAATAGGAAATATCTTAAATGGCAAAGTCGCCGTTTTGTCGGGTTTGAAAGAAGGCGAAAAAGTAATAACAAATGGTCAAATTAACGTCAAGGAAGGCAGTAACGTAATTATTGTTAACTAAAAAATCTTTGTGTTATGTCATTAACCGAAATTTCGATCAAAAGACCCCTGCTGATTTCCACCGTTTTTATCGCGCTGATATTATTTGGCTTTCTTAGTTATGTGGAGCTGAATTATAACTTGTTGCCTTCATTTTCGGCAGGGATATTAAATGTACAAACCGCTTATCCGGGGGCATCGCCCAACGAAATTGAAAGCAGTATTACCAAACCCATCGAAGACGCTATTAGTACGGTGGAAGGAATCAATATTATTACCTCCACTTCAGCACAAAATATCTCCTCTATAAAAATAGAGCTTAAATCAGGGGTAAATGATGTAGCGGCGCAGCAAGATGTAGAACGGAAAATTAGTCAAATAAAGGCCAATTTACCCGAAGATGCCAATGAGCCTGTTGTAAACAGATTTAGTACAGACCAGTTTGCCATTCTGAATTTAACCCTGACGGCAAAAATGTCGGACAAAGCATTATTTGATTTTATTGAAAAAGAAATAAAACCACAAATTAGCAATATTCAAGGGGTAGGGGAAATTAGCATTATTGGAGGTCGGGAAAGAGAAGTGGAGGTAAAGCTTGACAATGAAAAATTGCTGGCTTACAAACTTTCTCCCAAACAGGTGTATCAAATTATTTCGAGCAGTACTAAAACTTATCCTGCCGGCGAAGTAACTGACCAGGATGCCAATGTATCGATAAAATTAGAAGCGAGTCTTTCAAATATAGCGGCATTAAACCAATTGGTTATAAAAGACAATGGTTTTGGGAGCAAGGTATTGCTTTCCGATATTGCTACCGTAACGGATGCCGAGGAGAAAGTAAATACCTTGAATCGGAATAACAGGAAGCGTGGTATTGGTATGCAAATATTCAAAACCAACGATGCCAATGCAGTAAAAGTAAGCAGCGAGGTAAAGGAAAAGTTGAAAAACATAAAAACAATTTACGCCGGCAACAATTTTAATTACGATATAGCATCCGACCAATCCATTTACACTTTAGCATCTGCCGATGCTGTAATGCACGATTTGTTTTTGGCCATCCTTATTGTAGGGGTTGTCATGCTGTTGTTTTTACACAGTTTGCGCAGTTCTTTTTTTGTGTTGGTAGCCATTCCATCGGCCATGATTCCCACTTTTATTATTATGGGTGCAATGGGTTTCTCGCTCAATTTGATGACTTTATTGGGTTTATCCCTGGTGGTAGGTATCTTGGTAGATGATAGCATCGTGGTTTTAGAAAATATTTTTCGACACCTCGAAATGGGTAAGCATAAAGCGGAGGCTGCCTTAGACGGCCGCAGCGAAATTGGTTTTACAGCGGTTGCCATCACCTTGGTGGATGTAGTGGTGTTTTTGCCAATGGCTTTTACGGGCGGACTTATTGGAAATATCTTAAAAGAATTTTCCGTGGTGGTTGTGGTGTCTACGCTCATGAGTTTGTTGGTTGCTTTTACACTTACGCCTATGTTGGCTTCCCGTTTCGGAAAATTAGAACACCTTACCAAGGCGACTGTATGGGGAAGATTTGTTTTATGGTTTGAAAGCCAATTGGAGCAATTAAAAGAGGCCTATGGCAGGATGTTACACTGGGTTTTATTGCACAAACGATACTTGTTAATTTTGGTCATTGCACTTCTGGTAGGTTCGGTGATGTTGATTCCATCAGGGTTTATCGGTGCATCTTTTGCCGGCTCCAGTGATCGGGGTGAGTTGAGTATTAAATTGGAAATGAATGAAACAACGCCTGTATATCAAACCAATTTGGCCATTCAGCAAGCCGAAGAAATGGTGTTAAAACACCCGGAAGTGATCAATGCCTATACCTTGGTAGGTACACAGTCGAGCAATGTTGGCCTGGGATCTTCAAGCCCTTATAAAGGCGAGATTGCGGTAACGATGGTCAATAAAAATGAGCGGGACATATCTTCGGATCAGTTTGCAACACAATTACGCGATGAAATTGAACAAATTCCGGGCTTGCAAGCCACCATTATCCCGACAGGTATTACAGGCTCTACCAATTCGCCTATACAAATTGTAATAAAAGGGCCTAAATCCGATGAAGTATTTCAGGCTGCTTTGAAGGTGAAAGAAATGGTGGAAAAAACGGCAGGAACCGATTATGTTCGATTTAGTACGAAAGGAGTAAAAAGACAAATTGAGGTGGAACCGGATAGAGATTTGCTGGCGCGCAAGGGTTTAACCATGCCTGATGTAAATCAATCCATTCAAATAGCATTTAGTGGCAATAAAAAAACCGAATTTACGGATGATAATGAAAAATATGCTATTAATGTAGTGTTGGACAATTTTGACAAGCAAAATATTGAAGACGTAAAAAATTTAGCCTTATCAAACAGCAAAGGCGAACTGGTGCAATTGTTTCAGGTGGCTTCCATCAAAGAAGTAGTGGCACAATCTGTTTTACAACGTACCAATCGGCAAAGCTCTATTACCATTACTGCATCGGCCGTCGGGCGCCCTTCAGGTACGATTGTTGCCGATATTCAAAAAAAATTAGATGAAACAACCTTGCCCGCCGGTGTCGAAGTACAATATCAGGGTGATGCTCAAAACCAGAGCGATGCGTTCAGTAGCCTTGGATTGGCGCTTATCTTGGCAATTGTGTTGGTTTACATGATTATGGTTTCGTTGTACGAAAGTTTGGTGTATCCATTTATCGTTATTTTCTCGGTGCCTGTGGCACTGATCGGCGCCTTGTTGGCCATCGCGTTAACGATGAATCAATTAACCATTTTTACCATCATTGGCATGATTATGTTGCTGGGCCTGGTCACGAAAAACGGAATTTTAATCGTTGATTTTGCCAATCAACTAAAAGCCGAAGGTAAAGAATTGGTTGAAGCGTTGATCGAGGCAGGAAAGGAGCGCCTACGACCCATCATTATGACCACTTTTGCCATGATTTTGGGGATGCTGCCCCTGGCTTTGTCAACAAGCGAAGGTTCTGAATTTAAGAATGGCATGGCCTGGGCAATTATTGGCGGTTTAACAAGCTCGTTTTTGCTTACGTTGTTTCTGGTTCCAACCGTTTATTATATTATTGATAAAATACAATCGCACTTTTCAAAAAAACAAACCGGTTTACCATGAAAAAACTAGCATTCACATGCGGTATCTTATTCTTTGCCCTCAGCATGCACGCGCAAACATCAATAGCCGGCATTTGGAACCTGGAAAAAGACAATACCAAAATTGACATTACCAAAGGCAATGATACCTACGAAGGAAAAATCCTTTCTTCGGATAATGCCAATGTTAAACCCGGGAAAGTAATCCTGAAAGATGTCAAGTCCGTTAATGGAAAATGGCAGGGGAAATTGTACAGCCCCAAAAAGAATGAATGGTTTGACGCTGTTTTGAAAGTAGAAGGGAAAAAGATGCAGGTTACCGTCAAATCAGGATGGGCGAGTAAGACGGTTGAATGGACAAAAGGATGATTTCATCGAAAAACAACCTTATGCTGTTTGTCCGCTCTGTTCCCATGTATTTGGCATCATGTATTTTTCTGCTATCCAGCATGAATCTACATGCTCAAGACTTTGAATTCATTAAAATTCAATCAGCTTATTATCTGCCGCAGACCATCGAAGCGTCTGCGGTAGATGGTAAGATTGGGTTTTTTGAATGGGGTGTACAAGTCGCCATACCGCATACCCTTAAAAAAAGTAAAAAAACGGTCTTTATTCATAAAATTGGATACGGAAATCTGAGGGTCGACACCGAAGCCAATCCAGGTGCCAGCGGTATGGTGGAATCCGAAAAATATTATCACACCATTTCTTACAACTTCGGGCTGATACAAACCTTGCATCCAAACTGGCGACTGGTTGTCAACTTTATACCGACACTTGCTTCGGATTTTGAAGAAAACCTGGGTGGGGATGATTTGTTGTACCAGGCAAACGCATTTGGGGTCAATACCAAAAATAAAAAATTAAAGTATGGGTTTGGACTTGCATACACTACTCGTTTTGGTCGTCAATTGGTCATTCCGATGGGATTGTTAAAGTGGAATACTGGAAAGTTTGAATTAGATATTGTTTTGCCTAATAAGTTGAATATCATGTTTAAAACACCCAAAAACATATTGTCTTATGGCTTGCAGGCTGGCTTAAATGGCGGGGTGTTTAATAATTCAACCGAGATTCCAAGCGCCGGCAACATCATTGACGAAGTAGGTTACAGCCGCCTTATCATTGGGCCTTCCATAACATGGAGGCTAAAAAATGCCTTGCATATCAACCTGCTAGGCGGTATGACCGTCCGCAGGAGATTGGAGTTTATTGATATTAATGATGAGATCATTGACAGGACTCCACAAGCAGCGCCTTTTTTGGGGATAGGGCTATCATTCGCCCCTAAGATTAAGAACCCGGACGCAGGGATGGATTACTGACGTTACGTCCACAAGATTTATAATGTCTACATGTAAAGAAATCTTTCTCCAAACTTTTAGAGTTGCACAAGGTCAGAAAATAAAATGAAGGAAAGATTAACCATAAAAACGGAGATATTGGTTGCGGTTTCTACGCTATTGGGTTGGATTGCAATCGGGACCATCGTATTCCATAGGCTGGAGTCCTGGAATAGAATTCAGTCGTTTTACTTCTCCGTAGTTACCATCACAACCGTTGGATATGGTGATTTTACACCAACCAACGACTTAAGCAGGTTATTTACAGCCATTTATATTTTGGTTGGTGTGAGTATAGGACTGGTGACTTTGAGCGTAATTGGTTCAGAAATATTGAGAAATAGAGAAAGGCGATATACAGAAAGAAACAGGAGAAGGGATAAAAATTGAATTTCGCCAGGTAAGATAAACTTCCCGCTTCGGAATTAATTGACCGTTTGAAAAAAGAATTTAAAGACGCATTGGAAAGTCAAACTAAGTTGATTGACCGATGGTTATAATGTTCCATAATGAATCGAACTCTCATGAAAAAGGCAACTTACATTTTTCTTGCTATCGCAGCATTGTTAGGTTTAACAGGCTTAGCTGTAATAACTTTCTTTCCACAAAAGTTAGTTCCGATACTACTCAAACAACAAGTACAACGATTTGTGAAACAGAATGAGCAGAACAATGATATTTTAAAGGATCAAGAAAGTATCCGAATATATACAGTAGGAACTGCGTCGCCCATGCCGGGAGAAAGGGTGCAAACAGGTACTGCCATTATTGTAAACGGGCATTTTTTCATGTTTGATGTTGGTGACGGAGTGGTTATCAAAGCGGAAAACATGGGCTTGCCACTCAATCGTTTAGACGGTATTTTTATTACGCATTGGCATTCTGATCATAGTATAGATTTACCAAGTTTAATCAGCCGCTCCTGGCTGTTGGGACGTACCAATGATTTACATCTTTATGGACCTGACGGGACAGATACACTCAACCAAGCCATCAATCAATTTTTACATATTGAAAACCGGCATCGAGTGGACCATCATGGGCCTGAGACAATGGATATTTCAAAAGCCAGCGCTATTCCACACGAGTTTAAAAATGTACAAGGTGGAAAAGAAATCATTTATCAACAAGATGGTATTACGATTACGGCATTTGATGTGGACCATGCCCCCATCGAACCAGCCGTAGGTTATGCCATAGAATATCGCGGAAAAAAAGTAGTCATTAGTGGTGATACTAAGAAGAATGACTTGGTATTAGAAATGGCTCAGGATGCTGATGTACTTTTACATGAGGTGTTGTTGAAGTCTTTCTTAGAACAAATGGATGCGCAATTGCAAGCAGCAGGAATGGCAAGAAATGGAAAAATCATCCATGATATTCAAGATTATCACACGTTCCCAGCTGACGTCGCCGAATTAGCAGCCAAAGCCAATGTCAAGAAACTAGTACTGCATCATTTTGCCCCTGCTCCTGATGTGCGTGCGATTAAAAATATATATAAAAAAGAACTTGAAGGTTATCAGGGAGAAATCCATTTTTCCAATGATGGCGATTTGATTATTGTTAAGTAGTTGACTCCATGGACAATTAAGGAATCCGTATTAATGGCAGGATTTTTAAGCGCTTGTGCTAACCGCAGTGCCCGAGCACTCTATCTGTCGGCTTCCGTTCCAGAAATGGATAAAACCCGGGAAACTAAAATATTGACCGCTTTTTTCGGATTAGACAATGGCTTGACTTTCCGCGCGCGAGAGCCTGAAATGGATGATTTTATCGTCACCTTGGTGAATGGTTCTGACACGATTAAAGTAACGCCTTTTAAATTGGCCGACTTGGGAGACAGTGAAAACAATATTGATCTTTGCTTGAAACAAGCAGGTATTCCAATCCTTGTAGAAGTGAAAGAAAATATTGCCATTGACCCCAATGATGATAAAAACCCAAAGACCCAGGTTAAGGTGCTCAGTAGATGGTAAGATAACCTACCAATCAAAAATGCCGATGAAAATTGAGGTAAATAACATAAAATGGGGTTTGCTGCTTGCCATGCAGACCATGATGTCCTCACTGCGAAGATTTAGTATGAATACTGCCTTTTGGTCGGCGCTCAAGATAACTTCCTGAATTTTCTTATCTTAGCGTTTTAAGGAAAAACAGGTGTGGATTTATTCTGCTTTTTTGAAAAAGTAAACAATGGAAGATGCAACCTTGGAAAAAATCTATCTGGATTTTTTAAAAAACAACCCCACAATAGAACATACCAGAAAGTCTTCGGAGAGAAGATCGAACGATTTCTTCCATGGATATACAGGAAGGAGGATTATTGGATGCCCATGAAGTTATGTTTAAACACATCAAAGTCAGAAACCATTTACACGGAAAGGTGGATGGGATGCCGGTACGCGTGCTGGAGCTTGATTTTGAACATCAAAAAATTAAAAATGGTTTAATTAACTGGCATTGGAAGCCTTCCACCTTAATAACGTTTCATTACCCGCTAAATTTAGAAAACTCAAAAATAACGGCTTTTCAAAATAGTTACTTAACAAACCCAACTGGCGCTGATGAAGGTCGAATGAATCTCGATAACATAATTCCAATAAAAGGACATAAAATCAAGGTAATGGATGACTTGTTTAACAAGAAATATACCCTCTATGGGTACCCTACAGATCGGAATACCACGGTAGATATTAGTAGCATTTTGCCGATTTTATTGACCATCGAAAAGATTTACTTTAAAGACAAATATAAATTTATTTCCTTTTATAAAGATCAAGTAGCCATTTTAATTTTTGACCAAAGATTGTTCCAATTAAAAGTGGCGGAATCCTTGTTGAAAACAAACCCTTTTATTCGATTTTTTAAAGAATTGGAAAACATGTACAGCATTTTAAACATTTTTGTGGCAAAAAATAAATAAATGATCAAATTCAACATTTCCCTATTTTTTATTTGCTTTTTCTACTGTGCTCAAAGCCAAACGCCAGCAGATTTTTTCTTGCCCAATGAAGTCGTTTATGGCAAAGTGCTTAAAATATACCAGGCAACAGCAGTGATTCCGCCGGGAGATACACCCGAAGCCCCCCAAAATGCAAAATTTGAAATCGGTAAAATGATAGATTTTAATGCACAAGGGCAATCTGTTACCGTGCGGGAAATGATGCCCGATGGATATGAATTAAGTAAAACGGAATATTCTTATAACGATACAAAAGGATATTTGGAAATTCGTCAAAAAAACGAGGGTTATCCTCCTGCACAGTACCGACATCGGGTAGAAAACGGGAAACTAATCGAAAGCATATTGCTCGATACCACTGGTAAAATGATGCAAACCACGATCCGAAATTACAATGAAAAAGGTATTTTGGAGCAAGCAGTAACAACAGATACAACAGGGCAAGAAATTAATCGCGTTACATACACCTATGAATTTGACGACCAAGGAAATTGGACCAAGGAAATACTACATGACCAACAAACCGACCAATACAAAATACGAACACAATCCATTGTTTATCAAGGTAAAAACGGAGGCGTTCCTACCGAAAAAGCGTTGCAGGGAATTTGGTATGGATGGTTGAACCTAGCGAATCTATTTGTCCTGGATGGCAAATATGCCATGCTAAAAACGGAAAAAACAAACATGGAATCCCATGCTTTCCGGTATGATATGCCGCGTGGTGCCTTTTCGCTTTCCAATGCTTTTTCTACTACGACATCTTTCACGGCATCCTATGACGGCCAGGTGCTGATTTTGCGCCAATCCGCCTCCGACCGCGTACTGTATTTTACTAAAAATGCTCCCGATAAAAACAGCGCAGCGGAACCTGCCCTTTACCAATATGGCCAAAAGCCAGAGATCGAATTTATTGCTTTCCAGGAAGGGAAATTGCGCGGTATAAAAACCAAAGACGGAAATATACTTCTGAAAGCCGAATATGAAGATACCTACCGGGCAAACAACCAACTTGTTAAGGCGAAAAAAAACGGCAAATGGGCACTGTTCAACAATAAAGGAAAACAATTGACGGAATTTCGGTTCCAGGAAGTTCGTCGGGAAGATGAAAACTACCTGGTATGCACGGATTCCATCAAGGCGCTTTTTACACCAGATGGCAAAAAAATACTTCAAGGACCATACGTTGACATAAAAATAATGAATAATAAAGCAGTCCGGATCAGTTCCGGGGAAATATTGGGTGAAAAACGGCAGGGTATTTTTGACCTGAATGGTCAGGTGGTGCTCCCAATAGCATACAGATCAATCGATTTTTTAGATAAAACCGGAGAAAGCGGCGCCATCGCCCTCCGTGACCAGGAGCGTGTCCAAACCGTTTGGTTTGACAAAAACTTCCAGGAAATCAGAACCTTTCAAGGGCAAGTAGCCATCACACCGCTTGGCGGCAATTTTTTCCTGTTGCATTCCAGTCAACGAAAAAGCATGTACAATGCAACTGGGACGAAAATACTTAAAGACGATGGTTCCTGGCGACTGAAAGGGATGTTGGACCTATCCGGGAATATAATTATTGAGCCTGTTTACGAAGATTTACGGTTTGTTTCGGCGCACTTGATTGCTGCAAAAAAAGCAGGGAAATTTGGTTTGGTTGACAGAAATGGGAAGGAAGTTACGCCTTTCGTTTATGACAATATTATTTCTCAAAATTTGAAAAAAGAAGGGCCTGTAGACATCGAATTCGACATCAAACGGCACCTATCGGCAGCGCTTTTTGTAAAGGATGGTGATTTCGGGTACCTCAATGGCTACGGAAAGGAAATAAAGCCTATCCTTACACCAACGTACATCCGTCAGCAACGATCAAAAACCGGCACACTTCCCGGCTTGGTAACATTCCAATATCCGTACCCATGGAAACAACTTGCAGACATGCTACAGTCTGGAGCAGAAACAGGCAATGCCCTGATTCGGGTTAAAAGCGTTCCTTATGCTGGTGAATTGGCGGCATGGCTGCAAAAAAACTACCCGAATCAAAATTGGCTGCCCACCGAAATTGCCGGCAAACCGGCTTATGCATCAGTAGAAATTAAAAAGGCAAATATCAAGAGGTTAGAAGAGGAATTCCGATCTCAAGTATACTATGTCCCCGTTGACGAGGATACTGCCCTGCAACTCAGTTTTGATTGCGCCACCCTATTTTATCCGTACCTGGCACAAAATTTCTTTGATATTATCAATACCCTTCAATTTTGATGCAATTTTTCACCTGATCCTAGGCACACGTTGTAATTTGCTTCAACGATAAATTTAAAATACCATGCAACCATTAATAGAAGAAATTGAATACCACACGGAAACAGCATTCCTAAAACTTACCGCTGCAATTCAATTTGAAATCGATGCTGGCAATTTAAGTAAGTATATCGACCCGTCCTGGCCTGAAAAAAGCAAGTATGAATGGAGTGGCGATTATATTTCCATCACAAAAAGAAAAATGTATAGATTTGATGGAAATCATTATTTATCCACTTCGGGAGAAGCGAAATTTGAAGGAAAATGGACGATAATTAGATCGGAGCAGACCATCGAAAATACCTCATTTTATTTAAGTAAATTTAAAATCCGGGCACAAGCGCCTGGAATTTATTCAAACATTGAATTTGAAGTACAATACACAAAAACAACGCAGCCTAACATTGAATTTGATTGGATAGATGTGCTGAGCAATGGGAAGGAACATTCGCGGATGATTAAATCCTCCGTTGAATACGGAATTGTCTCTGCATTCGAGGATATAAATCCAGTGATTGGAAACTATAAAATCAAAATACTTTTAGTACGATATCATCCAATTGATTCAAGTTTTAGTCTGTTGCAGTATTCGGCAAATAGGAATTTAAAAAGAGCGTTGTTTGTCGAGCAGGAGGATCAAGACCCAAAAATTGAAAAAGGACAACTAACAAGAATCTTTAGGCCCAATTTCACGATTGGCCGATGGAATGACGCATAAGACTTGTTTCGTATCTTTTGTTTAGCAAGGCCCACGTTGTAATGGGCATTGGGGCTTTCGTTTAACAAAACGATACAAGTTAAAAAACAACGTGGGCTGTCATCCTGAAGGCTGTTTCTTTCCCTAACAGATCATTCATTATCAGAAATGTTAACGGGAAAGAAACAGACTGAAGGATCTAGCCCGGGGTGGAATGGGTGTTTTTTTCTTGGCGGGGATTTCGCCTTGCTTCTGGCTAGATCCTTCGCCTTTTTTCTCCCCTATCTTTATTCCCCTATCCTGATAAACAAAAATATTTACATACTAATCACCACATATTTATTGTTTATCAATAATTTTTTATCTTTGCGCCATAAACGAACTGAGCAGCATTATGGATAAAAAAATTTCAACCATGTTTCTTCAGGCAGTAGTCGTGCTGATCGGCGTGGTGGTCCTGACGATTTTGATTGTTTTACCCACGAGAGAAGGAAGGGCCGAAAACCTGGATTTGTTTCATATTTACGCTGACCCTTTAATTTTGTATTGCTACACTGCCTCCATTTCATTTTTTGTGGCGCTGTACAAGGCTTTCAAACTATTAGCATATATTAGAAGGAATCAGGTATTCTCCAGGGGGGCTGTAAAGGCAATAAAAGGCATAAAATATTGTGCCATGCTTCTGGGTATTTCTATCTTGCCGACAGGCGTATATATCCGGGTATTCCATCCTGAGGAGGACGATCCTGCAGGCTTTATATCCCTGTGTATCATGGCCACATTTGCATGTATCGTGGTTGCCACTGCCGCTGCTATTTTTGAAAAAATCCTGCAAAATGCCGTGGATATGAAATCCGAAAACGATTTAACAATTTAGGGTATGGCGATTATTGTAAACTTGGACGTCATGATGGCAAAACGAAAGATTTCGCTGAATGTGCTTTCCGAAAGGGTGGATTTGACCTTGTCCAACCTTTCTATCTTGAAGACTGGAAAAGCGAAAGCTATTCGTTTTAGCACCCTGGAAGCGATCTGCAAGGCTTTAGACTGCCAACCTGGGGATATCCTGGAATATGTGAAGGATGATCAATAACAGGTACTTCGGGTCCGGTATAACGGGGAAGAAAAAAGACTCAGGATGACAGCCCACGTTGATATAGGCTTTTGGGACAATCGTTTAACAAAAAACGGATTGTCAAGCAAAACGTAGGTAGTCCTCCTCAGGAAAACGTTCGGAAGTCGTTGCGGTAGACTTGACACGTCGGAAGCGTTTCGGTACGCTTCCGACGTGTCAAGTCTACCGCAACGAGAAGCACCCCAAAAACATTTTAGGAGGGCTTCTCAGCGATATTCTGGCTATGCAACGCATCCAAAATCTACCCTCCCCCCCCATTTTTTTTAAGATTTATTGTGTTATTTTGCACCCACACAATAACCCATCATGCGCATCCAACGTATCCGACTGCTTAACCTGAATTCCCTGCGCACACGCGTGGAACTCGATTTTACGCAGCCGCCGTTTACCTACACGGGTTTATTCGCCATAACGGGCGATACCGGTGCGGGCAAAACCACGATCTTGGATGCCATAACCCTCGCTTTATATGGCAAAACCGCCCGCAGCCACCAAAGTGAGGTGATGTCGAATGGGGCCACGGAGGCCTGGGCGGAGGTGGAGTTCAGCAGCTCGGAGGGGCAGTTTCGCACGAAATGGATGCAGGCGCGGGCACGCACGGGTACGCTCAAAACACCCATTCGCGAATTTGCGGAATTGCAAGCCGATGGAGCATGGCTGGTGCTGGCTACCGGCGTAAAAGAGGTGGATCAATGGGTGGAAAGCAAAAGCGGACTCAATTTTGCGCAGTTCAGGCGTTCGGTGTTGCTTGCACAGGGCGATTTTGCGGCATTTCTGAAGGCCAGTCCCGATGAACGCGGGGCTTTGCTGGAACAAATTACCGATACGGAAATTTACAGCCGACTCTCTAAAGCGGCATTTGAGCGGTTTAAATTAGAAAAACAAAAACTCGATCTACTCCTCCAGGCAAGCGCGCAACTGCAATTGTTGTCGCCGGAAGTGGTGCTTGATTTGCAACAGCAATTGGAAGCGTTAAAATCGGAATCCATTCGGCTGAGTAGCGAAATTGGCAGTTTGCGCGATAACCAGCGCTGGCTCGAACAAGTGCGCAGCATCGAGGAAAAGATCGCGGCATACGGGTTGCAAGGCCAGGAACTGGTGGAACAACAAACAAAACTTGCCCCCGAATTTACCCGTCTGGAACTACACCGGCAAACAATCCCCTTGCAGCCGCAAATCGTGCGTTTGTCGGAATTAGCAAATAGTGCGCAAGTCCTGCAAACGGAAATTGCACGCCTGGAACTGGAAATTACCAGCACGGAAACCCAGGCCCAGCAAGTAAAAGAAACCCTGCAAGGCGCAGAAACAGCCCTGGAAGCGGCGGAGCACGAACGCAATACCGCAGAGCCCGTTTTTCAATTGGTGCGCCGACTGGATGCGCAAATTTTGAGCGCCCAACAAAACACTGTGGCACTTAAAGATGCCTTGGAGCCGCAAGTGTTCAAAAAAACAGCCTTAGAAGCGGAAGTTGTGCAGACCACGGCGCTACAACAAAGCTTGCAACAAAACTGGGAAGATCTGAAAACCTGGGATTTGGCCCATCCCGATGCCGATCAATTGTCGCAAGCGCTGCCCCTGGCCGAACAACACCGGGAGCGCATGTTGACGCTGCACCAAAGTTTGCAAAAATCAAAAGCAGATTTGGAAGCTTGCCTGGCCCGTAATGCCGAATTGGAGGCGCTTCGTTCAGACTTGACGCAACATGTGCAAAAAGCCGAATCAAATACGCTGTCGGGAAAAAATCAGTTGGAAGCCCTGATTACGCGTTTTGAATTACCCAGTTTATCCGATGCCGAAGAAGTCTTAATCGAAAAAAGCAACCAGCTCGGACTACAACTGCAACGCCTGGAAGATTTTAACCGCCTGCACGCGGCTTATCGACAAGCTTTACGCGCTTTGGAGCAGATACGCGAAGAACAGGCTAATTATTACGCTGAGTCCTATCATATTGAAAATGAACTGCTTACCACGCTTGATCTGCTGAGCGAACTGGAAGAGAAACGCCAACGCAAACAAGCGCGCTACGATCGGGAAAACTTGCTGATCAATTACGAACGGGAGCGCAGCACCTTGAAGGCGGACGAACCTTGTCCCTTGTGTGGCAGCACCGAGCATCCATTTCGCTTGCATCCCCTCGAAAATTATGTGGATGATGCGCGGCAGGAACTCGAACAAGTGCTCCAACAAGTGCAATCCATTGAAAAACAACAGGCGCAACTGCTGAACCGCCAATTGCTGTTGCGCGATCGCATGGATAGCGTGGAGGAAGATTTTGGCGCGGTGCTGCGTGGACAAACCCAACTTGCGCTTACGCAATTGCAGGTGCAAGAGTACCAGATTCGTCAGTTGTTGCCCGGTCTGGAAAGCCCTGATTTTGATGCCCGCGAACAATTGCTGGAAGAACGCATGGTTACCTTGCGTGCTGACTTTCAATATTTTAACGATGCCAAAGCGCAATTCCAACAACAACTAAAATCCTTACAGGCGGCTGAAAAGGCACAATTGGAGGCGCAGCAGGCTTTACAGCAACACGATTACCAACAGGCTTTGCTGGAAACGGAGCAATCCAACCACCAGGAGCGCATCAACGCATATTCCACCCAATTCGAGGAGGAAGAAAAGGGCATTAACCTGGTGTTGGCACCTTTTGGTTTGACGTTTGAGTTTGGCCCTGCATTTCGGCAGCAGTTTGAGCAATTGCGCACGGTATTGCAGCAGTTTCTGGAAAATTCGGCCCGAAAACTGGATATCAGCCAGCAATTAGCGGCTGCAGAACAAGGATTGGAGCAATTGCGGAAACAAATCCAGGAACGCACGGAAAACATCGCCCAATTACAGGCACAACAAGCCGATGCGCAATTAAAACAGGAAGGCCTGCAAGCCGAACGGATGCAATTGTTCGGCACCGACGATCCGGATCAGGTGCAATCGACCCTGGACCAGAAAATCATCCAGTTGCGGCAGGAAACGAAAGGATATAACGCCCAATATCAAAGTCTAAGCGAACAGTTAGCCGCCGCGCGTGCAGGCCTGTCTACCCGTGCGCAACAAGCGGCTGACCTCGAACAGGATCAGCAAAAAGTACGGCAACAATTGGAGTTAGGCCTGCAAAACACCGGATTTGGGGATGTCCAGGCTTTGTTGGAGGCCGTTTTACCCCTTGAAACGGCGGCTAAAATCGAACAAAAAGCCGCCGATTTACAACAACAGGAACGCACCCGCCAGGAAAGACTTGCAGAATCGGAACAGGCCTTGAAAAATGCCATGGCCAATCGCTTTCCGCTGCTGGACCAGGTGGAGTTGCAGCAACTATTGCAAACCGCAGAAGGCGCGTATGAACAAATTTTGTTGCGCTCTGGCGGATTTCAGGAGCAATTGAATGCCAATACATTACGCCAGGAGCAAGCCCAGGAATTGCTGCAAAAAAAGGAAGCCCAGGCCATAGAACAAGCGCGCTGGGAGCAATTGAATGAAATTATTGGTTCGGCCAGTGGCAGTGTTTTTCGCAAATTTGCCCAAAGTCTTACCTTGCAACAACTGTTGCAGCATGCCAACCGCCATTTCAGCAAATTGCAAGGCGGCCGTTATCGCTTGCGCAAAAAACCCGATGCTGAACTGGAACTGGAAATAGTGGATACCTTTCAAGCCGATTTTGTGCGCTCGGTATCCACCCTAAGCGGCGGGGAAACGTTTTTGACCAGTCTGGCGCTCGCTTTAGGCCTGGCAGACCTTGCCGGTAAAAAGACCCAAATCCAAACCTTGTTTATTGATGAAGGTTTTGGTGCTTTGGACGAAAACGCCCTCGAACTGGCCATTTCTACCTTGGAAGCCTTGCAAGCCCGCGGGGTATTAATTGGCGTGATTTCGCATATTCGCGAAATGAAAGAACGCATTGGAACCCAGGTGCAGGTTTTGCGGCAAAATGATGGGTTTAGCATTGTAATTCCACCTAAAATGTAAGGATATGGCCACTTCACGACCAAAAATTGATCTTCCCAACCAACCCCTCGAATTGATCCTGCACGCGGGCGCCATTTTGCTGGTTTGCATCGGCTGGGGTTTGTATTTCCAAAATATAGCCGCTATGCCGGACAAAATACCGATCCATTTCGACCTCCAGGGAAATGTCGATCGTTACGGCAGCAAATCCAGTTTGATGTGGCTGGCACTGCTCAGCACTTGTACCGTGCTTGGGTTGATCCTTTTATCCCGTTTTCCACATTATTTTAATTACCCGACCAAAATAACCGCCGAAAACGCAGCATTTGAGTACCAAAAAGGCAAAACCGTACTTGCCTTCGTAAATGTGCTCACCGCCGCTTTATTGACTTATATTTTACAACGCCTGTGTCAAGTGAACACCAGCGGCGTGGAAAATTTGGGACCTGTATTTTATGTACTGATCAGCCTCGTTGTGGTTTTACCGATGGGACTTATCTTGTTTTGGAACAAAAAATAGGCTTAGAGTCCTTTTACGTCTACTTGTAATTTCCCTTTCGAAAACAGATTCACTCGAATACTATTCGGCATAATCCGGGTGTTCTCCACGGTAAGCGTATCCACCGTGCCGCTCAACACCACGCCCGGCTGAATCGGATAGTACTTTAAGGTATTTTGAATTTCAGCGCGCAAGGCTTTGATGTTTTCGTCGAGCGGAAAAATCATCGAATCCTTCATTTTCTTCTTGATGGTGCCCTGGAAAATCCAGGAAGCCGATTTGAGCAGCATATTTTTGGTGTCAAAATGAAAATCAAAATCGGTCATTTCAATTTGGTTCTTCTGGGCATTGTACACCGGACGACCCATGAAGTAGATATTGCCGACAAACGAGCCCGAAAGCAGGGTATTCACCACAATACGGTCGTTGTTGCCCCATATTTGTAAATCATCCACTTTTACTTTTTTCTTGCCAGACTCAAAAACCTGTCCGACCATAAACGTACGCGCGATGCGTTCGGCCTCCGGAAATGGCACATCGGTGGCCACCCGCACCTGAAATTCATCAGGCGTATTGTCGTATTCAATATTGCGCAGCAGGGGCAAACTGGTATTTTCCCGAAAAGCCGGTTGGGCCCCAAAATTCACATCATTCAAACAATCCACCGAAATTTTGGCCTTGATGCTGTTCCAATCGGTCACAATCGGCGTCATGCTGATGCCCGTTGGGGTGGTTTTGATCCACATTTTATATTCATCCGACAACAACGTGGGGGTTTGCAGGGCATTCCACACTTCCTGGACCGCCGGACGAAGGCTCAATTGCTGACTCACCAAACGATCGATGGTTTGGGTAAGGTCTTTTTTACTGCGCCCAATGGCGAGGTTGGCAATCGATTCGATGGAAACATTGCCCATGCCAGTTTTCAGCACGGGTTTGCTCAGCCATTCATGGTATTCGAGCACGGTGTTGGTTTGGATCGACCAGTCTTCCTTGATGGCAAACGTGGTTTTGAACGACAGCCCAATTTCCGCTTCGGCTTCGGCTTCACTCACGTACAGGTTTTTCTTTAACCACAATTTTAACGGAACATAATATTTAATCGTTTGTCCATTCAGGTTTAAGGTGATATCCCGACTTTTCCAGGCATTCATCATAAACCCGTCGTTGTTGTTGTCGGTATAGGAATAGTCTTCGTACAAGGCTTTGCCCGACAGTTTATTGTTGATGCTGGTCACCAGGTCGCTGATGGAAATATTGACCGGGATGGAGATGGTTGAAACTAAAGGCGCTTCTACGGCGGTATTGTATTGTTCGGCGGGTTTGGGCGCGTCGGTTTTGGGAACGGTTTTGCAAAAAGCGAGCAACAAGCAGCAAGCCAAGAGGCTAAGAATTTGGGTTTTCATTTGAAATTTTCCTAAGTCGTGAAAGTCGATGCAATATTAGGGGTATTGCAGGAAATGTGCCAAGTTAGGTGGTGAGAAACCTGTAATTTTCAGGCACGTGTTTT
>Ga0247833_1001509_pt1 | contig 37463 bp, 25 predicted proteins | sample LaCruzMarch2015__7_FD_187117 | JGI IMG/M metagenome (GOLD analysis project Ga0247833, IMG submission 187117) | Freshwater microbial communities from meromictic Lake La Cruz, Castile-La Mancha, Spain - LaCruzMarch2015_8m | ecosystem: Environmental > Aquatic > Freshwater > Lake | place: Spain...
GTCACCTTCCAAGGGGCCGTCAAGCCAAGAACCTGCTGGTAGAGCTCCGTGTCGAACATCCGCCTTGCCTCCGGGGAAAGGCGGCATTCTCCCCTACGGAGCTACCCACAAAAATCCCCGATGGACCCTCTTTTTCATACGCCGACATTATCGTGGTATCGCACGATGCGCGTGCTTGGTGCTCTGCGTTGCACACCTCGCCACGACGCTCGTGACGTCACTGCCGGCGGTACCCGACCCACGCCTGCTGTGGGAGGCCGTGCAAGTGGGCCTATGGTCGCCTGCTGGTCAGCCCGACGAGTCCCCCGGCTTCCGCCGGTAGCTTTTATGGGGACTCGGCGTCCTATCGGCCGCCGTCGCGGAGGGTCTCCGCCTTGCGGACGAGGTCGAGAAACTCTGCGCGGTAGCCCCCCCGATCCTGCCCGAGCGCACCCGCGGCAATCTTCGCCACCAGCGGCAGCGTGGCCTCCCCCTTGTATTCGCTGTTGCGAAGCACCATTCCGAAGGCTGCCACGGCACCGGCGAACCGTAGATCGGCGGAAGCCTGTTCGAAAGCTCCACCGCGATCGACGAGCGGTACTTCATCCAGCGTGCTCGCATCGCCTTCTGGCTTCTTCCACCGCAGCTTCACCGTAAGCAGCTCCCGGCTTGTTTCACCATCGACGAGCGCGGCCTCAAGGGCAGGCTTCGGCTGCGTCGCCTGATACTTGAGCGGCTCCGCCCCGGCCGACCCTTCGCTGCCGTCGCCTACCAGCTCGATCTCGTAGAGGGCCGTGACGCTGTGCCCGGCGCCAATCTCGCCGGCGTCTTTTCTGTCGTTGCGGAAATCCTCGGCCGCCATGATCCGGTTCTCGTAGCCGAGCAGGCGATAGGAGGCCACCTGCGCCGGGTTGAACTCCACCTGGATTTTCACATCCTTCGCGATCGTGATCGTGCTGCCCGTGAGCTGCTCCACGAGCACCTTCCGCGCCTCGCGGGCGCCGTCGATATAGGCGTAGATGCCATTGCCGTTATCGGCGATCTTTTCCATCTTCGCGTCCTGCAGGTTGCCTTCGCCGAAGCCGAGCACCGTGAGAAAGGTGCCGCCGGCCGCCCTCTGCTTGATCAGGTCCACGAGTGCCTCGTCGCTGGTCACTCCCACGTTCAGGTCGCCGTCGGTGGCGAGGATCACCCGGTTCACGCCGCCAGGGATGAACCGTTCCGCCGCCTGCTCGTAGGCCAGGTTGATGCCGGCGCTGCCATGCGTGGAGCCGCCCGGCGAGAGCGCCTCGATCACCGCGAGAATCTTTCCCTTTTGATCACCGCTGATGGCGGGGAGCTTCACACCTGCGTCGCCGGCATAGGTGACGATCGCCACCGAGTCGTTTTCCGTGAGCTCCTCGACCAGCATCGCGAGGGCCTGCTTCACCAGCGGCAGCTTGTTCGCCGCTGCCATCGAGCCCGACACGTCGATGAGAAACACGAGGTTCCCGGCGGGCCGCTCGCGGCGGTCGATGTCGCGGCCCGCAAGACCGATGCGAACCAAACGCCGGCCGGAGTGCCAGGGGCACTCGGCCGCCTCGAGCGTCACCGAGAACGGCCTGTCGCCGACGGGCTGCGGGTAGTCGTAGCGAAAATAGTTCACCATCTCCTCGATCCGTACCGCACCCGGGGGAGGCAGCCGGCCAGAGGTGAGAAACCTACGCACGTTGGCGTACGACGCCGTATCGACGTCGATCGAAAACGTGGAGAGCGGCTGCTCCGAAGATGTCCGCGGCCGGTTCTCGTCAAACCGGGCATACCGCTCGCCGGCCTGTGCATCCTGCTGCTGTCGCTGCCCCCCGACAGACTGCATTTCGAGTTCCCGAGCATCGCGGTCGCCGGCCAACCTGCGGGCTCCGGGAGCCGGTGCGGCAGCCATGGCGATATCCGCCGGCGCGGCAGGCATTGCAGTCCCTCTTGCAGCCCCCAATCGATCTCTCGACTTGTCGACCTGCTCCGTGGCTGATCTTTTTTCCGACGCCAACTGATCGCTCGCCAACGTCGACATAGATGGTTGTCCCTTCGCCCGCTCCTGGAGAGCGGTCGCAACTCCTTCCGTTCGGACTTCCGACCGACGTTGGGCGATCTCACGAGCCATTCGCGGCTGCATCTCCAAGGACGGCACGAGCACCGCCGTCACCATCACGAGCACGGTCGCCAGCAACGAAGCGGCGAGTGCCAGTCCCCTGCCGAACCGGCTCTGGGCAGGCTGCGGAGCGACAACGACATCCGACTCGAGCGGCCCCCCCTCTGCTTTGCCGCCGTTCGCCGCGATTGCCGCGACCACCGCCCGACGCAATTCCGGAGACCGCGGCACGTCGTCGGTCGTTTGACCGGCCCGTAGCGCCGCCGCCACCCGACCAATCTCGTCGACCGTCCGCCGCTCCTCGTGCCGCACGGGGTCGGCAAGCAGCCGCTCGACGACAGCCTGCTCGTCGCCCTCGAGTTGCCCGAGAGCGTGCGCCGTGAGCAGCGCATCCGCGGCCTCGCGGCCGCGCGGCGCCGGCTGGTCGCTGCTGGACTGGGCACTGTTGGACTGGGCACTGTTGGACTGGGCACTGTCGAACTGGGACTCGTTGAAGTTTTCGGTGGTCATGGTCTGCCTCGGTGGGTGTGTCAGGAGTTTGATGCGTTCTGCGCGGGCCGATGGCCGTCTGGTACCAGCAGGTCACGCACCAGCGGGTGCCCGCGGAGGGCGGTGAGGCCGCGATGTGCCAGCACGCGGACATGCCCCTCCTGCCGGCCGGTGACCTCGGCGATCTGGCGGTAGGTGAGCCCCTCGCACCAGAGGTCGATCGCCTCGCGTTGCGGCGCCGGCAGATCCTCGAGCAGGTCGCGGAGCCGCGCGGCCAGATCGGCTCGCTCGGCCGACATGGCCGGATCAGCCTCGCGACTGCCGGGGTGGCCAACGGCAGACGGCGAGTCGCGTGGTTCATCGAGCAACGAGTGCTCGCGGCCCGAGCGGCGGAGATGATCGATCGCCCGGTTGCGGCAGACGCGAAACAGCCACGGTGCCACCCGCCCATCGAGCCGCTCTCGCGACTCGTCGCAGAGTTTCACGAATGCGTGCTGCACCACGTCGGCGGCTAGGTCGACGTCGTCGAGCAGCCGCCTCGCATAACGCAGCAGCGGCCGTTCGTAGAGATCGACGGCCTCCAACACCCAGCCATGGGATTCGCCACTGGAGGACATACGTTGCTTCCCGGAGGTTCTGACGCCGGTCGACCTTACAGGATGGCCTGTCGATCCGTCTGGAAGAAAGAACGCTGCCGCCCGGAATTCGTTACAGCCCGCCCAAAAAAAGAAAAACCCCCGCCCACCACGACTTTTTTCTGGACGGATCCTGATTGCGTGGCGACAGTTACACGGATCGATCCCCCGTCCACCCCGAGACCCGTCTCATGGCATCCGCTCCCGAAGTGCTCGTCGAATTCGTGAAGGCCTGCCTGGAACGCGGGATGCCCCGGGCCGACATCGCCAGCGCGGTCGAATCCGGCGGGTGGTCACCGCGCGAGGCAAAGGCCGCCCTCGACGCCTTCGCCGACACGACACTGCCCATACCCGTGCCCAGGAAACGGGTGTCGAGCTCACCACGCGACGCCTTTCTCCATCTGCTTGGCATGGCCATGCTCTACACGGCCGCATTCGCCACCGGCACGATCCTGTTTCAATTCGTCGATCGCTGGCTGCCCGCGGCAACGGACGATGCGCTCGGTATCTCCAGTGGCTCGCTGCGGGCGGCGGCGGCCGCGTTGCTCGTTTCGCTTCCGATCCTGGGGCTGGCGCACCGCACAATCGGCCGCGATGCGAGCCGCGACCCGGCCCTGCGGCTGACTCCGATCTATCGCACCCTCGCCTACCTCACGCTGCTGATTACATCGCTCGTCATGGCCGGCGACCTGATCGCCGCAATCATCTGCTTCCTTTCGGGAGACTTGACGGTTCGCTTCATCCTCAAGGCCTTGATCATTCTCCTGCTCTCCGGCGGCATCTACCTCTGGTTTTCAAGCGACGTCGGGCGCGAGGAGAGCATCACCACCACAACCGGAACAGCCACGATCCCGCCCTCACCGCTCTGGCGGGATTGGCTTCACCGGATCGGCGCGGCTGTGGCCATCGTCTCGATGCTGGCCGCGCTCTATGCCGCCGGCAGTCCGTTCCGACAACGGCAGCTCCGGCTCGACGCCCGACGCATTGGTGACCTCCGTGCCATCCAGCAGAACGTCGAAACCTACTTCGAACGCGAGGGCGTCATGCCCGTCACGCTCGAGGCGCTCGCGGACAACCCGGCAACATTCCTGCAGAACACGACCGACCCCGTGACGGGACAACCGTATCGATACGAGCGGATCGACGCCGACATGTACACGCTCACCGCAATGTTCGACCTGCCCTCGCCTTCCGAACAGGAGCAGCCCACATGGAATCGCGATGGGTTTTTCAAACACGACGCCGGCGAACACTCGTTCCGGCTCTCGGCGCCAAAACAGCCCAAACCCTAGGGAGTGCATGAAACGAAAAACCCGGCCGGGAGAAGGCTCCCGGCCGGGTGGTCAACTTTTTCAGGGAACAGGTCCCGTTCGGCCGCACGCTCGACTAGAAGCCGGCGTAGGTGACGAGGATGTCGCCGTGCTTCTGGAAGCGGATGATCACCGAGCAGCCACAGGCGTAGTCATACTTCACCTGGCCGCAGCCCAGCAGCGTGCACCGCGAGCTCTCGCACGGGCAACCCTGGCAGCAGGCAGGCAGGCAGACCGGCACGGCAACCGTCTGGCAGGTTTCCGGGCTCGTTGGGTTCAAGACCGTCTCGTAGGTCGGCTCCTCGCAGCAGCCCTTTGCACACTTGTGCTTGTGGGCATGCTTGTGCCGGTATTTGATGCAGGGATTCGTCGGGCAGCAGGTCTCGGCACCGCAGCCGGGCTCAAACCCGCACGACGGCTCGAGGCCGCAGGCCGGCTCGAATGCCGAGCAGCCGACTTCTGCCGGAGCAGCACAGCCCGGTTCGGCATGACGACGATGGTGGCCGAAGCCGGCGTCGGCCAGCGAGCTGACGGCAAACGACAAAGCAGCGGCAAGACCGCAGAGAAACAGCGAACGACTCATGACGTGAGCCTCCAAAAAGAAAAGTCTGGCAGTGACTGGGGGGACCGCAGAAATGGGGTCTGCGGGCGAAGCCGGGATGCCGCCCGAAAGCTTCATCTAACTCTGGCACACAAATGGCGGATGTCAAAAAAAAGGCATCAGCAACTCAGTAGCAGCCTCACGCCATCATCTGGCGGAAGCGGCCGAAGAGGTAGGCGGAATCGTGCGGGCCGGCCGCCGCCTCAGGGTGATACTGCACGCTCGCGGCATTGGCCGTGGTGTGTCGCACGCCCTCGATCGTGCCGTCGTTGAGATTCCGGTGCGTCACGACCAGTTCCGGTGGCAGCGTCGCCTCGTCCACGGCGAAGCCATGGTTTTGCGACGTGATCTCCACCTTGCCCGTCTCGAGATCCATCACCGGCTGATTCGCACCACGATGGCCAAACTTCAACTTGAACGTCTTCGCACCGCAGGCCAGCGACAGCAGTTGGTGGCCGAGGCAAATCCCGAACATCGGCACCTTGCCGACCAGGTCGCGAACCGTGTCGACGCAGTAGCCGAGCACCTCCGGATCGCCGGGGCCGTTGGAAAGGAATACGCCGTCGGGCTTGTGGGCGAGCACCTCGGCCGCCGTGGCCTTCCCGGGCAGCACGGTCACGCGGCAGCCGGCGGTCGTCAGGTGCCGCGCGATATTCCATTTCATGCCGTAATCGAGTGCGACCACGTGCTTCGTGCCGCTCGCGACGGCCGGAGGCGTCGGATAGACGCCTCCTTCCAGCGGCTGCACGAGCGGGCGGGCCCAGTCATCGAGCGGCTCGATCCACGCTTGATCTGACTGAGGCATCACCTCGCTGACAAGATCACGGCCCACGAGCGTCGGTGCCGCCTTCGCCATCTCGACGAGCTTTGCCGGATCGAGCACCTCGCTCGACACCACGCCCGTCATCGCGCCGCGAATCCGCAGCCGGCGGACAAGCGCCCGCGTGTCGATGCCCGCGAGCCCCACGACGCCCGCCCGCGCGAGATAGTCACCCAGCGTGCCTGTGGCGGTGAAGTTACTCGCGATACGGCTGGCCTCGCGGACGATGAAGCCTGCCATCTGGAGCCCGCCGCTCTCGACGTCGGCCTCGTTCACGCCGTAGTTGCCGATCTGCGGCGCGGTCATCGTCAGGATCTGGCCGCGGTAGCTGGGATCGGTGAGGATCTCCTGATACCCCGTCATCGAGGTATTGAAGCAGACCTCACCAGACACGGTGCCCATGGCTCCAAACGACTCACCCCAGTAGACCGTGCCGTCTTCGAGTGCCAGTGCCGCGCGTGCCACGCCAAAACCCCTACACAGTGTGGAATCCTGCCTTCTAGGACCGCATCATAGCACAGAACCGTGGCGACAAGATTGCATCTTGTTGGGCTCTGGTTCTCCGCCGTGGCGACAAGATTTTATCTTGTTGGGCTCTGGTTCTCCCCCGTGGCGACAAGATTGCATCTTGTTGGGCTTTGGTTCTCCCCCGTGGCGACAAGATTGCATCTTGTTGGGCTCTGGTTCTCCCATTCGGCAAGTTAAAAACTCGCCACCACGCCACCACGGCTCCGCTCGTTCTCTCCCGCTCACGGCGTCGGGCTGGCCGTCACCAGCACGTCGGTCGGATCCTCGACGAGCACGAGCCCGCGAAACCGCACCTCCTGCGGCACCTTGTTGGAGTGCAGCTGCAGGCCGATTGGACCGGCCTCGCAGAGCTCCGGCTTCGGGTCGGTCCAGTCGAGCACCTCTTTCCCATTCACGGCAAACCGGATCCGGCTGCCGATGGCGAGGATCTCCATCTGGTTCCAGTCGTGCTGCTTGCCGGCGGCCTTCGCCCGGCCATCCTGATCGCCGCTGATGCCATTGCGGCGGTAGAGGTCGTAGAGCCCGTAGCCCGACGGAAACATCACGAGATGGCCCTGGTAGCTCGACGCCTCGCCGTCCTTGTCAAACTTCTTGCCCCAAATCGCAACGCCCGAGTGCATCTCGCTCGTCGCAAGCTTGCCTTCGAGGAGCAGGCGGAAATTACGATAGGGCTTCTTCGTGAGCAGGTAGGTGCTCACCTTCGGTGCGTTGGCCTCGGTGTTGCGTCCGACGATCTCGCCGTTCTCGACCGACCAGTAGGGATCGACGTGCCCCTCCCAGCCCTCGGTGTCACGACCATTGAACAGCTTCACTGCTTTGGACTGTTCTGCCTCCGGCAGCTTCACCGAGGCCGCCCAGCCCGAGGCCGCGGCGGCTTCACCCGGCGCGACGGCCAGTTCGGCGACCGGCTTGCCGTCGTCCTGCAGTTTGCCGGCGGCCCAGAGTGTGCCGCGGGTCACGAGGTCGAGGAACTCCGGTGTCTCGACGGTGTGGGTGTAGTGGCCGATCGTCGTGCCGAAGACGCGGGCCTTGCCGTATTGATTCGTCCAGATGACCGTCTGGTTGGTCTTCCGTTCCCGGCTCATCGCCTCGGCCAGAGGCTTGGCGGTGTCCCACACCTTGTCGCAGTAATACAACTCCTCCATCGGCACCTCCCATGCCTTGGGCAGCCCGGTGAGGATCGGATGCTCAGCGATGAGGTTGGCGGTGTACTCATACTTCGCGCCGTGGCCGGGCGACGTGATGCCGACAAACTTGAACCAGTCGTCGTTGCCCGCTCGATAGCAGTGCATGGCGCAGTGCATCAGCACGGCGGGGGTGCCCTTTTCATGCTCAGCGACAATCTGCTTGAGAAACTCCGGATCCTTGACGCCGGCGAAGCACTCGTTGTGGAAGACCACGTCGTAGCCCTTCGACCAGTCGGGCTTCGAATAGATGGAGACCTTATGGTCGGTGGTCGTGCCCCCCTCGTGGATCACCGTGCAGTTGATCCGCGCCCGCGACGCCATGCCCTGCGTGATCACCTTCTTCTGGCCGTCGTAGTCGTGGCAGCAACCGCCTGTGATGTAGAGCACCTCGAGCGGCTTGCCCGTCTCGGCGGCCTGCCCAATGACTGCCGAAAAGCCGGCCCACAGGCACGAAAGACCGATCACCCAGCGACATACGAGGGCAGCACGCATCATGAGAGAAAGTCCTTCCAAGCGGAGACGGGAGTGAAAGCGATAGACCTGAGGTATGCTCAACCGTTACGGGAACGGTGTCAAGCAGGCGATGCCCAGACCGACCGCCCAGACCGACCGCTCTGGCCGTGAAATAGACCGGGGAACAGACTGGCGACCAGGCCTTCCTCGAGTCGTTAGGCCAGCGGGTTATGCCAGCGCAGCCCGGCAAACCGCCCAAAGTCGCGATCGTCGCTGTGCACCGTGGCAGCCTGCTCAACGGCATGGGCGGCAATCAGGGCATCGGTGGCCAGGTTGCCACCCGTGCCTGCCGACTCCATGAGCGAGAAGAAGATTCGCAGCGTATCGGTGGTGGGCGAAAGAAGGCGAACGTGAGACTGGGCGAACCAAGTCTCGACAATGGCACGGGCTTCGGCGGCTGTCACTGGCCTTTCACAGATCGTGGGATGCGTGAGGAGCCGCGTAAAAGCCAACACGACCACCCACGGTATCCCGACCGGTTCGTCGCCCGACAGCGTTGACTCCCACCACTGCCTCGCCGCCACATGCCGCGGAGCCAGGGCGTCGTAGGCGAACACGAGAAGGTTTGTGTCGACAACGATCACGAGGCGTCTCGGTCCGACTCGACCTCGAGTTGGTCGTAGACTTGGTTGAGGCTCATGCCGAGCACCGCGGCTCTCATTCCGAGCCTTAATGGCTTGATGCGCACGCCGCGGCGTTGGCCTCGAACTGCCGCCAGCCCGCGTTGGAGCGTCTCCTCCAGCACGGCGCGAAACGGCCGCCCCGTTCGAGACGCCCGCGCCCGCAATTCCCTCAGTAAGGCATCATTGATGTCAACTGTTGTCCTCATCGTAGCATCATGATGTAGTGCCGTTGCACCGTCAAGGAAAGCACCTTCAAGGACTCATCTGGCTGAGCATTGCACTAACCCATTGCCGCAGAGGCCGCAGGACAGGCCGCGGCCGCAAGTCCTCCGCAGCCCCGAGGCAGCATTGGCCACCTGGCCAATGGTGGGGCGAGGGGGCGGGGTGTAACCTATGGCTATCGGGGCGGTGTGCCGGCTTCTTCCAAAACCGGCGGCGGTCAAAACGCTCATCTATCAGTGAGTACGCACAGAAGGGGCGAGGGAAGCATGCATTCTCACGATCTCAAGCCGACGAAACGTCGGGCCTTCACGCTCGTCGAACTGCTCGTTGTGATTGCCATCATCGGCACGCTCGTCGGCCTGCTCCTGCCAGCCGTGCAGTCGGCTCGCGAATCGGCTCGGCGGATCACCTGCTCCAATAATCTCAAGCAACTTGGTTTGGCGATGCATGGCTACGAGTCGGCCAATAGAACTCTGCCCTACGGCCAGGGTGGGCCCGTCGAATCGAACATGATCTACGGGTCCAGCGCGGTCTCCACCGACAGCATTCCCACGCCAGGAACCACTCTCGACAACGGGCAGGTCTACCCAGGGGCCGGCGCCTGCAGTGGGCTTATCGCAATGCTGCCCTACATGGAAAACGAGTCGCTCTATCAGAAGATCGTACCTGTCAAACTGAAGGACTATCGCAGTAATTCAGCGACGAGCCCCTGGACTCAGCAGATCAGCCAGTTGCTCTGCCCGTCGGACGGCCCGCGGCCGACAACCGGAATGCTGGCGGGCGAGACCAACTACCTGCTCTCTGTTGGCGACAACTGCAATGACCTCCGAGTGGATCAGAGTGTGACCAAAGCTGGCTCCTCGCCCACAGCGGTCGGTTGGCGTGGGCTGTTTGGTGTCAATAGTGCCATCCCAATGAAGCAGATCACCGACGGGCTGTCGTCGACGCTGGCGATATCTGAGGGCACTCGGCCGCCGGGCACGAATGCAATCGGCGACGTTCCCCCGAAAGCCTCGGATGCCAACTCCGGCAACAACTCAAACTCGCCATCGGCATGCCTGACAGACTTCAACAGCAACTGGGCCGTCTCTGGCAATATCATCGAGCGGTATCGGAGTAACGGCTGCCTCTGGGCAGGACGGCTAGGCTGGTATTGCTTCAACACCATCCTGCCGCCGAATACGGGTGTGTGCCAGAACATCAATAACACAGGCGTAATACCTCCCCGTAGCCGCCACAGCGGCGGGGTAACGGCACTCTTTGCCGACAGTGCCGTGAGGTTTATCAGCAACAACATCGATTACGGTGACCTCACGAAGTCGCTGAGCACGAGTAACACCAGCCCCAGGTGGCCGCAGAGCCCCTATGGCGTCTGGGGGGCAATCGGCACGCGGGCAGGTTCGGAAACAGCACGGCTTGATCAGTGAGGCCCTCCATGACAACCACTCGCCTGCCAACGGCCGTGAATATTTCGAAGCGATTCAGCCTCGTGGCAGGAGCATGGTGCCTGGCTGCGGTGGTCGTGGCTGCGGGCTGTTCACGCTATCGCGAAGACGAATGGAGCCGCGACTGGCCGGCCCGGGTGCCCGCCGGCGGCATGGTCACCTATTTGGGAACACCGGTGGAAAAGGCAACGGTGGTCCTGACAATCCGCCGGGAGGACAAGGGCCGGTTCTACAATGCCACTGCCACGACCGATTCAGCGGGGAAGTTCGTGTTGCGGACGTTCCGCCCCGACGACGGTGCGGTTGTGGGCACCCACAGGGTGCAGATTCAGAAAGTCACCTTCAGTGAGCGGCCCACGGCTCTGCCTCCCATGGCCGACTTCACGCCCGTGGAAACCTCCCACCTGCCAAAGCTCTATGGATCGCCCGACACGTCCGGCCTGACGGCCGAGGTGACTGAGAAGGGACCCAATCAGTTTGTCTTTGAGCTGAACGACTCGCCTACTACCGCGGCGCAGAGACATTAAACGGGGTCGCACCTCTTTTCTGCCCTCGACCGAAGAAGTTGGCCCCGTGGCCACGAGTTTTTAACTTGTGGAATCGATGTCGGGGACACGGACAAGTTAAAAACTTGCCGCCACGGGGGCAGCCCGTATCGTGCCAAACACAAACGACCGGCGTAATCCTCTTTTCCCCTCACCTCGAACGAGCCTCGCATGCCTCTACGGTCTTTGATCGTCGCCGCCATCGTTGCAGCACTCCTGGGCACAGCCTCTTTCGCCGCTGAGTGGCATGTCTCGCCCCGCGGCAACGATGCCTGGCCGGGCTCGCTCGCCGAGCCGAATGCCGGCCGGACCGACGGTCCGTTCGCCACGCTCGAGCGGGCCCGCGATGCGATCCGCGAACGCCGCAAGGCCGGCCTCGCGGAGCCGGTCACCGTCTTCATCCACGCCGGCAATTATCCGCTCGCCAGAACGTTCACGCTCTCCAAGGAAGACTCAGGCACGGCGGAGGCGCCGGTCGTTTGGCGGGCTTACGGCTATGAGAAACCGTTGTTGGTCGGCGGCGCCGCGATCCGTGACTGGCAGCCGGTCGCCGACGACACGCGCACCGGCGGCAGGCTCCTCAAGGCCGACCTCGCCGCACAAGGCCTCGACAAGGCACAGTTTTCGCAGCTCATCTTCGCAGGCAGGCGGCAGCACCTTGCCCGCTGGCCCAACTTCGACCCTGGCAATCCCTACGGCGGCGGCTGGGCCTACGTCGATGGAAAGGTCCTGCCGATGTATGCCGACATCGAGGGGGAGAGCAAGCGGACGCTCGTGCAGAGGGCTGACGACACGCGAACGTGGTCCCGGCCGACCGACGGGGAGGTTTTCATTTTCCCGCGGTACAACTGGTGGAACAACATAGTCCGCCTCGCCGGGATCGACGCGGCGTCTCGCACGCTCACGCTCACGGCCGACTGCTCCTACGCCATCCGTCCCGGCGACCGGTACTTCGTGCAGGGCATGCGGGAGGAACTCGACGCGGCCGGCGAGTGGTATCACGACCGCGAGACACACACGCTCTTCTTCCTGCCGCCGGAGCCGCTCGCCGACAGGCCCGTCTCCGTGCCGACGCTCGCCACGATCATGAGCCTCGGCCCCGACACGGAGCACGTGACGATCCGCGGGCTGACATTCGAATGCTGCGAGGGCACGGCCGTCACGGTCAAAAACGCCCGGCACTGCCGCGTGGCCGGCTGCACCATTCGCAACGTCGGCAACTATTCCGGCAGCGGCGTGTCGGTCGATGGCGGCTCCAACAACGCCGTTGTGGGCTGCGACATCTCGGAGACCGGGTCGAACGGCATCTCGATCTCGGGGGGCGACAGAATCACGCTCACCCCGGCCCGCAACCGGGCGGAAAATAACTACATCCACCACGTGGGAGTCTTCTACAAGCAGGGGGTCGGTGTCGCGCTGAGCGGCGTCGGTAACCGCGTGGCCCACAACCTCATTCATGACGGCCCCCGCATGGGCATCATGTTCGGCGGCAACAACCTCGAGATCGAGTTCAACCACATCCGCCACGTGAACCTCGAGACGGAAGACACGGGCGCCGTCTACACCGGCGGCCGCGACTGGATATCCTCGCGAGGCTCGGTGATCCGCCACAACTTCTTCCACGACATCCTCGGCTACGGTCGCGAGGGAGAGAAATGGGTGAGCCCGCACTTCGCCTGGGGCGTCTACCTCGACGACAACGCCGGGGGCGTCGACGTGATCGGCAACATCGTGGCCCGGTGCTCAAAGGCGGGGCTCCATCTGCACAACGGCCGCGACAACCGGATCGAAAACAACGTCTTCATCGACTGCGGCGGGCAGCAGATCGAATACAGTGGCTGGACCGGGGGCAACAAGTCTTGGACGAGCCACTTCCCGACGATGGTGAAGGGCTACGAGAGCGTCGCAGGGCAGCCGGCCTGGCAGTCGATGCGAAACATGCAGACGCATCCGAAGGACGCTGTGCTGCCAGACGGCCTGGTCATGACCGGCAACGAGTTCCTGCGGAATATCGTCGACTACCGCGATCCAAAGGCGAAGCTGTTCTCGTTTCGCAACCTGCCCTTCGACCACTATAAGTCGGACGACAACCTTGTCTGGCACCATGGCCTACCGCTCCTGACCGGTCAGAGAAAGACCGGCAAGACGCTTGCAACAGTGGTGATCGACAACGCGGGCTTCGAAGCTGGCAAGGTGACAGCAGGCAAGGTGGGGGCGTTGCCCGACCGCTGGCGGTGGCAGATGAAGCCGGTCGACGCGGTGGCCACCGTGGCCGATGGCGACATCTCTGCCGGGAAGCAGGCGCTGGGCATCAATGCCGGCACGGGCAAGGATGCGACAGGCAAGGAGATTTCTGCGCAGGTCATCTCATCCGAGTTCGCAATCCAGCCCGGCTACAGCTACCGGCTCTCGGCATCGCTGCGGGCGAACAGGCCGGGCGTCAAGGTCGGCCTGATGATGCAGTCGCACATCCCGAATGTCTACTTTTGGGGTAACTCCCCAAACCAGGTGACGATCGACACCGAGTGGAAGCCGGTGGAGTTTGTGTTTCGGGTGCCGGCCCCCGGCGAGCCCGGCTATCACGAAAAGATGAAGACTGCAGTGGTGCGGCTCGACGTCAACGGCGCCAACGCAGGCGTGCTCGTTGACGACGTGAAGCTCGAGGAGGTCGAGGCCCTTGATGAGTGGACCTCGTGGCAGTCGCTCGGCTTCGACGGAAAATCTGTTGTGGCCGATCCTCTCTTTGTCGACCGCGACAAGGACGACTACCGGCTGCAGCCTGAGTCGCCGGCCCTGAAGCTCGGCTTCCAGCCGATCCCCATCGAGAAGATCGGTCCCTACGCCGACGAACTGCGGGCCTCATGGCCGATTTTCGAAGCCAAGGGGGCCCGAGAAAAGCCGCTGACTCCGCTCGGTGTGAGCATGCCGAAAGGCGTCGCCCAGCCCGCCGCCGCATCTGGTCTGGTCACGGCTGTCGAGTGCCAGCCGCGGGGTGGCCTACCGAATTTCTTTGCCAAGGCGGAGGCCGGCGGCGACGTTCGAGTCGCCTATCTCGGTGGCAGCATCACCGCCGCGCCGGGCTGGCGGGTCTTGTCGCTCGACCGGCTGCGGACGGAGTTTCCGACAGCCCGCTTCAGTGAAATCAATGCAGCGATCGGCGGCACCGGCTCCGATCTCGGCGCCTTCCGCGTCGGCCAGGACGTGATCTCGCATAAGCCTGATCTCGTCTTCGTCGAGTTCGCCGTCAACGACGCCGGCGCCGCGGCCGAGCAGATCATGGCCACGATGGAGGGGATCGTGCGGCAGATCCTGCGGGCCGACGCTGCCACCGACATCTGCTTTGTCTATACCGTCTCTGAGCCGCTGCTCGCCGATCTCGCCACGGGCGTGTTCCCCCGCGCCGCATCGGCGATGGAGGCCGTTGCCGACCACTACTCGATTCCATCAGTGCACTTCGGCGTGGAGGTCAATCGTCGGATCGCCGACAGCACGCTCGTCTTTAAGGGAGCGAAGCCGGAGAAACTCGATGCCGCCGCCACGCCGATGTTGTTTTCAAGCGATGGCGTCCACCCGCACGTGGAGACTGGGCACCGGCTCTACGCGGATGTGCTGACACGGGCATCCGCCGAGATCCGGTCCGCATCGGCAACGACGGCCGCACCGCACCCACTTCCAGAACCACTTACAAAAGACAATTGGGAGAATGCCAAGCTGATCCCCATCGAGCCGGGCATGCTCAGAGGCGACTGGACGCGGGTCACCCCGGCCGACGACGACCGGGCCAAGGCCTTCGCCACGCGGATGCCGGTGCTCTGGAAGGCGGAGAAGCCTGGCGCGGAAGTGGTTGTGGCCTACACCGGTACGCGGCTATCGGTCTACGATCTGGTCGGCCCGGGGGGTGGTACGGTATCGGTTCACGTGGATGACGCGGCCCCAAAGACCGTGCCTCGCATCGACGGCTACTGCACCTACTGGCGAATCGCCACGCTCTCCACCGGCAGCGGACCAGCCGTTCCCCATCGGGTCGCGTTCAGGCTCGAGGCTGGAGCGCCCGACAAGCCACAGATCTTGTTCGAGAAGAATCGGGCTGATTTCGAAAAGAACCCCGCCAAGTATGCGGAGAATACTTGGTATGCGTCAGCGATCCTACTGCTCGGCGACCTGCTCCCCGACCAACAACCCGACCAACAACCCGACCCGTGACTCGCTCACAGACGGCGGCGGCGGTGGTGAGGGGCTTCGTGGCCGGGCGCTGGTCAACTCATCCAAGCATCCGGCCCAAGCATCCGGGCGATCCGACGGCCAGGGGACGTCATCGCCAACGACGAGACCGCCGCGGCAGTGACCCATCGTCGCCCCGGTGAGGCTTTCCCGCTGCGGCCCGCCACGCACTCCACGACGTCGAGCGTGATGCGGTGGTGCGTGACCGTGTGCGTGATGGTGCCGAGACGGCTGGTCTCGCTGCAGGCGAGTCCGCTCAAAATCTCCGAGTGCTCGATGCCACGCCGCGCCGCCCGGGCCGCCCCCGGCAGCCTTGGAAAATCCCAGAGCCCTTCCCACCATTCGCCCGGCCCACGACGCACAACGAGCACTCGACCAGCCCGTCGCGTGACGACCGCAGTCTCGCGGAGCTGCTTCGCCGCACGTCGCGCGGCCTTCGCGGGGATCTCGGTGACGCGGTTCGTCCGCCGGGCCTCACAGTGGGATGCCAGCGGACAGGTTCCGCAGAGAGGTCTTTCCGGCGTGCAGATCATCGCGCCCAAATCCATCAGCGCCTGGTTAAACCGGCCGGGTTGCTTCTTTGGCACGAGTCCGGCGGCGATCCCCCAGATCGGTTCGTCCCCTCCGGGGCCGTCGAGCCGCGCCGCATGGCCCGCGAGCCTGGCAATCACACGTCGCGAGTTGGCCTCGACGATCGGCTCGGGCAGATCAAACGCGATCGAGGCGATCGCGCCTGCCGTGTAGCGGCCGATGCCGGGCAGGGTGCGGAGCCCTGCGGCCGTCTGAGGAAATTCGCCGGCGTGTTCCGCGACGATGCTTCTGGCCGCGGCGTGTAGCTGCCGGGCGCGGCGGTAGTAACCGAGGCCCTCCCAGAGCCTGAGCACGTCGTGTTCGTCCGCCGCCGCCAATGCCGCCACCGTGGCGAAGCGGTCCAGGAAGCGGACGTAAAAATCCTTGACCCGTTCCACCTGCGTCTGCTGGAGCATGACCTCGCTGATCCAGACGCGATACGGATCCCGCGATTGCCGCCACGGCAGATCCCGCCGTGCGCGGCCATACCAGGCGAGCAGGGCCCGCGCCACCCCGGCCGGGTTTGCCACACCGACCGCCCCGGCCGCCAGCGTGCTGCGCCCCCTGCCTGCTCCCTTCCCGACGTTCTTCACGCGATCCCCTTGCAAACGGGTTTTTGTTGGGTTCCAACCACAGAGTCTAGATGGCCGTGAAAAATCCGTTCCCGGCTTTGTCCCCCCGGTTTTGTCCCCCTTTTGTCTTGCCTCGCGACTTCGACTCCATGGCCGAAAAGCTCTCCCTCCGTCAGCATGAACCTCCGGCCGAAGCGGCCTGGGAATTCGTGCACCCGCGGTGCGCACGGAGACGACGGGCCGACATGGAGGAGGTGGAGGCGATGGTGGAGGCGGGCGAGACGGAGATCGCACGTGACGAACTCATCTGGCTGCTCTCCGAATGCCCCGACTTTCTCGACGCCCATGTCCATCTGGGGCTGATCGCGCTCGAGGAAGGCGATCCGAAACTGGCCCGGGGACACTTTGGCCGGGCCTACGAACTCTGCCTCCGGGCGCTGGAAGCCGCCGGCAATCCCCAGCAGCTTCCCTACGCGCTCGATGGCAACAAGCCGTTTTACGAAGCGGCGAAAGGACTCGTGCACTGCCTGCTCGACATGGGTCGCCAGAAGGTGGCACAGGATGTCTGTCGCCGGATCGCGCCACTCGATCCATCCGATCCGCTGGCCATCCAACGCCTCGCGGAGCATCGCGCATGACGCCGACACCGCGTTCCAGCACGGCCCGCTTCATCGTCCTCGAGGGCATCGACGGCGCCGGCAAGTCGTCGCAGGTGGGGCCGCTCGTCGCGTGGCTGCATGATCAGGGTCACGCTGTCACGACCTGCCGCGATCCCGGTGCTACGCCGGCGGGCGACGCGATCCGCGCGATCCTGCTTGACCGCCACGACCTGGAGCTCTCGCCGACCGCGGAGATGCTCCTCTATATGGCGGCGCGGGCGCAGCTCGTCACCGAGGTGATTCGGCCGGGCCTTGCCCGCGGCAACTGGGTCGTCTCCGACCGCTACCTGCTCGCCAACATTGTCTATCAGGGCCATGCTGGCGGCCTCGAGCCCGACACGATCCGGCAGGTGGGCCACGTCGCCACCGGCGGGCTCGAGCCAGACCTCGTTCTGCTGCTCGACGTCGATCTCGAGACATCAGCCCGCCGGCTCGCCCGCCCGCTCGACAAGCTGGAAAACCGCGGCGACGAATATCGCGGCCGGCTGCGGGCGGGGTATCTTGCCGAGGCGGCCCGGCAGCCCGCCCGCATCGCCGTCGTCGATGCGACGGGCAATCCCGACGATGTACAGGCGAAACTACGGGCGGCGATCGAGCTCCGCTTTCCGGAACTTGCGTCGGCGTGACGGCATCGAGGAACACACACCATGGCCTGGCAGGCAACCAAGGGTCGGACTGAGATCGCCGGACAGGATGCGGTGGTCGGGCAGTTCGTGCGGGCCGCGTCGCTGGGGCGGATCGCCGGGTCGTACCTCTTCATCGGTCCTCCCGGCGTGGGCAAGAGCACCGTGGCCCTCGCGATTGCGAAGTCGCTGCTCTGCGAACGCCCCCGGCCCGGCCTTGTCGCCTGCGGTGCGTGCGCGTCGTGCGTGCAGGCCGACGGAGGCAGCCATCCCGACATCGATGTCGTCGCGAAGCCGGCCGACCGTGCGACGATTCCCCTGGAGGCATTCATCGGCGACCCCGAGCATCGCATGCGCGAGGGACTCTGCTGGCGGCTGCTGCTGCGGCCGGCTCTCGGCGGCAGGAAGCTCGCGATCATCCTCGATGCCGACCATCTTTCCGATGAGGCGGCCAACTGCCTGCTCAAAACCCTGGAAGAGCCGCCGGACCGGGCCGTCATCATCCTGGTGGGCACCGCGCTCGAACGGCAGCTGCCGACCATCCGCTCGCGGTGCCAGATTGTGCGGTTCCAGCCGCTCGACCAGGAGACGGTCTTTCGCGTCATCTCTTCGGAGGCCGCCACCTCCGGAACCCCGGTCGATCCCTCCCTGCTCCGAGCCTGCGCCACGGCGGCCGGCGGCAGCCTAGCCCGCGCACGACTCTTCCTCGACCCCGAACTGACGGCGTTTCGGGGCCGACTCACGGCGGTCTTGTCGCAGCGTCCGCTCCATGGCGTGGAGCTCTCGCGGGAGACGATCGCACTGGTGGAGGCCGCTGGAAAAGAGGCGCCGCCGCGGCGAGCCAGACTCAGAATCGTGCTGGAAGCAGCGATCGATTTCTTCCGGGCGTCGCTCCGGAGGGAGGTCACAGGCGACATACCGGCCGACCCGGCCCTGGCCCAACGTGTGGAAGCCTGGCAGGCCGATCCGGAGACGGTGTTGCAGCAGATTCAAAGTACGCTCGATGCACTGGATGCGATCGACCGGAATGCCAACCTCTCGATCCTCATCGACGCCTGGACCGCAGCGCTCGAACAGCCCGGCATCGCCCTCGGCACGTGATCCTCGGCCAGTGATTGGCACCTGATCCGTACGTGATCGTCCCCCACTTGCCCAGTCGCCTGCCCGGTCGCCCAAACCCCGCGTTTTCCCGAGTCTGCTGGGCCGGCTGCGGTGGCTTTTCCTTCTGATCCTCCTGGATCGATTTTTTGGATCGTACCTGTCGATCCTCGTGGAAGGGCAGCATGGTGGCCTGCCGCACAGGATCGCGTGCAGATCGCATGCACGAGACTCGCGTCGGTGGCGGGCATGCGTGCCGGCTGGCTTCTGTCGAAGGCTTAGGGGGCGTTCGGGCATGTCGGAAAAAAGGGCGGGCGGAATCTTTGCGTCGTCGTTTGTCGCCGGGCTGCTACTGGCGGCAGCGATATTTGCACCACGAGCCTGGGAGCCGGTGCCGGGGCCATATTTCGGGCTCGAGGACCAGGCTTCGTCGACCCCGACAGAAGCCGAAGCCGACGGCATGGAGGCGGCACATGCCGGACTCTCCGCCCGAGCCCAGACTCAGATGGCGGCCATCACGATCCCGCAGCCTGTCGAACCGCTCGCGACGGTCATTCAATCTCCCACGCCGCAGGCCCTGCCGCCCGAACGGGTCGCCGTGTCCACCGCGGAGGGCCCGGCAGCCATGTCGGCGATCGCCGAAACGCTCCGGCCGCAGTCCCCGCCAGCCGCTACGACGCCAGCCGCTACGACGCCAGCCGCTACGACGCCAGCCGCTACGTCGGCGGCGGAGGCCAGTCAGCCCGCGCCGGCTCGTCCGCAGGCCAGCACACAGCCGGAGCCACCCGCGTCGCTCAAGGGGATGATGAACCGCATGCAGGCCGCTCAGCCAACGATCCCGCCAACGGTCAGCCAGCCGGTGATGCAGCCGCAGCCCGTCATGCAGCCGGTCGCGCTCCCCGCGCCGATGCAGCCATCGCCTCCCGCCCCACCGCAGTCCTGGTCGCAGTCACTCGCCCAGACACCAGCCCAGACACCAGCCGCGCAGCCGGTCGATCCACAGTCGCTGGCCGGCGACCGTCTGCAGCCTGCGGCCCACATGCCGCGGTCGTTGCACCAATCCACAGCGACAGGCGGCCTCGGCGCAGCACCGCTCCCGGGCGAGCCCTGGACCGACCCCGACGGCGTCAACTGGTCAGACGTCATCGCCTCGCCGTCCCTGCCGGACACAGACCGCCGACGCACCTGGCTAGGCGATTGGAAGCAGGATTCCCGCACAGAACCGTTGCGGACGTCCGAGCCAAAGCACCCGGCAAACACTGCGGGGGGGCGGCTTTTCGAGCGGCTGCGGGGAGTCGATCGCCGGACCGCCCGAGTGCCCGATCATGAGACGGTCCAGAACCCACCGGCCGAACCGGCATCGCCCGATATCGGCCAGTGGCCGCAGCCTGTCAAACTCGAGCAACAACTCGATCACCTCGCCACGCTCGCCGGCGGCGACACGCGGGGAGAGCCGGTCGGCCTCTGGAGCAGCCAGGCCCGCGGGGCGTTGCGCGGGGTTCAGGAAACGAGGGGGCCGCGGGACGCTGCCGCCGACTCGAGCCTCATCGCGCTGGGCGAGATGGTGATTGCCGGCATGACGTTGGCCGACACGACGATCGACGCCGGACTTGCGACACACACCCGCCGCACCGCCCTGGCCGTGGCCCGCCGCGTGGCCGTCTGGCGGTCCGCCGCCGCCTTCTTCACGATGTTTGACCGCAACCCCGCCGAACGCAGCGCAAACGATGCGGCGGCCGCGATGACACGACAGGCTGCCGGCCGGACCGTCATCGAAATCGCCCGGCTGCTCGACGGGATCGAGCGATTCGAGGCCGGCACAGCCGCCAGCGATGCGATGGCCGTGAAGACCTCGCTCAACTCGATCTGTGGGTTCTACCCGACCGCAGCACAGTCCCTGGAGCGGGCGGTCAACGACCATTACACCGCCCCCAACGTGCGGATCGCCGTCCACCAGCAGTTTCTGGAAACGCTCTTGCCCGGAGCGACCGTCGATACCGGGCCGTTTCAAGACACGGTGATGGGCCGTGATGTCCGCGGCACCCGCACCGTGCAACGCACCACCCTGCTCAGGCTGGTTCCAGACGAAGACGAGATCTGCTTCAACTTGGAGGTGCATGGCGACATCGCCTCCCGGGCAATCACCGAATCAGGGCCCGTCTCCGTCACGGCCCGCAGCGCCTCGGCATTCACCGTCCGCAAGCCGATCACGATCTCGACCCAGGGAATGCTTTTTGGAAACGCCTCCGGCGATGCGTCGAACCGCTCGCGGGTCGACAACATCCAGACCAGCTTCGATGCCGTGCCGGTGATGGGCTCGCTCGTCCGCACGATGGCGCGGAACCAGCAGGCCGAGGCGATGCCCGAGGCCAATCGCGAGGTGATTGACAAGATCATCACCCGCGCCTGCCGCGAAGTCGACTCCCAGGCGGAGCCGCAGTTCGCCGAGATGGCCGATCGCATCCGCAATCGGGTCTGGCTGCCGCTGGTGAAGCTCGGCCTCGATCCCAAGGCGGTCGCGATGCAGACGACCTCGTCGGTGGCGACGATGCGGCTGCGGCTGGCGGCCGCAACGCAACTGGCGGCCCACACGCCGCGACCGCGGGCTCCCTCCGATGCGATGCTGAGTCTGCAGGTGCACGAATCGTCGGCGAACAACGCGTTCGATCGTCTTGGCATCGCAGGCCGACGGCTGACGCTTGAAGAACTGATCGATCACGTCTGCAGTCTGCTCGGCGTCGAGCCACAGATTCCGGACGACCTGCCGGAGGGCGTCTCGGTGGCCTTCGCGAAGACCCATCCGATCCGCGTGGAATGCCGCGACGGCCTCGTGCACGTGTATGTCGCGCTCGACTCGATCGAGAGTGGCCGCCGCGATTGGTACGACATGGTCGTGCATGTCGCCTACAAGCCGGTCTGCGTGGGGCAGCAGGTCTTCCTCGAACGAGAGGGCCCGGTCCAGTTGGGTGGCCCCGGACAACAGGGGCGAATGGAACTCGCGTTGCGGACGATCTTCGGCAAGATCTTTCCGAAAGAGCGAAAGATCGCGGTGCTTCCCGACCAGATCGCCAAGAATCCGCGACTCTCCGAGGTGCAGGCGGTGCAGGCGGTGAGCAGCGATGGCTGGCTCGCGCTCACGCTCGAGCAGCGGAAGGGTCCACTGCCGGGAACAGTGGCCCCGGCTCAACCGGCAAACCCCCGGCCCCAGGAAGCCCGCCGCAAGATCATCTTCCGGTAAAAAGCCAGTCCAACGCCGGCAGTTCGGGGCTGCCCACGCACTGTCGCCGGCGTTGCTGACAAGCGGAGGCAGGATGCCGGAGCGCAGTCAGCATCGAGCGAGCGCAGGGCAGGATGCCCGGAGCGAGCGTCCGGCGACAGGGCGTGGGCAGCCCCGAACCGATGCCACTACCATTGAATTCCTGCGTTCTTGGCCGGACAATCCGGGCTTTCCCACGCTCGTTTTTCCACTCTCCTCACCCCACAGGCCGTTATGCACGCCGACCCACAGTCATTCCGCATCGAATCCGACAGCATGGGCGAGGTGAAGGTTCCATCCGACCGCTACTGGGGCGCCCAGACCGAACGTTCCCGCGACAACTTCAGGATCGGCACGGAACGCTTCCAGTGGGGCCGGGCGCTGAAAAAGTCTTTGGGCATTCTCAAGAAGTGCGCGGCCATTGCCAACGGTGAACTCGGCCAGTTGCCCGACGCCACGGTGAAACTGATCGTGCAGGCGGCCGACGAGGTGATCGCCGGCAGGCTCGACGACCATTTCCCGCTCGTCGTCTTCCAGACAGGCAGCGGCACCCAGTCAAACATGAATGCCAATGAAGTGATCTCGAACCGGGCGATCGAGATTGCCGGGGGCGTGATGGGTTCGAAGAAGCCGGTGCATCCCAACGACGACGTCAACCGGGGACAGTCGTCCAACGATACGTTCCCCACGGCCATGCACATCGCGGCGGTGGAGGTGATCCACGACCGGCTCCTGCCTGCCGTGCGGCACCTTCGCGACGTGTTCCTGGCCCTCGAGAAGCAGCATGCGGATCTCGTCAAGATTGGACGCACGCATCTGCAGGATGCCACGCCGATTACGCTCGGCCAGGAGATCTCAAGCTGGCGGGCGCAGCTCGACGACCGGATCAAGGGGATCGAGCGGGCCATGCCCGGGCTCTATGAATTGGCGATCGGCGGCACGGCGGTGGGCACCGGGCTCAATGCCCACGCCCGGTTCGGCGACGTGGCGGCACGGGTGATCGCGAAGGAAACCGGGCATCCCTTCGTGTCGGCCCCCAACAAGTTCGCCGCGCTCTCGGCCCACGACGCCATGGTCGAGGTGAGCGCGGCGGAACGTGGTCTTGCGATCGCGCTGTTCAAGATCGCCAATGACATCCGCCTGCTGGCCTCCGGGCCGCGTTGCGGGATCGGCGAGATCTCGATCCCGGAGAACGAGCCGGGGAGTTCGATCATGCCAGGGAAGGTGAATCCCACGCAGTGCGAGGCGATGACGATGGTCTGCGCGCAGGTCTTCGGCAACGACGCCGCGGTGGCCTTCGCCGGCTCGCAGGGGCACTTCCAGCTCAATGTCTTCAAGCCGGTGATGGTGCACAACGTGCTTGAATCGGCCGATCTGATCGCCGACGCCTGCGACTCGATGCGGATCCACTGTGCCTCCGGCATCGAACCGAACCTGCCGCGGATCAGGCAGCACCTCGACGAATCGCTGATGCTGGTGACGGCGCTCAACACCCACATCGGCTACGAAAAGTCGGCGAAGATCGCGAAGACGGCCCACACCGAGGGGACGAGCCTCAAGGAAGCCGCCGTGAAGCTCGGCTACGTGACACCCGAGCAGTATGATCAGTGGGTCGTGCCGGTCGAGATGACCCGACCGCTCGCTGCCACCTGACCAGGAGTTCGCCATGCCCCACGACCACATCTCTGCCCGCATCTCGCGTCGTACCTTCGCAGGCATGACAGCCCTCGTCGCCGCGACCGCCGCGACGCCGGCCGTGGCGAAGGTTCGCCGTGTCGGCGGCGAGACGATTCTCGGTGAGGGGGCACACACGTTCCGCGTGCGTCACAACTTTCCGCAGCTTCCCGACAGGTTCACCTGGCAGACCACCCACAACGTCGCCGTCGACGCCGCGGGAAACCTCTATGTGATCCACGAGGGCCGCAAAGACCAAAAAGACCACCCGGCGATCTTCGTTTTCGACCCGGCAGGGAAATTCGTCCGGGCCTTCGGCAGCGAGTTTCAGGGGGGTGGCCACGGCATCGAGGTTCGCAAGGAGGGGAACGAGGAGTTCCTCTATGTCTGCGGCTACCAACAGGTGAAGTGCTTCGCGAAGATGACGCCTGCCGGCGAGATCGTCTGGTATCGCAAGGCGCCGATGGAGTCGGGCGTTTACGCCGTTGGTGAAGACATCTCCACCGCACCGAGCTGGAATCGACAGGGCTTCCTGCCGACGAACTTCGCGTTCCTGGATGATGGCGGTTTCCTGTTGGCCGACGGCTATGGCTCCTTCAAGATCCACCGCTACGACAAGGACGCGAAGTGGCTGAGCTGTTTCGGCGGCGCCGGCGATGGCAAAGGCACGTTCAACACGCCCCACGGCATCTGGATCGACCGCCGTCCGGCCGCCGATGGCGCGGCCCGCGAGCCCACGATCGTCGTCTGCGACCGGGCCCACAACACGCTGCAAATCCTCGGCATGGACGGCACCTACAAGGAGACGGTCGCAGGCTTCGGCCTGCCGGCTAACCTCGACACCTGGAAGCAGCTGATGGTTGTGCCGGAGCTGAAGGCCTGCGTGACGCTGCTCGACGAGAAAAACACCGTGGTCGCGCGGCTCGGCCGGGCAGTCGAGCGGCTCGACGAGATCAAGAACCTCCGCGGCCAGCCCGACCAGTGGCGGGACGGCGAGTTCGTGCATCCGCACGATGCCTGCTTCACACCGACAGGTGACATCTTCGTGGCGGAGTGGGTGGCGACGGGCCGCGTCACGAAGCTCGAGCGGGTCGGCTGACAGCCTGTGGGAATCCCATCGCTTACGCTTCCCATACAAGCCCTCGGCGTAAGCCGGGGGATCGGAAGCCACACATGGCGTCACATCACACGTCGTGCCGACCCCATCGCTCACGCTGCGGGCTTCTCTGCCGGCAGCGATGACCGGCTCGAACGTCACGGCGATGCGAACCGGAACAGGTGCCGCTCGCCGCGGACGACGAGCGAATCGCCCACCGGGGCCGGTGTGGCGTCCACTCCCTCGCCCACGTCGTTCTCGGCCACAACCTTCAGGCTGGGGCCGTCTTTGATCACGGTGATCCGACCACCGCGATCGGTAAGATACACGTGGCCACGGGCCGCCACAGGCGAGGCGTAGGTGCGGCCAACGCCGGGAATCCGCATGGTCTCGTAATGCGGCGATCCCGTGGCTGCGTCGACGCAGGTCAAGAGGCCGGTTTTCTCCTTGAAGTAGAAGAGCCTTCCATCGGAGAGCAGCGGGGATGCGACGTCGGGCGTGCCGGCATGCTTTGTCCACAAGACCTGTGGGCCTCCGGTGAGATTGCCCCGCCCGCCAAGATCAAAGGCCCCGAAGAACGAACCGCGAAACCCGCTACCGATGAACGCCTTCCCATCGGCCGCGACCGCGGACGCACACGGCCGCTGTGTCTGGCCACCGCACTGCCAGAGTTCCTTGCCCGTCGCCAGGTCGTAGCCGCGGGCGGCGGTTTCTCCGTTCATCACCACCTGCGTCGTGCCGCCGGCATCGGTCGCGACGAGCGGCGTGGCCCAGCAGGTGGGCTCGTCGCGGGGTGTTTCCCAGACGGTCTTGCCCGTCCGCCTGTCGAGGGCGAAGAGCCTCGACGGCCCCTCGTGGTCCCAGGGCACGATGATCATCTCGCCGGCGAGCGTGGGCGACGAGCCCTCGCCGAATCCGTTACGGATGGTCATGTCACCGAAGTCGCGGCTCCAGAGGTGATCGCCGGTTACCGTGTAGGCATGCAGACCGCGGGAACCGAAGTGGGCGTAGACCTGCTTCCCGTCGGTGCAGGGCGAGGCCGAGGCAAAGCCATTGGTCTCGTGGGTGCCCTCGTGCGGCACGGCCTTCACGCACGACTGCGACCAGATCTCGCGACCGGTTCCGAGGTCGAGGCAGAAGAGCCGAAAGTCGAACAGGCCTGCCTCGCCCTTGACGGGCACCGCCGACGTCACGAACACACGGTCGCCCACGATCACCGGCGACGAGGAGCCGCGGCCGGGGATCTCGGACTTCCAGCGGAGGTTGCGGTCAGGGCCGAAATCGACCGGCGGCGCGGCCGTGAGCGACACGCCATTACCGCCGTCGCCCCGCCAGTGCGGCCAGTCGGCCCGGGCCGTCGCCACCGCGGCTCCGGCAAGGAACATGCCTGCGGCAAGACACACGCCTGACGACCATCGACTCCGAGACTCGCTCATATGCGGTTCCTGCATTCAGATGGCGGACAGATGGCGGACAGAATCCCGCCGGACTCCGGGCTGCTGATCGTTCAGGACGGTCGGGCAGTGCCGTAACGGTCGGCCAGGAAGGTGACGATCGCCCCCGGTCCCGAGACGAACGCCCGTCCCATGGCCACGGGGGCACCGGCGGGACGGTCGCCTTCGGGCAGGACGAGCACGGGGCAGGACTGGTTTTCCTCACCGACGAGAGCCACCACAGCCGGACGCGGCCTCGGAGCATCGACCTGGCGGATGTCGAGTTGTGCCGCGACATCGGGGTAGTAATAGAGGATTCCCGCCACCGTCGCGCACTCAGGGCAATACGCCCCCTCGGGGCCGTGCTTGGCATCTGGGAATCCAGCGCGGAGCAGGAACAGGATCGGCTTTTCGTTTGGCATCGGGAGGCTCCGGGGGCTCGAGAGGCACGCTGGTCAACGACAGCGATTCAACGTGGGGCAGGAGACCTACCCGGCGGGATCATACCCCAGCGCCCACGCTTCCATAAAACCCCCGCCGGAACCCCGTCGCTTACGCTCCCATAAAACCCCCCGGCGTAAGCCGGGGGATCGGAAGCACGGAATCCCGTCGCTTACGCTCAGGGCTTGTATGTACTCGCCTCTGCGTGCCAACCTCACGCATAATCCCCCAAGGGATCACTCCGTAGCATTCCTGTCTTTCCACGCTCGACCAGACCATTTCGGGGTGACTTTCAAATGCGTTCGTGCCAACGTTCCCACTCGCCTCGTTGCGGCACCATCGTGACGCTGTTCATGCTGGTCATGGTGGTCGCGATGACTTCGGTTATGCCTGACTCCCGTGCTGCTGAGCCCAACTACGACGAAGCCGCCGTCAGGCAGTACATGCTGCCCGACGTGTTGGCCGGGCCGGACGGTGTGCCGGTCGCCTCGGCCGAAGCCTGGCAGAACTCTGCGCGGCCGCACCAGCTTGAGCTGCTGGAAAAGTCTGTCTACGGCAGGCAGCTGCCCGCGGTGCCGGTGACATTGGTGGGGGACGTGAAACGGGCCCCCTGCATGCTTCCCGGCGAGGTCGCGGCGGTGCGGCTGCAGGCCACGCTGAAGCTGGGCGACGCGGCCGACGCACCGACCACCGAGGTCTTGCTGTATCTGCCCAAGACCGATCTGCCCAAGACCGCGTCAGCCAACACGCCCCGTCGCGTTCCGGTCTTCCTCACGCTCAACTTCCGCGGGAACCATGCCGAGCATGCCGATCCTGCCATCCGGCTCTCGACCGCCTGGATGCCCGACGACAAGGCCGCCGCGATTGTCGACCACCGCGCGACCGAAGCGTCGCGGGGCACGAGCGGCCAGCGCTGGCCCGTCGAGGCTCTTGTTGCCCGCGGCTATGGCATGGCCACCGCCTACTGCGGCGACGTCTTTCCAGACCGGCCCGACGGCCGGCCGCTAAGCTCGCTTCAATCACTCGGCCGCCCCGTCGAGGGAGGCCTGCCGCCGGATGAACCCGGCGCCATCGCAACGTGGGCCTGGCAGCTCTCCCGAATTCTCGACTGGCTCGTCACGCTGCCAGAGGTCGATCCCGGCCAGGTGATCGTGGTCGGCCACTCGCGGCTGGGAAAGACGGCCCTCTGGGCTGGTGCCTGCGACGAACGGTTCGCCATGGTCGTCTCCAACGAATCGGGCTGCGGGGGTGCCGCCCTGTCGCGACGGAACTTCGGCGAGACGGTGGGCGTGATCACGTCGCGGTTTCCGCACTGGTTCTGCCCCACCTTCGCGACCTATGCCGACCGGGAAGCAGACCTTCCCTGCGATCAGCATGCGTTGCTGGCCATGGTCGCACCCCGGCCGCTCGTCGTGGCAAGCGCCGTCGAGGATCGATGGGCCGACCCACGGGGCGAATTTCTCTCATGCGTTGCGGCCGAACCGGTCTGGAAGCTCTTCGGCCTCGTTGGTCTGGGCACGACGGAATATCCCCCGGTCGACAAGCCCGTCGGCGACTCGATCACCTACTACGTGCGGTCCGGTCGGCACGAACTGCTCGCCTACGACTGGCATCGGTTCGCCGACGTCGCCGATCGCACGCTCCGCAAGGCTACGCCGCCGAAGGCCGACGGCTATCCCGCCTTTCACCCTGTCCAGTCACCGCTGCCGGTGAAGCCACCGGCCGGTGCCGTCGTGCTGGTGCCCGAACGCGTGGACGCGGCCAGCGATCTGTCGACGTTCGTCGGCATGGCGGGCGGACCGATCGACTGGAAGGCCGACGACGGAAGTCTCCTGGTGAATACAACCTCCGGACATGCCAACCACATCGTCTCCGCGACGCTGTTCCGCGATGCCGACATTCATGCCGAGTTCATGACATCGCCCGAGGCGAAGGGCAACAGCGGACTGTATCTGCACGGGCAGTACGAGATGCAGATCTACGACTCGTTCGGCGTGCAACCCCCGACCGATCAAGACGAAGGGAGCCTTTATCGCTTCGGCAGGCCGATCGTCAACGCCAGCCGGCCCACGGGCCAGTGGCAGGTCTACGACATCCGGTTCATCGCCCCCAGACGCGATGCCTCCGGCACGATCGTGAAGCCGGGCAGCGTCACAGCCTGGCTCAACGGCCAACTCGTGCAGAACGAATTACGGTTCACCGAACCGCGGTCACCCTACACACCCTACAAGCACGGCGTGACGGACCACCTCAAGGCCGTCGAAAAACACCTGCTCGCAACCAGCGAGGGCCCGCTCTTTTTGCAGGACCATGGCAGCCCCACCCGGTATCGCAACGTCTGGATCAGACGACTCGACGCACCTTAAAACCGTGACCTGGCTTGACCTGGCATGGCATTGCATGGCGGCGTCCCTCCACACCAACCGCCCGTGCGGGGGCCATGCATGGCCCCCGCACGGGCAATCTCAGACGAGATCGCGCTCAGACTAGATCGCGGCCGCAGCGGTCTCGCCGGTGCGAATCCGCACCACCTCGGCAAGGTCCGTCACGAAGATCTTGCCGTCGCCCACCTGGCCGGTCCGCGCCGTCGTCATGATCTTGCTGATCACGGCCGGGGCCTCGTCGTTGCTCACCACAACCTCGATCTTCACCTTCGGCAGGAAGTCGACCGAATACTCGGCACCACGGTAGGTCTCGGTGTGGCCCTTCTGCCGACCGAAGCCGCGAACCTCTGTCACTGTCATGCCCTTCACGCCCTGAGCGTTCAGCGCGTCCTTGACTTCCTCGAGCTTGAAATGGCGGATGATGGCTTCAATCTTTTTCATGACGAGTCTCCTAATTCAGCGGGCGTTGGGGTCCGCGGATGGTTTTTCTGTTTGTCGGTCTATCTTTCCTTCTGCCGGTGCCGATCACGAGATCGGCTCCTTGTGAAGATAGAGAGGCACATCCTGTGCCAATCAGAGAATTGCTTTTTGAAGCCTTTTTTATTGGTCGGCCGCCGGCCGGCCGTCATGCCATCTGTCACGCCGGCAAGGCGCGAGAAGTGGGCGAATCGGGCCACAGAGCCGTCGCCCCCCCGGTTTCAGGCGGCAGATCAGCGAAATCTCATCCGTCACATGCCGGAGGCGCGTGTCACAGGCGGGCAGATGCCCGGGAGCGGCCGGGGTTTGTTGCCGCGTGCGGCTGTCATTACACTTTTCAGACGAGGTCTTTGAGGCCGCGATTGACGACAAGCGGCATCGTATGGCGATGCTCGCCTTGAGTTTGAGTCTGCGTTCCTTCCACAGCTTTGGAGGATTGATCCCATGGTGCATGAGACACCCGCCCTGTCTGCCCCCTCAGCACTGTCTGCCCCCTCAGCACTGTCTGCCCCATCAGCCGTGTCTGCCCCATCCGCGTCACGGCCGCCCAAGGCGACGCGTCGTGGATTTCTCACCACCACCGGCACCGCGGCCGGCGTCGCATTCGCAGCCCCCTACGTCATCACCTCCAAGGCCCTCGGCGACGCCGTCACTCCGCCGGCCAGCGATCGGATCGTGATGGGGGGCATCGGCATCGGCAACATGGGGTCCGGCGACCAAAACGCCTTTCTCGGCCGGCCCGACGTGCAATATGTCGCCGTCTGCGATGTGCGGAAAAAGTGGCGGGACGATGGCAAGGGCCGTGTCGACGGCAAGTATGGAAACAGCGACTGCGCGGCGCACGTTGACTTTCGCGAACTCCTGGCCCGCGACGACATCGATGCGGTGCATATCGCCACGCCCGACCACTGGCATGCCATCATGACGATCGCGGCCTGTCGCTCGGGAAAGGATGTCTATCTCCAGAAGCCCGAGACGCTCACGCTCCGGGAAGGTCCGCTGATGATCGCCGCCGCCCGCCGCTATGGCCGCGTCGTCTCCGGTGGAAGCCAGCGGGTTCTCGAGGATTACAAGGACATCGTCCAACCCTGCTGGGCCGGCGAGATCGGTGCCATCAAGTCAGTTGACATCAGTGTGGGCGGCCCATCGCAGCCCTGCTACCTGCCCGCCCAGGAAGTGCCCCCCGACAGCATCGACTGGGATCTCTGGCTCGGCCCAGCCCCATGGGAGCCCTACAACTCCGGTCGTTGCGACGGCAACTACGGCACGGGCGGCAACAGCTGGCGGTCATACATCGACTATTCCGGAGGGAGCCTCACCGACTGGGGCGCACATCACTTCGGTGGCACGATCTTCGCGACCGACCTCCGTGAAGTGCAGCCGTCGAAGGTGACCTACCACCCAGCCTCCTCCGACGGGAAGGAAGCGGCCTATGTCACCGTGACCTATCCCAATGGCGTCGAACTGCACCACAACAGGCCACAGCAACTCAAGCCGAAAGACATGCTCGTCGGCGGCCGAGGAGCGATCCAGATCATGGGCGACGGCCAGCGTCGCCCCGCGAAGCCGGTGCCGGCGTACAAGGGCACGGGGGGCATCTACGGCGACTTCATTGAATGCGTGAAGACCCGCGAGCGGCCCTTCCGAGACATTGAACTGGCCGTCAACACGATGACGTCGCCGCACATGATCGGCATCGCCTACCGGCTGCAGCGGTCGTTGACTTGGAAGAATGCGGCCCAGCAGTTCGCCGACGATGAAGAGGCCAATCGGCTCTGCGATCGCGCCCGCCGCGAGCCGTGGATTCTCTGAATGAACGCCTCGCAACAACACTCGCGTCGCAGCCGTGCGTAGGCTGCCGCGTTCTGTACCCCTCACGACCTCCCGCCCTCCCTTTCTGAAGCGAGCCCGAACATGGCATACGACCCCGCCAGCCTCGACAAGCCGTTTGAAGTTCTGAAGGCTTTTGATTGGGGCGGCGACAGCTCTGCCTTTCAACCGATCGACGCCGCCGTCGTGGCCGCCCACGCCGACCCTACCGCCCGGGCCGACCTGGAAAAACGACTGGCCGCCCTGCTCGATGCGGGCACGTCCCGTGCTGCGAAGGAATATGTCTGCCGAAAGCTGTCGCTGATCGGCACAGCCATGTCGGTGCCGAAACTCGCGGCGCTCCTGCCGGAGAAGGAGCATTCGCACATGGCCCGGTTCGCCCTCGAGCGGATCGATGCAGCCGAGGCGGCCGAAGCGTTGCGGAAGGCGCTCGGAACCGTGCAGGGCGATCTCAAGATTGGTATGATCTCGTCTCTGGCAGGCCGCGGTGATGCCGCGTCCGTGCCGCTGCTGGCGGCTCTGCTCGCGGGTGAATCAAAAACGGCCGTCGCGGCGGCCGACGCACTCGGCAGGATTCATTCACCTGAGGCGATACAGGCCCTGGCGGCTGCCAGCGGCGTCAGCGACAAGGCAGCAGCAGCCGCCATCAGCGATGCCCGGATGGCCTGTGCCGAGTCGCTGCTGAAGCAGGGCAAGCGGGCCGAGGCCAAGGCCATTTACACGTCACTTTCCGAAGCAGCGGCTGCCGGCACCACGCCGACAGCGAAGGCCACGCGGCTGGCCGCCGCCCGGGGCATCCTCGCCTGCCTCGATACGACCACGACGTTCTGATCGCCCCATCAACTTCTCCCGCGCAGTCGTCCTTCTCAAGCGCATTCGTCCTTCTCAAGCGCATTCGTCCTTCTCAAGCGCATTCGTCTTCCGCCATTTTTTGTCAAGCAGTTTTTTGTCAAGCAGAAGGACGGCTTCTGGCCGCAGCCTTTTCCTACACGCCCTCCGGAGCTTTGATCATGCCTCTCTCTGCCCGACGCTTTCGTGGTGCCATCGCCCTGACGTTGACAGCCCTCGCCTGCCTCTCCGGCGGCCACCGGCTGGCGGCGGCGCAGGATGTCGCGATGCCGCAGGATGCCGTGCAGATGACCATCGATTTTCTCATGCGGGATGATGCCGACTTTCGCGCCATCGGCCTCGATCGCGTCCGCTACGGCTTGAAGGGCGAGGCCGCCACGATGCAGTTTGCCGGACTGCTCTCCAAGGTGGCTCCCACTCGCCAACCGGAACTCGCCGCGGCGCTGGCTGATCGCGGCGATCGCGCTGCACTTCCGGCGGTGCTGGCCTTGCTCCTGGCAGCCAAGGAGCCGGCCACGCGGGCGGCAGCGATCAACGCATTGGGCTCGTTGGGCGGCGGCTCGGAGGTTGCGGTCCTGAAAACATCGCTCGCCGCCGCCGACCCCGAAAAGACGTCCGCGCGGCGGGCGCTGACGATGCTTCGGGGCAACGATGTGACAACCCAGATTACGGAAGCGGCCAAGTTCGGCGAACCGAGCCTGCGGCCGACGTTCATCGACATTCTCACCGACCGACGGGCCGTGACCGCCCTGCCCGATCTTCTTGCGGCAGCGATCGACAACGATCCGGCAACCCGAGCGGCCGCGATGCGGGCGCTCGCCCGATTCGGCGGACCAGAACAGGTTGCGGGCATGGTGCAGGGAGTGCTCAAGGCAACCCCCGGCGGCGAGCGAGACGAGGCAACGCGGGCGCTCGTGACCGTCTGCACACAGAGCCCCGGCAACGACAGGTCTGCCGCCGTCTTTCTGGAGCGGTTCAAGGCTGCCGACGATGCCGCCCGTGAAACACTTCTGCCTGCGCTTGGCCGCATGGGTGGTGCCGGTGCCATCGCCATCGTCGACGGTCTGGTCGCCGATGCCGATGCCGGCAAGCGAAAGCTCGGCCTGGCCGCACTGACCAAATGGCCCGATGCAACTGTCTCCGATCGGTTGCTTACCCTGCTTGGCAAGGCCGAGGATCCGGCCGAACGCGAACTCCTGCTCGGATCGCTGATCCGGATTGCCCCGCTCCCTGACAACAAACTCAACGACAAGCAGCGACTGGAACTGCTCCAAAAGACCATGACGCTCTGTCAGCAGGATCCTGACCGCCGCCGGGTCCTGGAGCGTGCCAACGCGATTCGCACGATCGAGGCGCTGCGGTTCGTCGCCCCCTACCTCGACGACCCCAACCTGTCTGAGCCCGCCTGCCTGAGCGTGGTGGAACTGGCCCACCATCGCACCCTTCGCGATGCCAACAAGGATGAGTTCATGACGGTGCTTGATAAGGTGATCGGCACGACAAAAAACGAGGAACTCATCGATCGTGCCCAGCGGTACAAACAGGGGCAGACCTGGGAGCGGAAGAAGCCGGCGAAGAGCTAGGTCGAAAGCCCCTAAAGCCCCTGATACGAGCCCTGAGCGTAAGCGACGGGATTCCCCACTTCCTTACTGCCGATCCCCCGGCTTACGCCGGGGGCTTTTATGGGGAAGTAAGCGAAGGGATTCCTTACCGCCGATCCCCCGGCTTACGCCGGGGGCTTGTATGGGGGAAATAAGCGACGGGATGCCTTCCTGACAGGCTTCATAAAAGCCCTGAGCGTAAGCGACGGGATTCCCCGCTGCCGGGCCTCATACAAGCCCTGCAGAGGGCCTGCTCTCGTGGCAGAGGGCCCGTGCGTGGTCGTTTTGTTTTCGTAGGCCTCGAGTTCACTTCCGGAAGGCTGAGCCGTCGAGTGCGTGTGTTTTCATGAGCCGGTAGAGCGTTCCCCGGGGGAGCAGGGCCTCGCGGGCGGCCGCCGACACATCACCCACATGCCGCGAGAGCAGGTCGGTCAGATACTGCCTTTCAAACCTCGCGACATGTTCAGCCCGCTGCGCAAAATAGCCCGCGGCACTGCTGGTGGTCCGGCCAGCCGCCGCCACGAGGTCGTCCGGGAGATCCTCGACGCCCGCCACGGTGGACTGTGTCATGGCGATCGCCCGGCGGACGACGTTCTGCAGTTCGCGGACATTACCCGGCCAGTGGTAACTCTTCAGCACCTGATAGACGTCGGTCGACAGTCCATTGACCCGCCGACCCATTTCCTGCGCGGAGCGGTTGGCAAAAAACTCGGCGAGCAGGCCGATGTCGTCGCCCCGATCCCGCAGCGGTGGCAACTCGATCCGCACGACGTTGATCCGGTAAAGAAGGTCACGCCGAAAATCGCCCCGCTCCAGCATCTGGTCCATGTTTCTCGACGTGGCTGCCACCACCCGCACGTCGACCGCATTCTCGAGTCTGGCCCCCACCCGCCGCACGCGCCGCTCCTGCAGCACACGAAGCAGTTTCGCTTGCAAAGGCAGCGGCAGTTCGCCGATCTCATCCAGAAACAGGGTGCCGCCGTCCGCGAATTCAACCAGTCCCATCCGCCTGGCGTCAGCGCCCGTGAAGGCGCCCCGCTCATGGCCGAAAAGTTCGCTCTCCATCAGGGCATCGGGAATCGCGCCGCAGTCCACTGGCACAAAGGGGCCGGCATGGCGACGGCTCCGGGCATGGATGGCACGGGCGACGAGTTCCTTGCCTGTGCCGGTCTCGCCCGTCACCAGCACGTCCACATTACTGACAGCGACCCGGTCGATAATCGAATAGACCTGCCGCATCGCCGGGCTTGCGCCGAGGAAATCATCGGCTGCATAGGAGCGTTCGACCGCCCGCCGGAGCACCGTCTCGCCCGCTTTTCGCCGCGACTCTGCCAGCAGCCGCACGAGGGCGTCCTCGAGATCGGCCTCCGCGCGGCCGCTGTCGAGATAGTCCCCCGCACCTGCCTGGAGGCAGGCCCGCGCCGTCTCGACATTCGGCCGCGGATCGATCACGACCATCGGCAGCTGGGGGTCGGCCTTCTTGAGCGCAGCATGGAGCACGTCGGCCGCCGGGCCCGAACGGGCGGTGACGACCCCCAGATCCCAGGCGTCTTGCGCGAGTGTGGCGATCGCCGCGTCGAGCGACGTTTCCACCCGCACCTCAAACGGCTGCAGGCGGGCGGTAAGCCGGGCGTAGGGGAGGCCGGTGCGGCCGGCGGAATCAAGGATGAGAATGCGGGGCTGCTGCACGGGATGGCCCAGGCGGTCGTGGCTGGCAACGGAAGAGGCTGACAACGCGAGAAGCTGGCAACGGTCGTTCCGCCGCGCTTCTGGCCGCCTGCCCGAGCGCTACGGGAACAGGGCAAGTATGCAGGGTCGTTGGACGGGCGGCAACTCGCCCCCGGGGAGTGCTGGTGGTACATTGCCGCTGGCAATCTTCCCCCTCGTGCACCGGAGACCATGACAGCATGCCCCTCGACCCCTATTCGCCCTGTCCGGGTGGCACCGGCAAGAAGATCAAATTCTGCTGCTCCGAACTGATGGGCGATCTGGAGCAACTCGACCGCCTCACCGAGGGGCAGCAATACGCCGCAGCGCTGGCCGAGGTCGACCGGCTGACGCAGAGATACCCGGGGCGGGCCTGCCTGATGACCCACCGCACCCGGCTCCAACTGGCCACCAAAAAGTTTGCCGAGGCCGCGGCGGGCAGCCGGGAATTTCTCGAAGCCTGCCCCGAGAATCCCGTGGCCCTGAGTCAGGCGGCAGTGACCGAAGCCCTGGTGGGCCGGGTGCAGGAGGCGATGTCGCTCTTCGACAAGGCCCGTGAGGTCGTCCACGGGACGGCCGGCGGTGAGATTCATCCCGATCTGATCCGAACGGGCCAGACGCTCGTGCAGGCAGCCTCCCAGACCGCACATCCGGGCTGTGCCCAGGGCATCGTGGAATGGCTGATCGACAAGTCGCTGGGCACCGAGGAAGAGCGGCAGGTGCTGGCATCGATCGTCGGCCAGGCAGGCGTGCCACCGGCGCTCCGCACCAAAATGTCCTTCGATCCGCCGCCGGCCGATGCACCATACCGGCTCGAGTTCGAGGCGGCATTGAAGGCCGCTGCCGACTGGCAACTTTCCAAGGCGCTTGGAATATTCCGCAGCCTGAAGGGGACCGCCGCGGAAAACCCGGCAGTCTTCATCAACATGGCGATCCTCTGTGAGATGCTGGCCCGACCCTACGAGGCATCCGAGGCGTGGCTGGCTGTCGCGAGGCTCCGCGCAGCCTCGCCTGATGACGCCGTCGAGGCAACGGGCCGGGCAATCGCCCTGGAGACCGAGGCCGATCCGGACCGCTCGCCGGTCATCACGATTACGAGCATCATCGCGCCGCTCCCGACCGCCATCGGCGACGCCGGCGGCGCAGGACTCGAACTTCTCGAAGAGACGCTCCGCCACGACGGACGCTTCGACGTCTCGACATTCGATCGCTCGGCCTGGGTGTCGCGGGGAGCGGCTCCGCCCCGCTCAGTCTGGCGGGTACACACGCCGCCACAGCCCTCGACCGACCAGCCTGACCGGCTGCTGGCATCGCTGATGATCTTCGGCCGACAGACCGACCGAGAGCCCGAGGCTGTGCTGCAGGGCTTCGAGCCCGATGTCGCCGAGGCCAAGCCGATGGTGGAACAGTTGCTCGGCTGCACCTTCGCACCGCCGCCAGATACCGTCCGGGGTCGATTGCCAACCTCGTCGCCCACCGCCTGGCTCCAGAATACGCAGTTTCGCGTCAAGCCCGCGGAACTGCCGAAAGAGCCTATCACCGTGGACGGTCCTTCGCCGATCGACCGGCTCATCGCCAGGCAGAGCCGTGCGGTCTGGGACCGTTTTTTGGCGGTCTGGCCCGACACGCCGCTGCCCGAACTGCTGGGCCAGACCCCGCGTCAGGCGGCAGCCGCGCCCGGGACAGAATCGGCCCGGCGGCTCGAGGCGTTAGTCGGTGAAGGCGAGGCAGCTTCCCGACAGCCTGAGGCATCGGCCGCATGGGCGCAAGTCCGCGTGACGTTGGGCCTGCCGGCCACGGTGCCGATCCACTCGGCCCAGCCGCTGGACGACGTGCCGCCCCTGCGCTGGCATCGCGTGGCCCTCGACGGGCTCGCCATGGACCAGTTACGGATGCTCTTCCTCACCTCGCTCGACGCGGGCTTCGATCTGGCGGCAGCGAGGGCTG
>Ga0247833_1001520_pt1 | contig 37294 bp, 34 predicted proteins | sample LaCruzMarch2015__7_FD_187117 | JGI IMG/M metagenome (GOLD analysis project Ga0247833, IMG submission 187117) | Freshwater microbial communities from meromictic Lake La Cruz, Castile-La Mancha, Spain - LaCruzMarch2015_8m | ecosystem: Environmental > Aquatic > Freshwater > Lake | place: Spain...
TGCTTGCGGGTTTTCTTGGACAAAAGATCGAGGTTCAAAGAGGCTTGTTTCATGCTATGTATTTTATAGCAAACGTCTGGTTCTGTCAACACAAATTAGCCGGACTTTTGCAGAGTTTCCTTAAGGCTATTGCCTCAACTTTATTGATTGGAGGCTCTACTTCCAAGCCAGCATGCTTAAAGCTGACAAGGATGTACTGAATGAATTGTGGCAGCGAGGAAGCAAGGCGCCCCAATATGTAGTCTGAACTTCGATATCTGTCTTCTTCGATCGTGTCTCTTTGGTCGTCGGAGGGATCGTTTCCATTGAAGATCTCGCTGGCGCGTCCAGCTAGGGCGTTGTCATACTCAATCTCTACACCACGAAACTCTATGCTAGCTTCGCTTAAGTTCCGTCGAATTTGGTTTAGTACAGAGAAATGAATTGTGTCCAAAAAGTCGTCAACTTCTACGGATGATTCTAGCGCGGCTCTGGTCGCTGCGTTTGCGAGATTGTCGAACAATGTAGTAAACAAGGCATCTCCAGAGTCTTAGGAATTGGAAAGTACAAACTCTGTCTGACCTCCCTTTGGCTGTCCGCTTCAGGAAGTGGTTGGTCGAATCTTTTGAAATAATGTAAGTCATATTTGGCGCGCTATCCTATATTCGATTCAGCTGGATATGCACGCGATGAAACGTCCTGCAAATAAACTCGATATCTTTCTCTGAAAGTTCCTCTCGACTAACATTATCAAAGAAGTCGTTTCGTGCTGAAACTGTCTTGGTCTTCATGTCGCCGGATAGGATTTCAATCGCGTTGTCGGCATGAGAAGTTTTTTCATCAACATAAGCGCAGAGCCCGCGAACTGGATGGCTCGCGACGAAGAGGCGCACATGGCCGACTCGACACTTCGCGAGGTAGCCTGAGAAGTCCTTTCCTTCGTTTAGGCGCCTACCCGATGCACTCCGGCCATGGACACATGGGCCGGCACATCCGAACCGAGCATGACCGTGCGCTGATGGAGGTAGCCCAATTCTGCCAACGACAAGTAGGTGGCAGAGCCATCGGTATGAACCTGGGCGCCGGGCTCGACCACATCCTGAACGAAAGGAATCACACAGGCGGCAGAGTCGTTGGCGATGCGGCGTAGCCGGATTCGCCCGAACCCTTTGGGCTGCAGCGTCTCCACAGCAATGACGATCTGAACCTTCGTCGTCTTGCTCTTGCGCCCCACAGGCGAGATGGGGTTCTGGCGGTCCGTGATGGCCAGATAGGTTTCGTCAACTTCGACCTGTCCTTTGAGTTGCTCGCGGCCCGGGCGGACCATCGCACGGCGAAACCGGTGCAGCATGGTCCAGGCGGTCTGATAGCTGCCCAAGCCCAGCACGTGTTGCAGTCCCAAAGCGCTCACGCCTTGTTTCTGATTGGTCAAATACCACGCCGCAGCCATCCACACGCGCAACGGCGTACGCGTCTTGTCGAAGATGGTCCCGGCAGTTACAGTGCTTTGGCGTTGGCAGTCGCGACACATCAACCGGGTGCGGCTGGCACGGTAGGCTTCAGCGACGCTCCCGCATTTTGGACAGATAAATCCGGTCGCCCATCGAAGCCGCTCCAAGTAGGTCAGGCACGCATCCTCGGTGCCAAACCAGTCGAGAAATTCATTCCAAGTCTGGGGGTAGTCCTTGCCCGGGATTGGCGCTACTATATGGGTTTCCATCCAGCTATTTTGCATCAACTGGAGCTAAGTGGATACCCCATACACACATACAGTTATAAAAGAACTATGAAACCCGGCGCTGCCCCGTCGCACCCTGTCCGCCTGATGGATCAGGTTCGCGAGCGAATTCGGTATTTGCACTATAGCCTGAGCACGGAAAAAACTTACCTTTACTGGATCTGTTTCTTCATCCGTTGGCAAGCAATGGGCGGGCAGATGCGTCATCCGCGCGAAATGGGTGCTGCTGAGGTAGAGGCGTTTTTAACCATGCTCGCCACAGAGCGAAAGGTCTCTGCCTCCACCCATAACCAGGCCCTCAGCGCTCTGCTGTTTTTGTACCGTGAGGTCTTGTGCATCACCTTGCCGTGGCTGGAAAACGTAAACCGCCCAGCTCAGAAGCGCCGCATCCCAAGCGTGCTCACCAAGGAAGAGGTTGCCGCATTATTGAGCTTTGTGGAGGGGCCCACCGCATTGTTGGCCCAGCTTTTGTACGGCACTGGCATGCGACTGATGGAAGGTTTGCGCCTGCGCGTCAAAGACATTGACTTTGATCGCTATGTCATCATTGTGCGCGAGGCTAAGGGCAATAAAGACCGTGTCGTCATGTTGCCCCGATCATTGGCGCCCGCGTTGCGTGCCCAAGTTCTGGCTGCAAGGCAGCAATGGGATGTGGACCGTAAAGCCCAGCGCGGCGGTGTTGAAACGCCCCACGCTTTGGAGATGAAGTACCCGCAGGTAGGTCGATCATGGGGGTGGTTTTGGGTGTTCCCCTCGCCCACGCAGTCCATTGACCCGCGCAGTGGGGTCGAGCGGCGACACCATTTATTTGAGGAGCGCTTGCAGCGGGCGATCAAGCGGGCAGTTTCACAGGCAGGCATTTGCAAGCCCGTTTCAGTACACACATTGCGACACAGCTTTGCAACGCATCTGCTGCAGTCGGGGACCGATATTCGCACAGTGCAGGAGCTGCTGGGCCACAGCGATGTCAGCACCACCATGATCTATACCCATGTGCTGAAGGTGGCAGCAGGTGGGACCAAAAGCCCACTCGATGCGTTAAATGGGCTGACTACTTGAGTGACTGCAATCGCGGCATTCCGGTCATTGCCAATGGCAGTACGATGGGCAGCAATGGGTCGATAAGCGCCAGACACGACAAAAACAGCCACCCCATTTGCTTGACCTGCATCAATGTGCAAAAGGTGCGCCAGCCTAGACTGGTCACCTCATCAAGGAAACCAGACACCATGCACATTCTTCTCGCCGTGGACGGCAGCACCTACACCAAGCGCATGCTGGCTTACCTGGCCACCCATAGCGAGCTGTTTGCCAACAGCAACAGCTACACCGTGCTGACCGTTCAGCCACAGCTGCCACCGCGCGCACGGGCGGCCGTGGGGAAGACGGTGGTGGACCAGTACCAATTGGAGGAGGCTGAGAAAGTGCTGGCGCCAGTGACCAAATTTCTGCTCCGGCACGGTATTGACGCCAAAACCAGTTGGAAGGTCGGCCATGCGGGTGCCACCATCGCCAGCTTTGCGGACAGCGGCAAGTTTGACCTGCTGGTGATGGGCTCCCATGGCAACAGCACCTTGGTCAACCTGGTGATGGGCTCGGTGGCGACGGCAGTAGTGGCAAACAGCAAGGTGCCCGTGCTGCTGGTGCGCTAAACCCGGCTGGCGCGGCGATGGGTCGGCGCTAGTGCTGGCGGCTGACCAAGCCTTCAAAGCAGGTGCTGAGCACCAGTGACTCGATCTGTGCGTCTGTGTAGAGGCCGCCCATTTTGAGAAACTCGACAACCGGGTCACAAGCACGCGCAAAAAAAGTGTACAAAATCGCAATGGCCGGCAATTGGGGGTTGAGCTCATCGGCCGCCTGAGCCGCCTCAATCCAGCCGCCGAGTCGGTCGCTCAGCTCTATCAGCCCGTCCATGTAGTCTTGACTGGCAGCCAGACTGGCACGCAGGCTGGAGTTTTGGCTGGGCAGCGATGGCATGCCACCCGCCAGCTTGAGCTGCAACACCCATCGCACTACCGCGCGCAGTTGTTGCAATGGGGGGTCTTGTGGGGGCAGTGCAGCGATAAAGGCCTGGGCCTGCCGCATCACGCGCACCATGGCGGCCACTGCCAGGTCTTCCTTGCTGGCGAAGTGCTTGTACAGACTGGCTTTGGCAATGCCAACTTGGGCTGCGACTTCGTCCACCGTCATGGCCTCAAAGCCCTTTTCTGCTAACAGCCGGTTGACGGTTTGAACAATCGTGTCTTCGCGCACCTGGAGCATTTGCTGCTTGAAAGAGGGTTTAACAGCGACTTCGGGCTTCATGGCTGAATTTTATACCCCAGCATTAAAAAATAGATACTTCGGTCAAATTGCTACTGAAAAGTCTTTTTGTGTCGATCTGGGTCAACCGGCAGATGACGGGGTCTCTGCATCAAGTGCCAGTGCCGATGCGGTGGTCAGGGCCTTGGTCAGGGCATCGAGCACCGCCGACTCCAGATTCCAGCAATGCCAGAACAGTGCCACTGGCAGGGAATGGTCTGGGGCCATGTTGACCAAGCGGCCGCTGCGCAAATGCTCACGCACCTGCAGCTCTGGCACCACGCTGACACCCCAACCCGCCAACACAGCGCGCACCTGCCCTTCTGAACTTGGCACATAAAGCTGCTTCAAGGCGACATGCTTGAGCCGCATGGCGCTGCTGACAAATTCCATTTGCAGGCTATCTTTGCGGTTAAAGGCAATGAACGGCACTTGATGAAAATTGCGCGTTGTCAGCCCGTCTGGCGCGTACCGCGCCGCGTAATCGGGTTCCGCCACAGCCACGTAGCGCATAGAGCCCAGGGGTACCAACCGGCAACTGCGAAGGGCCTGGCGCAAGGTGGTCACGCAACCCAGCACCTTGCCCTCTCGCAACCACTCAATGGTGAAATCCTGATCATCGGTGATGACCTCCAGGCCCAGGCCCTCCCGCGCCAGCGCCCCCAAGGCGGGTAGTGCCCAGGTCGCAATGCTGTCGGCATTGATGGCGATCGAGATGCGTTCTTCGTCATGCGCAGCGCCGTTGGAAACACCCGGCGCCAGGTCCTTGAGGTCTCGCTCAAGATCAGCGCGCAGCAGACGCATTTGCATGGCGTGCTTGAGCAGCAGGCGCCCGGCGGTGGTGGGCTTTAGCGGCCGGGTCCGCACAATCAGGACCGTGCCAACTTGCACCTCCAGGGCACGCAATCGCTGCGACACCGCCGACTGCGTGATCGCCAACCGTACCGCCGCCCGCTCAAACCCGCCCTCTTCCACAATCGCCGCCAGACATTCCAGCGCATCAGGGTCGTAGGTGCTCATATCAGTGGGTCTAATGTTTTCAAGGCTGTGTTCATTTTACTTTTAACAAACGATCGGGGTTCAGCCTTAATGTCAACAAATGCTATTAAATAAATAGCTTAAACCTCAATAAATACGGGGGCTAGAGCCCTTTTTCTTATAAATTTCGGGCTGCGCAGCGGCGTCGCCGTTGGCATCAGGCGCCGCCCAGCGGATTGGACTGATGGGCCTGGCGCAGGCAGTCCTGGAAAGCCCGGGTCACCCGCGAGGGTTGGGGCGAGCGCCGCACAATGCCGAAGAACTGACAGGCGTAGCGGAACAAGGCGGGCTCAATGGCGCGCATGCGGCCGGCACGGACAAAACCCTCGGCGTAATGGTCAGGTAAAAAGCCGAGGTAGCGCCCCGACAGGATCAGCGTGGCGATGGACTCCTGGTCAAACCCCGTTGCCTTGCGCGGCAGCCGCAACTGTTGGCTGATTTCCATATTGGGCGAGTGGTAGCCCAGGCCGGCAAATTGGTGCGCGCGCACATCGTCCCAGCCCATGCCGGTCGTGTCAGCGGCAAACAGTGCATGGTGGGCGCCGCCGTAAAGCAGCATGGTTTCGTCAAACAAGGCGTCGTAGGCCAGGGTGTCCGAGCGCCGGTGGCCGGGAATCACCCCAACCTGAAACTGGCCATCAAGCACGCCGCGCTCGATGGCGTTGATGGGCGCCACCGAGAGCTGCAGGCTGACCTCGGGCGCCAAGTCAGAAAACAGCGCAATCGCCTCACCCAGGCGAGCCGCCGGATTGCTGGCGGTTTTGTCAAACACCGCCAGGTTCAGCTGGCCACCCATGCGCCGGTGGATCTCATCGACACTGCTGCGAAACGCGTCGGCACCAGCCAACAGGCGCAGGGTTTCGGCGTAAATCTGCTCGCCTTCGGTGGTCAGGGCGAAACCGGCACGGCCACGCCGGCACAGCGTCAACCCAAGCCGGGTTTCCAGGTCCTTGAGGTGGCGGCTGACGGTGGAGGTGCCAATGTTGAGCTCCAGTTCGGCCGCCGCCATGCCGCCGCACTCCACCACACTCTTGAACACCCGCAGCAGGCGAATGTCCATGTCGCTGAGTTGGCCCAGCACAGCCCGCGTCTTTACTTTCATAGATTGACAACCAAATAGTGATAGTTATACATTTATAAGAGTAACAGAGTGCCGAAAATAGCGGCTGACCTTCAACCAGGCCGAGTTCGCCACGGCGACACCGCACGGCCACCACCGAGGAGACGCCATGAACATGAACGACGCCCAACACCTGCAGCAAGCCCCCCGCCTGGATGCCGCCTGGCTGGAGCCGCACTGGATGCCCTACACCGGCAACCGTGATTTCAAGGCCAACCCCCGCATGATGGCCAGCGCCAAGGGCGCTTACTACACCGACGTCCACGGCAAGCAGATTTTTGACGGCCTCTCTGGCCTTTGGTGCACCGGCCTGGGCCACTGCCGCACTGAGCTGGTGGAGGCGGTCAGCCGCCAAATGAGCACGCTGGACTACTCGCCCGCCTTCCAGTACGGCCACGCACTGTCGTTTGAGTTGGCCAACAAGCTCAAAGAATTGACCCCAGCCGGGCTGGACTATGTGTTTTTCACCGGTTCCGGCTCGGAGTCGGCCGACACCTCGCTCAAGATGGCGCGCGCCTATTGGCGCGCTAAGGGCCAGGCCGGCAAGACCCGCCTGATCGGCCGCGAAAAAGGCTACCACGGCGTCAACTTCGGCGGCATCTCGGTGGGCGGCATCGTGGCCAACCGCAAGATGTTTGGCCAAGGCATCGAGGCCGACCACCTGCCGCACACCCAACTGGCCAGCAACGCGTTTTCACGCGGCATGCCTGAGAAAGGCGCTGAACTGGCCGACGACCTGCTGCGCCTGATTGCGCTACATGATGCCTCCAACATCGCCGCCGTCATCGTGGAGCCTATGTCCGGTTCGGCTGGCGTGGTGGTGCCGCCTGTGGGCTACCTGCAGCGCCTGCGCGACATCTGCACCGCCAACAATATCCTGCTGATTTTTGACGAGGTCATCACCGGCTTTGGCCGCATGGGGGCCTACACCGGCGCCGAGGCTTTTGGCGTCACACCCGACATCATGAACGTGGCCAAGCAAATCACCAATGGCACCCAGCCGCTGGGCGCGGTGCTGGCCAGCAAAGACATTTACGACACCTTCATGGCCGCTGGCGGCCCGCCCTACATGCTGGAGTTTGCCCACGGCTACACCTACTCGGCGCATCCGCTGCCCTGCGCGGTGGGGCTGGCGGCGCTGGACATCCTGGTGCGCGAGAACATGGTCGACCGCGTCAAGGAACTCAGCCCTCATTTCGAGAACGCGGTGCACGGCCTCAAAGGCGTGAAACACATCACCGACATCCGCAACTTCGGCCTGGCGGCCGGCTTTACCATCGCGGCCCACCCGGGCGAGCCAGCGCGCCGGCCCTATGAAATTGCCATGGCGATGCTGAAAAAAGGTTTTTACGTACGCTACGGTGGCGACACCATCCAGCTCGCCCCGCCCTTCATCAGCACCCCGGCGCAAATCAGCACCCTGCTCGACGCGCTGGGCGAAACCATCCAAGAAATTGCTTGAGCCACGTTTGTATTCCGAAAGCACCATGTCCACTCTCCCCACCATTCCCCACCTGATCAACGGCCAGCGGGTTGCCGGCGGCAGCCGCGCGCAAGACGTGTTCAACCCAGCCACCGGCCGCGCCGAAAAGCGTGTGCTGCTGGCCGACAAAGCTACCGTCGAGCAGGCGATTGCCAGCGCGCAAGCCGCTTACCCGGCCTGGCGCGCCACGCCGCCGCTCAAGCGCGCCCGTGTCATGAGCAACCTGAAAGTGCTGCTGGAGCAGCATGCCGATGAGTTGTGCGCCCTGGTCACGGCCGAGCACGGCAAGGTGATGGCCGATGCGCTGGGCGAGTTGCAGCGCGGCATCGAGAACGTGGAGTACGCCAGCTACGCGCCCGAGCTGCTCAAGGGCGAGCACAGCAAAAACGTGGGCCCGGCCATCGACTCCTGGAGCGAGTTTCAGGCGCTGGGTGTCACCGCTGGCATCACGCCGTTCAACTTCCCCGTCATGGTGCCGCTGTGGATGTGGCCCATGGCGGTGGCCTGCGGCAACACCTTCATCCTGAAACCGTCCGAGCGAGACCCAAGCAGCGCGCTGCGCGTAGCCGAGCTGGCGCTGCAGGCCGGCCTGCCACCGGGCGTGCTGAATGTGGTGCAGGGCGACAAGGAGTCGGTGGATACCCTGCTGACCGACCCGCGCGTGAAAGCCGTGAGCTTTGTCGGCTCGACACCGATTGCAGAGTACGTGTACGCCACGGGCTGCGCCGCTGGCAAGCGGGTGCAAGCGCTGGGCGGCGCCAAAAACCACGCCGTGGTGATGCCGGATGCCGACGTAGCCAATGCGGTGAGCGCCATGATGGGCGCGGCTTATGGCTCCTGCGGTGAGCGCTGCATGGCGGTGCCGCTGATCGTGGCCGTGGGCGACGCCACCGCTGATGCCATGATTGCCGGCCTGAAAGCCGAGATCGCCAAGATGAAGGTGGGCCCTGGCACCGACGCCAGCAACGACATGGGCCCGCTGGTCAGCAAGCCGCATTTTGAGAAGGTCAAGGGCTATGTCAACCAGGGCGTGAATGAGGGCGCCACCCTGCTGGTGGACGGCCGCGGCGTCAAGGTGCCCGGCCATGAGGACGGCTACTTTCTGGGCCCCTGCCTGTTTGACAACGTCAAGCCCGGCATGGTGATTTACCAGGAAGAAATCTTTGGCCCGGTGCTGGGCATTGTGCGGGTGCAAACCCTGCAAGAGGCCATGGACCTGATCGACGCCCACGAGTACGGCAACGGCACCTGCATCTTCACCCGTGACGGTGAGGCCGCCCGCTATTTCTCAGACAACATCCTGGTTGGCATGGTGGGTGTTAACGTGCCGCTGCCGGTGCCGGTGGCCTACCACTCGTTCGGCGGCTGGAAACGCAGCCTGTTTGGTGACCTGCACGCCTACGGCCCCGACGCCGTGCGTTTCTACACCAAGCGCAAGACCATCACGCAGCGCTGGCCCTCGGCCGGCGTGCGCGAGGGCACGGTGTTCAGTTTCCCGAGTAACCGGTAAGTCGTGAGGGCGGTCGGTGGACCGCCCTCACGGCAGGTTTCGCCGCGATTTCCAGCTGCTTGCGGACTCTCTCAAGAGCTTGAGCCCTGGAAGCCCCGCAGCGTTTTTTCGAGCTCTGGAGCTGCAATTTGGTCCAAGCTCCGAATGGCCCCCTCCAGGTGCGCCATGTCCTTTTGAGACGCACCGAACTTCTCAAAAAACGGCTTCCACGCACGAGCCACCAGCCACACCTCGTGCAGTGCCTTCAGCGCTTCTACCTTGCTCGAAAAGTACACAGCCCAGTGGGTCATCAGGTTGTCCAGGGTGGCTAGCCTGCCCCTTTCTCCAACCTCCAAATGCAGCATCCGTTCCTGGGCAACAACGCTCATAGGGAGCACGTCATAGAGCGGGCTGAGGGTCCATCCCTTGGCTGCGACCTGGTACAGGAATCCGTGATTGCGCAAGTGGTCATCATTGTTAGTGACGAAGATGTTGAGCGCCTGCCGCTTGAACAACTCACGAAGGTCCCGCGCGAGGTACTTGGGGAGCGCGCGGGCACGCATTTTTTCTGCCAAGGCCTTGTAGGAGCTACGTGTTGCATCATGCTCATCGATGCCCATGAGCGTGAGTGCCGAGCAAAAGCCTATGCGGCCTTCGATAGACTGCAGGCCTTTAGGTCCCCCTAACATCACCCAACTTTCTTTGTCAGGGTCAGGCACAACCCCAGGCTCTGCCCAGTAGCGATCGAATCTCCGGATGAACAGCACCTTGGCATGGCCTACCTGCATGATCTTCAAGGGAGGCACCCGGAGTCCCGCGGCACGCGCAAGCTCCAATGCACCAGCTTCCAGGACAGCGTTACAAGCTCGGTCTGAATTGGATGGGAACTTGGCGAGCCAGAGAACACCGTCATCAGTGCGAACGGAAGCTTTAGGACGCGCGCCGCCGGCGCTGCCAAGGCTGCCGAAGTAAATGGCGAGGTCCTCCTCGACGTATTCCTCATTCTCGATGCGGTCCGCTGCCTCCAGAAGGCGCGCCAGGTCCGTCTTAGCTGCCAACCGATGCAAGCTCCTGAACGAGCACCAGCTTGTCGAAAATTTCGTCCTCGGCCTTGAGCCAGTCAGCCTCACTCCACTTGTTGAGCATGTACTCTTGCAGCGAGATCAAGTCTTTCTGCGCTTCTGGAAGGATGACGACAGCCATTATTTCCGGCTTTGGCGAGCAGCCAGCAACTGAGCCCGCGACTCTGCAGCGGAGATGCCCTTCCCTTGCACTCGGTCCTTTTCACCCAAGGCTATGATCCTCAGGGCGGCAATCAGCGACTCCTTTTCCTGATACTCCTTGACGCCTTCAATCACCATGCTGGCATCACCATTTTGGGTAATGAAAAACGGATTGCCATTCAACTGCAGGTCTTCGGAAATCTGGGCAGCGTGGCTTTTAAGGTAGGAGATGGACTTGATGTTGGTGACGGATGGCATAGCGACCTTATGCAGGGGAACGACCAAAAATATAGGTCTAAATTTGGTCGTTGTCAAAGCATCGAATCGCCCTTGCTCGGCGAAACATGAAGCGAATGGCTGATTCATGAATCAAAATCACGCTGCGACACACGCAGCTGGTGTCAGCAACGTTAGTTCAAAACCACCATCAACTTCATTGACGCTGGCTGGGGCGCATTGACAGCTTGATTCTCAGCCGCGTTAAAAATTCTCTACCGTTGGTAGATCGTCCAGTCATGTCAGAGAGGGTTGACAAGTGATCCGAAAAGTCTGCAAGATAAAAAAGCAAAAACACGAAAGGGCTTTTTTTGGATCTGCAAAAACTTCTTTTTACACAAGCCGAACTCAAGGCTGGAGAGACTCGCCATGTGGGGGGCAATCTTGCAGTTTGTGTGAGCGTCTGTTCCAACTTTGGCCCCTTGTGGGCCATTGAAAACGGCTTCGCAAAGTTTTCGACACAAGACTTGAGTGCGTACATCTTTGGCATCTGCAGCAAGGTTGACGCGCGCCGTGGTCTAGTGACGATGAAAGTCGTCAGGGGCCGCATTGGCACCGCCTACAGCACAGCCAGCACCCACGTTTTACCTCTGGAGTCGTTTGCCCGCTACTTCACCCTCTCGGATGACGAAGAGGCCGACCTAAGGCATTGGCTGGCTGATAGCGGTACCGATGCTTTGGTCGATATACCGCCTACCGCAGAATCGACACAACTACAACTGCGGTCAAGCAGAAAATCAAGTGAGGGCGAAAGCGCAACGAAACTGGCGGCAGTCATCGGAACACAGAATTATCAGTGGCTAGAAGCCCTTACGTCGTCCTACGGGCAGTTATCCGCCGAGGTGTCTGCCTACAGTGGACGAAACATACCGGCAACACAGCCAGCAATCGCCAGTGCGCTCAAGAAGCTTAAGACCGTCTTGGCTGGTCAACCTCCGCAAGGCCAATAGCCATGACGTTCAGTGCAATGACGGACTCAAAGGCGCTTGGCATGTGGCAAGGCTTGTTTGTTGGTGACGCTATGGGCGTACCGTTGGAATTCACAAAGCCAACGACAAAGAGCAAATACATCACCACGATGACGACGGGTGGTTTACACAACGCATCGCTGGGTGAATACAGCGATGATGGGGCTATGGCCTTGGCCATCGCTGACGCCTACATCACTTGCGGTGGCTTCGATGCCACCCAGATTCAACGTAACTTTGTCGCTTGGAAGGCCACAGGTAAGTACGGAACAAGACCCGGCCCAGCTTGGGACTGTGGACTAACCATCTCCGAGTCGCTAGCAAGCGTCAGAGATTACGAACGGCCCTATGGAGGCTCTACCGCACCCATGGCCAGCGGAAACGGCTCAATCATGCGTATGGCACCTTGCATCGTCTTTAATCGCCATAGCCTGAGTGCTGCAATTGGCGATTCTGTTGCGCAGTGCCTTCTCACACACGGCAGTGCAGATTCGATCAAATACACCGCAGCACTGGCACATGAACTATGGGTTGGCAATTCGTTGCCAGAGTACGACGGTCTGCGCGACAGACCCATCAAGAACACGGGATATGTTGCTGACACCTATGCCGCAGCTTGGTACTCAGTCAAGCGAACCAACACATTTGAGAAGGCTATTTTCGATGCGATCAACCGGGGCGGTGATGCCGACACCGTGGGTGCGGTGACTGGGATGATTGCGGGGCGGATCTATGGGGTTGAGCAAACGAAGTATTTGTTTAAGGAGGTAATAGATTCAAGTGGCATCAACATAATCTTCCACACCATTTTCAACTTGAAGTGTGATGCAATATTTTCTAATTAAGTAGGGCTTAGCTATGGACGAATCTCAAAATGGCTATGGGATTGAACTCATGTCAGTATTTTTTCACATTTTCAAATTGCGGAAATATTTACATTAGTGGCATCCCTTTGGTTTGGTCAATCTGCTGCTGGCAGCGCAAAAATCTCTACAATTTTAGAGCACGCTGGATATTACTCCGCCGCCTACATGAACAAAGATAAGAGTGTGTCTGCTATCTTTTTTGCATATCTATTGCCATTAATTATGATTCCACTATTTGCCAGTGTATTTTTTCTATGGAACGCGTTGCTCACGGCGATCATCCTATATCCAGCATCACTTCTAAAAATTTATGATTGGCAATCAAGCCATTTCTATCAAACGGTGGTGATCGGTACGTTATTTTTTATTGCTGGACTAACATCTGTTGCGATTATCCGAGTAAGCCAAACACGAAGTGATGGAGCAAAGAATAATTTATGAAGAGAGTAATTTATGGAATATTTCTCTTGGTTGCTTTTGCAGCAGTTGTAATTTTATCAAAGCTGCTTCGGTTTGAAATTAATCGAGCCTCAGATTTAAAGAGCATGCAAACATTACATTATATAGATGGGCGTGGAAATTTATTAAATCCAGAGGAGCCACTTTTAAAGGCTTATGGTTGTGAGTTTTGGCAGTATCAAATAAGATTGCTGGAAGTCCATATTGTTTCCAAAGAAATTACCAGAGATACTCTGCTAGATAGCTCAATCGGAAAAGACGAGATTATAACAAATCGTTTGATGAAAACTATAGATGAAATATCAATAGTAAGCAAGACAGTAAATGAGTTAAAAAACAAGAATAAAGCCTGCATAAATTAAAATGACTAAATTAATATTAAATATAAACATCCTCTATGCAAAACACTGATTGATCATAATCTTTGGATGCCATGCAGATATGCAAGCGCCCCCAAAGTTTAATTTATTGCGAATTTTTAAATAAAAGAATATGTCTAAAAAAGACTTTCCACCACGAGGTTTACGCACATGGATATTTCGAGCATTGTCCGGCGTTATTGCTGTAGGAATACCTTATCCACACCACATCTTAATTGGTGTTATTATTCAAAAGGAAGGTTAATGAACTCATTAATAGAAAAATGTATGCCTTCACTGATAATTGGAGCATCAATTATTACATCATCAATAATTATATCCAACAGCAATAACTATGAATTTATCCGTATTCATGGCCGTGAAGGTGAGAAGTTTAGCATTCTTAATAATAAAAATAATGGACGCAGCTGCCTACTTGACGAGGGAACAGTAGGTACTTATGAAAACTGGGAGGCTGTGGCAAAGCAATACTTAGCCCCTAGAGAACTGTGCAAAACAAGGAATAGATACAGTGACCTTATCCCAATTGGCGTAGCGAAATGACGGCCCGCGCCATTAGCCCTCGGCCTTTGTTGGTCGTCACCGGCACAACGCCTGCAGCGTCACAGAAGCGTTTAAAACGATCTAAATACTGCTGACACGGCTGATGCTTTGGTGGCTTGTTGACAGCCTGCTCTCCCGAGTTCGACACCAAATCCCGTTTTTCCCGGTTTTTGACCCCTCGACCCTAACAAAATCAAGCACTTAGCGTTGTCGTTTGAGTTTTACTGTAGTGGCAATATCGTTGGCTTTTAGTGTTGGCAAGTTTTCTTGCCTACCTGCAGTGTTTTTGCTACACTTCCCGGCATGTTCACCAAGCTCACCCGAAGCGGCGGCCACACCTACGTGCAACTGGTTGAGTCTTTCCGCGATGAAACCGGACGCCCCCGCCAGCGCACCATCTCAACGTTGGGGCGCCTGGATGAGTCTGGCGGCCAGGTGGACTCTTTGCTCAAAGGCCTGCTTCGTGCCAAAGGCATGCCCGCCTCGATGGCTGATACACCCCAGGTTGCTTTTGAGTCTGCATTGGCGCTGGGCGATGTGTGGGCGCTGGACCAACTCTGGAAGGAACTCGGCTTTGACGCGCTGGCTGGCGTCTTTCGCAAAGCCCGCTACACCACCCCTGTAGAGCACGCCATTCGCGTCATGGTCTTCAACCGCCTGTGCGATGCGGACTCCAAACTGGGCGTATTGCGTTGGCTGCAAACCGTCAGCATGCCCCAAGTGGATGTGCAGGCTTTGACGCATCAGCATTTGCTGCGCAGCATGGATGCGCTGATTGACCACCAGGAGGCGGTCGACGATGTGGTGGCCAACCTGCTGCGGCCCCTGGTGGATCAGGACCTGTCGCTGGTGTTCTATGACCTCACCACCATCCGCGCCGCTGGCCTGTCTGAACAAAAAGGCGATGTGCGCCAGTACGGCATGGCCAAGGAGGGCTTGATTGCCCGCCAGTTCATGCTCGGGGTGGTGCAAACCGCAGAAGGCTTGCCGATCTATCACGAGGTGTTTGACGGCAACCAGGCTGAGGCACCCACCTTGTTGCCCACACTCAAGACGGTACTCAGCCGCTTTGGGCACATCAAGCGCTTGATTGTGGTAGCCGATCGGGGGCTGCTGTCTTTGGACAACATTGACGAGCTGGGCAAGATCAAGCTGCCAAGCGGACAGGCTCTGGAATTCATTCTGGCGGTGCCGGGCAGGCGCTACGGTGAATTTGTAGAGGTCTTGCAGGCCTTTCAAGCCAAGGCCATCACGGCTGAGCAAGAGACGGTGGAAGAAACGTCGTGGCATGGCCTGCGCCTGGTGGTGGCGCATCACCCACAAAGGGCCAAGGAGCAGACGCTGCTGCGCCAGGAGCGCATTGCAACCCTGCAGACTCAGGCACAGGCGTGGGCCGGCAAGCTTGACGGGCAGGACAGTGGTCAAGCAAGTCGGGGCCGCAAACTCTCCGACAGTGGCGCCAAGGCGCGGCTGTACCACGAGGTCAAAGAGGCGCATCTGGCAAAAATAGTCAAGGTCGACCTCAAGAGCGATTTGTTCAGCTACGCCATCGACGAAGAGGCGCTCAAGCAGGCAGAGCTGATGGACGGCAAGCTGATGCTGGTGACCAACGTGGCCGACCTGACGCCGCAAGAAGTGGTGCAGCGCTACAAGGCGCTGGCCGACATTGAACGGGGTTTTAGGGTGCTCAAGTCTGAGATTGAGATTGCGCCGGTCTACCACCGGCTGCCCGAGCGAATCCGCGCCCATGCCTTGGTTTGCTTCCTGGCCTTGATCGTTTACCGCGTGATGCGTCAAAGGCTGAAGCTGGCCAAAAGTGATCTGTCGCCGGAAAAGGCACTGGCAGAGTTGCGCAAAATTCAGCGCCATAGGGTGCGCATCAACAAGGCAGAGCCGATCTCCGGCATCTCAACGATTAACGACTCCCAGGCCGAAGTGCTGGAGACTTTGAAGATCAGAAAACCGACCCAAGACGCCCAGTTGACCCTTTTGTAGTGGCAAGTTTGAAGCGCGCCCTATATGAATCAACAACTTGCGTCATTTGGTGTCGAACTCGGGAGACCTGCATGCAAGGGCTGAGGCACCAATACCTTCATCGAACCGGGTAGCGGCACAATAGTGTTTATTGCAACTTAATTGAAATGGGCTGGGGAACTCAGCCAAGCTCCAACTTTGGGGCCCAACGCAACCCATATGCATAAATGTCGATTGCATATTTTGACTGTGGTAGCGATCTGTAACTGAATTTGGGCCGAAACAGACTGGAGGAGCGTTGGCCCTGTAGATGTAAGTAGGCTGAGGGCGTTGTGGCGTAGCGGTAGGATTGCCCACAGTTAGTCTTGTGGTACCAACTGTCTCAGCAATCCGCTATCCTTGAGCCTGTTTAAAAAGCCGCATCTCCTGCGCCAACACTTGTGTCAGACCCTCACCCCGCACGCCTTTTCGACAGAGAAGACAAACGCACGTTCCTTCAAAAACTCGCCGAATTTATCCATCCGGGACCGGACTCAACGGCCGAATTGATCGAGACCTTGGCTGAGGCCGAGGAGAACAACATCATTGGCGCAGAATCACGCATCATGCTTGAGGGCGTGATCCGTATGGCCGACATGACGGCGGGCGATGTGATGGTGCCCGCGACGCGTATGGACTTGGTGAATATCGCCGAGCCTTACGATGCCTTGTTGCATGTCGTGATCGACACCGCGCACTCCCGCTTCCCGGTTTATGACGGTGAGCGTGAGAACATCATCGGAATTCTGATGGCCAAGGACCTGCTCAAGCTGCAGCGGGCGCCTGAACTCAATATCCGTGCATTGCTGCGGCCCGCAGTGTTTGTCCCCGAAACCAAGGGTCTCAATGACCTGTTGCGAGAGTTCCGCGGGAACCGCAACCATTTGGCGATTGTGATCGATGAATTTGGCCGGGTTGCCGGCCTGATCACCATTGAGGACGTGCTGGAGCAGATTGTGGGTGAAATCGAGGATGAATTCGACATCGCCGAAGACGAGGGCGACATTTTTGGCCTTGCTGACCGCACCTACCGTGTCAGTGGTGACACCGCAATTGACCGGGTCAACGATGCATTTGGCGTCACTTTGATTAGCCGTGACAGAGAGGAAGAGTTTGACACCGTCGGTGGTCTCATCGCCCATGAAATGGGGCATGTACCAAAACGCGGGGAACGCCACGATATCGCTGGGTTGAGCTTTGTCGTTCTGCACACCAAAGGCGGTGCTGTGAAATGGTTCAAGGTGTCGCCGCTTGAGGCCAACACAGTCTGACAGTCCTCCGCGCCAAGTGAATACGCCAAATCAGCGACTTTTGGGCAGCCTGTCCATCCTGAACGTCGTGCTGGCGCTGGCCGCTGGATCGCTTCATGCGCTCAGCATGGCTTGGCCGCGCTTCCCGGGCTGGTCAATCCCAGGGCTAGCTGTGGGCCAGCCGGTCTGGTGGCTTGAACTCGTCTCGCTGGCTACTTTAGCCTGGCTGCTGCGGCGATGTGTCCGACGACCCTTGGCCAATTGGCGAGCGGGACTGCTTTACGGTGGACTGTTTGCCTGCGCCTGGCTGACCCTGGCTTTCGGTTGGACTTTCGTCGCCATGCACACGTACGGCGGACTCCCTGCCCTGCCATCGGCGCTGGCGGTGTTGGCCCTTGCAGCTTTTCTTGCGAGCTACTACGCCGCCGCATGTGGTGCCTTCGTGTATTTGGCCCCACTCAGTCCCGGTTACAGTTCCGCGCTTTTCTCGGCGCTCTGGCTTTTGGCAGAATTGGCTCGTGGTGTTTGGCTGACCGGCTTTGGCTGGGGTGCCACGGCCTATGCCCACACAGATGGTCCGTTAGCGCACTACGCACCCTTGCTGGGCGCGTATGGCGTCGGGGCTTTGGCCGCATGGCTTGCCATGGCGTTGGCCCAATTGCTGCCAGGTCGCCCACGGCCGCCACGTCAAGGCCTGCTGGTCAGTGCGCTGTTGGTACTCAGTGTGCCCGCGCTTGCCCGACTGGTGGTACCTGACCTGACCCAGAGTAGCGGGCACCTCATGGTCACGCTGCTGCAGGGAAATATTCCTCAGGACCAAAAATTTGAGACTGGCAGCGGTGTCCCTTTGGCGCTGCAATGGTACGGGGAGCAGTTGCAGCACGCCAACACCACCTTGGTGGTCGCGCCCGAGACCGCATTGCCATTGTTGCCGCATCAGCTACCCAACGGCTACTGGACAGCATTGCAAAACCGCTTTGCAGGCGGGACGCAGGCCGCGTTGATCGGCATCCCTCTTGGCAATTTTGAAGAAGGCTATACCAACTCGGTCGTCGGCCTGCGTCCGGGGGCAGAACGGCCGTGGCGCTATGACAAGCACCATTTGGTCCCTTTTGGTGAGTTCATTCCGCCCTGGTTCAAATGGTTTACTGAACTGATGAACATTCCCTTGGGTGACTTTATGCGGGGTGGGCTTGGCCAACCGACCTTCCAATGGGGTGGCCAGAGGCTGGCGGCCAATATCTGCTACGAGGATCTGTTTGGGGAAGAGCTCGCTCACCAGTTCCACGACGCGGATCAAGCTCCGACGATTCTGATAAATCTCAGCAACCTCGCATGGTTTGGCGGGAGCTTGGCTATGGACCAACACCTGCAAATCGCAAGGTGGCGGGCGCTGGAATTTGCCCGCCCCTTCCTGCTGTCCACGAACACCGGGGTAACGGCGATCGTGGACCACCATGCGAGGGTGTTGCAGACGTTACCGCGCGACACACGCGGCGTGTTGGTGGGCGAGGTCGAAGGACGTACTGGTCTCACCCCCTACGCCTGGTGGGTGTCCCGATTTGGCCTTTGGCCGTGCTGGCTCGCCGGCTTGGCCATGGTTCTGGTCAGCTGGCGGTGGCACTTGCGAAAACGCTAAAGTTCGCCGTCATCGCCGACTTGGAACCCCCGTAAAATCAGCATCTGCACAACGGCGTGGTGTGTCTGTTGTCAAAACCCGGGTTCTGCCGGCGCCGAACCCCGACCGCTCATGTTGACCTTCCAGCAAATCATTCTGAACCTTCAGTCCTACTGGGACGCCCAAGGTTGTGCCCTTCTACAGCCTTACGACATGGAAGTGGGGGCGGGCACGTCTCACACCGCCACTTTTTTGCGTGCGATTGGCCCCGAGCCCTGGAAAGCGGCCTATGTTCAGCCCAGCCGTCGCCCGAAGGACGGTCGTTATGGCAACAACCCGAACCGTTTGCAGCATTACTACCAGTATCAGGTGGTTCTGAAACCCGCCCCCAGCAACATTTTGGAGCTCTACCTAGGGTCGTTGGAGGCGCTTGGGTTTGACCTGAAAAAGAACGATATCCGCTTTGTCGAGGACGATTGGGAGAACCCCACATTAGGTGCCTGGGGCCTGGGCTGGGAGGTCTGGCTCAATGGCATGGAAGTGACGCAGTTCACCTATTTTCAGCAGGTCGGCGGCATCGATTGCAAACCAGTTACAGGTGAGATCACCTACGGACTGGAGCGTCTGGCGATGTACCTGCAGGGGGTGGACAACGTCTACAAACTGCAGTGGACCGACAGCATGAGCTATGGCGATGTCTACCTGCAGAACGAAAAAGAGCAGTCGGCCTACAACTTCGAGCACTCGGACGCTGACTTCCTCTTCACAGCCTTCGCGGCGCACGAGAAGCAGGCCAAGCACTTGATTGAGGTGCAACTGGCCCTGCCCGCCTATGAACAGGTCCTGAAGTGTGCACACAGCTTCAACCTGCTCGACGCACGTGGCGCCATCAGCGTCACCGAGCGTGCTGCCTATATGGGCCGTATCCGAAACCTGGCGCGCAGCGTGGCGCAAAGCTACTGGGACAGCCGGGAGCGACTGGGCTTTCCGATGGCGCCGCGTGCCTGGGTGGACCAAATGGCGAAGAAGGTCGCGTGATGAACACTGACAACTTGCTGGTGGAATTGTTTGTTGAGGAGTTGCCACCGAAGGCACTCCAAAAGCTGGGCGATGCTTTTGCCCAGGAATTGGCTGCTCAGTTACGCGCGCAGGGCCTGGCTACGGCGGAATCGGTAGTCACACCCTTCGCCTCGCCGCGCCGATTGGCAGCGCACATCAGCCACGTTTGGCGTCAGGCCGCCGATAAAGCCGTTCCGCAAAAACTGATGCCCTCCGGTGTCGGACTTGACGCTGAAGGCCAGGCCACGCCAGCCCTGCTCAAGAAGCTGCAAGCGCTGGGTGCGGACCTGTCGGACCCGGTGGCCACGGTCGCCGCGCTGCGCCGAGCATCCGATGGCAAGAACGAGGCGCTGTTCTATGACAGCCTGGTCACCGGCGCGACCTTGGACATCGGCTTGCAGAAAGCCTTGGAAGAGGCACTGGCCAAGCTGCCGATCCCCAAGGTGATGAGCTACCAGCTCGAGACTGATTGCGAGCTGCCAGGTTGGAGCAGTGTGCATTTTGTACGCCCGGCGCACGGCCTGTTGGCGCTGTACGGCAGCGCCGTGGTGCCGGTGAAGGTGCTGGGCCTGAGCTCCGGCAACCACACCCAGGGGCATCGCTTCGAGGCGCGTGTGTCGCCGGTGGTGGTCGACCATGCCGACAGCTATGCGGCCACCCTGCGCGACGACGGCGCAGTGATCGCCAGCTTTGCTGAGCGGCGTTTGGCCATCGTCAGCCAGTTGGCCAAGGCTGCCGAAAAGCTGGGCCCTGGCTACCAGGTGCTGCTGGACGACGCGTTGTTGAACGAGGTGACTGGTTTGGTCGAGCGACCCAATGTGCTGGTGTGTCGCTTTGACGATGAGTTTTTGGATGTGCCGCAGGAATGCCTGATCCTGACCATGCAGGCCAACCAGAAGTATTTCCCTTTAGTGGATGGCGCCGGGCGGCTGACCAGTCGCTTTCTGGTGGTGAGCAACATCAACCCGGCTGACCCCAGTGCCGTGATTGGGGGCAATGAGCGGGTGGTGCGCCCCCGACTGGCTGATGCCCAGTTCTTTTTCAACCAAGATCGCAAGAAAACCCTGGAGTCCCGGGTCGAGGGCCTGTCCAAAGTGGTTTACCACAATAAATTGGGCAGCCAGGGCGAGCGGGTCGAACGCGTGCGCGCGATTGCGCACCGGATCGCCGGCCTGATGGGCGAACGCCATGGCCAGGTAGTCGATGGCGCAGCGCTTCTTAAGGCGGTAGACACCGCGGCGCAACTGGCCAAGACCGATCTGCTGACCGACATGGTGGGCGAGTTTCCCGAGCTGCAGGGCATCATGGGCGGGTACTACGCGATGCACGATGGGCTTGGCGAGGACATCGCGTTTGCCATTGAAGATCATTACCGCCCACGCTTCGCTGGCGACAATCTCCCGCGTAACTCAGTCGGTCTGGTGGTCGCCTTGGCCGACAAGCTGGAGACTCTGTGCGGCATGTTCGGCATCGGCAACCTGCCGACCGGCGACCGCGACCCATTCGCACTGCGCCGCCATGCTCTGGGCGTTGTGCGCATGCTGGTCGAGCGTACTCTGCCGCTGCATTTTCATGAGTTAACGCGGCTGGCTTTTGGCGCGTTTGCCGATGGACTGCTGCAGGATGCCTGTACTGAGCTGGACCTGTTCCTGATCGAGCGCCTGAAGGGCTATCTGAAGGAGGGGGGCTATTCGGCGCCCGAGGTGGACGCCGCAATCCACGCCCGCAAGTTGACCGAATGGTCCAGCATCCCCAAGCGCCTGGCGGCGGTGCGTGCCTTTGCCCAACTCCCCGAGGCGCCAGCTCTGGCCGCTGCCAACAAACGCATTGGCAACATCCTTAAAAAGGCAGCCGAGGTGGATGCTCATGTCAGCCCGGTACTGCTCAAGGAGCCGGCCGAAATGGCCTTGTACTGCGCCATGCAGGACGTGCTGCCCCGGGCGCAGGCGCTGTTCGAAGACGGTGACTACACCGGCTCCTTGCAGGTGCTGGCGGCGCTGCGTGTGCCGGTGGACGCCTTCTTTGACGGCGTGATGGTCAATGCTGAAGCGCTGGATTTGCGGCTGAACCGCCAGGGCCTGCTCAAAAGCCTGTTCGAGGCGATGAACCGCGTCGCCGACCTGTCCCGACTGGCCGCCTGAGGGGTCCCATGAAGCTTGTGATCCTTGACCGCGACGGCACCCTCAATGAAGACAGTGCCGACTATGTGAAATCGCCTGAGGAGTGGGTGCCCCTGCCCGGTGCGCTGGAGGCGGTGGCCCGGCTCAACCACGCGGGCTGGCATGTGGTGGTGGCCTCCAACCAGTCAGGCTTGGGCCGCGGCCTGTTCGACGTGTCGACGCTGAATGCCATGCACGCCAAGATGCACCGAATGTTGGCTGCCGTTGGCGGCCGGGTGGACGCTATTTTTTATTGCCCGCACGGGCCGGACGAAGGTTGCCGTTGTCGTAAGCCTGAACCGGGTCTGTTTGAGCAGATTGGCGAACGTTATGGGCTTGACTTGCGTGGTGTGCCGGCCATCGGCGACTCCCCGCGGGATGTGCTGGCCGGTATGGCCGTGGGCTGCGAGCCGCACCTGGTGTTGACCGGTAAAGGCGAGACGTATGCCCGTCGTGGCCTGCCAGACACCCTGCCGGCAACAACTCGTATGCACCAGAATCTCGCTGCTTTTGCCGATGCGCTGATCGCGCGCGGCCATCGTTCACCATGAATTTGATCCGCTCCATCCTGCACATGGCGTGGATGCTCATCACCGTCATCCCCTGGGGTATCGGGGTGGTGCTGTTGTCATTGCGTGTGCGCGGTGCGCCTTTATGGTGGTTTGCTGTCAACTGGATGCGGGTGGTGATGTGGGGCACGCGCGTGATTCTGGGCGTTCGGTTTCAGGTACACGGTTTAGCGCACCTGCCCGATGGCGCCACCAGCCCAGCGATCCTGCTGGTTAAACACCAATCAACGCTGGAAACGCTGCTGCTGCCAACCCTGATGCCGCACCCGCTGGCCTTTGTGTTCAAGCGCGAATTGCTCAAGATTCCATTTTTTGGCTGGTCGATGGCGCGGCTTGACATGATTCACATTGACCGCGAGTCCCGTGCCCAGGCGCTCAAGCATGTGGTCAGCCAAGGCAAATCCCTGCTTGGGCAGGGGGTCTGGATCATCATGTTTCCGGAAGGCACCCGCATGGCGCGCGGCGAGAAGGGCACCTACCAGACGGCGGGCACCCGGTTGGCGGTGGACACAGGAGCGCCTGTCATTCCAATTGCGGTCGCCTCAGCCCGCTGCTGGCCACGCAAGGGCTTTATCAAGTCGCCGGGCGTGGTGGATGTGTCGATCGGGCCGCCCATAGCCAGTGTCGGGCGCGAACCCAAGGCGCTGATGCGAGAGGTGGAGGCCTGGATAGAGGCCGAGATGCGCCGCATCGACCCCGAGGCTTACCACTGAGCCCCTAGCATGCATCCGCTGTTGCGCTACACGCTCGATCTTTTTGAGCCAAACACCTCACCAGCCCCCGTCAATACTGAATCTATAGCTATTGAATTTGTAGCTAACAAGGCTTATCAGCCTGGTGACAGGCTGGAGGCGGTCACGGCGCCAGCGCGGTTCCAGCATCCGCTGGCCAACCGCGAGGCTCGGCTCGGGGACGCCCTGGTGGGCTTCCAACTCAAGCGCGGCAAGCGCCGTACCATTGGTTTTTCGGTCGGGCCTGACGGGCTGGTGGTTAGTGCGCCCAAGTGGACGCCGCTCTACCAGGTGGACGCCGCTCTGGCCGAAAAATCGGGCTGGGTCTTGCGCAAGCTGGCCGAAACCCGTGCACGACATGAGCGCCTGCAGGCCAATCGCATCGACTGGCGAGACGGTGCCAGCCTGCCGTTTTTGGGGAAGGCTGTTCGCCTGGTGCTGGATCCGAGCCATGCCTTTGCCGACGTTGGGGGCGCGCTGCTGCCCGGCGGGGACGGCACCGAACAACTTCACCTGGCCCTGCCGCGCGGCGCCACGCCCGAGCAGATCCGAGATGCCGTGCAGGCCTGGCTGATGCGCCAGGCCAAGACCCTGTTTCAGCAGCGGCTCGCGTACTTTGCGCCGCAGTTGCAGGTTCAGTGGCGCAAGCTCACGCTCAGCAGTGCAGGTACGCGTTGGGGCAGCGCGCGGGTTGATGGTTCGATCCGGCTGCACTGGCGCCTGATTCACTTCAGGCTGGCGGTGATCGACTACGTGGTGGTGCACGAGCTCAGCCACCTGCGGGTCATGGACCACAGCCCGCTGTTTTGGGACACGGTGCGCACCGTGGTGCCAGATTACGCCAGCCTTCGCGGGCAGCTCAAGGAGGAGGCCATCCCGCGCTGGCTTTAGGCGCTGGTCGTCTGCTGGCGTGATTCGCGCCGCGCCACCCAGACGGTGGCCACGCTGATCAGCAGGCCGCCGGCGATGGTGTTGAGTGCCGGCACATCGCTGAACACCAGCCAGCCCATGATTGCTGCCCACACCAGTTCCAGAAATTTGGCTGACTGCGTGGCTGAAATGTCGGCCGACAGCAGCGAGCGGGTCAGGCAGTAGTGGCTGGCGCTGCCCAGTGCCCCGCAGACCAGAAAGATCAGCCACTCCATGGCGGTCGGCGGCTGCCAGTTGATCAGCGCCAAGGGCAGGCTGAACAGCGACACCGTGATGGCTTGCCAGACCAGGATGGTGCCGGTGTTTTCATAGCGGGTCAGTGCCTTGGTCACCAGAAACGAGGCGGCAAACAGGGGCGCCGAGGCCAGCATCGTTAGGTGGTAGACGCCATTGCCGCCCGAGCCGGCTGCCATCTTGGGGCCGACCACGATCAGGACGCCGATGAAGCCCAGCAGCGTCGCCAGCCAGCGGTCCCAGCGCATTGGTTCCTTGAAAAAAACATAGGCACCGAGCATGATGAACAGGGGCGTGGTGAAGCTGATGGCGGTTGTATCAGCCAGCGAGATGTGCGGCAGGGCCAAAAACCACAGGCACAGGGCCACCGTGTGCAGTGCGCCGCGACCAAACTGGCCGCCGATCTGTTGTGGTCGGTAAGCGGCCAGTCCATGGGCCCAAACCAAGGGCAGCAGCACCAGCAGTCCGAAGACATAGCGCAAAAATTGGGTCTGGAATGGGTCAATGCGCATCGCCAGCAGACGCATCAGCACATTGAGGAAGGTGAACAGCAACCCGGCCACTGCCGCCCAAATCAGACCACGGGTGGCACCAGGCAAGTGCAGCGTGCGGCGCTGGACGCTGGTGTGGATGTGGTGTTGCCAGCGTCCCAGCCGGGAGCGATGGGATATGGGCTTGGCCGCCTCAGGTGGCATCGGCGCGCTGGGTCTCGTCGAATGCCGGTGTAGCGACCTGGGCCGAGAAACGATAGATGCCATCGTCACTCACGCAGCGCTGCAGGCGGCCCTCGTGCCATAGCAGGTGCAGATGGGCGATCGATTCGCCCATCGCAAACGTTGTTTGGTGCAGGTCCAGTGCACGCTTGAACAGCACAGGCAGCACCTCGGCGGCACTGCAGGGCCGCTCGGCACAGGCCGCCAAGACCTCGGCCAAGCGCTCGGCATGGTGCGCGTGCAACTGGTCGATCCGTTGGTACAGGCCGGTAAAGGGTTTGCCGTGCGAAGGCAGTGTCAGGGTCTGGGCGTCCAGCGCGCGGAAGCGGTCGATCGAGTCCAGAAACTGGCGCAACGGGTTGGCCTCGGGCTCCTGGTCGTAGACGCTGACGTTGGTCGAAATACGCGGCAGCATCATGTCGCCGCCGATCAGCAGTCCGAGCTCGGCGCAATGCAGAGAGATGTGCTCCGGTGCGTGGCCATAGCCGCTGATGCACTTCCAGTGGCGGCCTCCCACGCTCAGGGTGTCGCCATCTTGTATGCGGCGGTACTGGCTGGGCATGGAGGGTACCAGCGACGGAAAGTAAGTGGAGCGGGCCGCGACCTGTTCCATCGCGTTCGGATCGTTCAGCCCATGCCTGGCAAAGAAGGCGGCAGCCGATTCGCCCCCGAAACCGGTTGGTCCCAGGGTGCCGATGCGAGCCATGCAGTAGTCGGTGGCACTGATCCACAGTCTCACCTGCCAGCGCTCGCACAGCCAGTGCGCCAGCCCGACATGGTCAGGGTGCATGTGAGTCACGATCACCCGCAGGATCGGTAGGCCCTCAAGTTCCTGAGCAAAAATCTGTTCCCACTGTACCCGAGCGTCGTCGTGGCTGATGCAGCAGTCCACCACACTCCAGCCTTGAACGCCGTCCACTTCGTCACGCAGCAACCACAGGTTGATGTGGTTGAGCGCGAACGGCAGCGACATGCGAATCCATTTGACGCCGGGAGCCACCAGCAGTGTGGCGCCCGGCGTGGGCAGGGCATCGCCAAACGGGTAGTGCAGCTGTTTTTCCAGTTCGTTCAAGGTGGCTCCTGATTTGCTGGATAATTGACGTTTACGTAAACGTCAATCCAACAGAGTCATTGTAGGTGGCGCAGCCTCTGCTGGCAGTCACCTTCAGCACGTACACCGGCAGGTATAACTTATGGCGACCACCTACAGCATCAGCGATCTGGCCCGGGAGTTCGACCTGACCACCCGCGCCATGCGCTTTTATGAAGACATGGGCCTGCTGCAGCCTGAGCGCTCTGGCCCTGGGGCACGCAACCGTGTCTACAGCGGCCGAGACCGGACCCGGCTCAAGCTCACCTTGCGTGCCAAGCGACTTGGTCTGAGTCTTACCGAAGCCAAAGAGATCATTGACCTGTACGACAGCCCGCGGGACACCGGGCTACAGCTGCAAAAATTTCTGGAGGTGCTGGCCAAGCACCAGCAACAGTTGGAAGCCCAGATGGTCGACCTGCAAGCCAATCTGGACGAACTCAAGGTGCACCAGCGCGAGGCGCGTGCCTTGCTGGCCAAGAGCAAAACCGGTAAGGGCCTGAAAAATGACGCCCTCTGAAGCCGCTTGGCAACGTGTAAAAGCCAGTTTTGACCGTCAGGGCATGATGCGCCACCTGGGCGCACGCCTGCTGCAGGCGACCCCCGGCCTGTGTGAGGTGGCGCTGCCCTATTCCGATCGCGTGACGCAACAGCAGGGCGGTTTCCATGGCGGCGCCATCGGCGCGCTGGCCGACATTGCTGGCGGTTACGCGGCGTTGACGGTGGTGCCCGATGGCATGGAGGTCAGCACGGTGGAGTACAAAGTGAATTTTCTGGCGGCGTTCCAGGACGGCGAGTTGCGCGCGACCGGCCGCGTCGTCAAGGCAGGCCGGCGCATCATCGTCACCAGCGCCGAGGTGTTTCACCTGGCCGTTGACGGCCGCGAGACGCTGTGCGCGCTGATGCAGCAGACGCTGGTGCCCGTGCCTAAAACCTATTGAATCCACTGATCGACAGCGTAAGGAGATGCCCCATGAATCTGCCCGGACTTGATTTTCAGCTCGGCCCTGATGTCGACGCATTGCGCGACGCGGTGCGCGACTTTGCCCAGACCGAGATCGCGCCGCGCGCGGCCGAGATCGACCGCACCGATCAGTTCCCCATGGACCTTTGGCCCAAGATGGGCGCTCTGGGCGTGCTGGGCATCACGGTCGGGGATGAGTACGGTGGCGCCAACATGGGCTACCTGGCGCACATGATCGCCATGGAAGAAATTTCGCGCGCCAGTGCCTCGGTTGGCCTAAGCTATGGGGCTCACAGCAACCTGTGCGTGAACCAGATCAAGCGCAACGGCACGCCCCAGCAGCGCCAGAAGTACCTGCCCCAGCTCATCAGCGGTGAGCATATTGGCGCGCTGGCCATGAGCGAGCCCGGCGCCGGCAGCGACGTGCTGAGCATGAAGCTCAAGGCCGAGGACAAGGGTGGCTACTACCTGCTCAACGGCAGCAAGATGTGGATCACCAATGGCCCGGACGCCGACACCCTGGTGGTCTATGCCAAAAGCGAGCCCGAACTCGGTGCGCGCGGCGTCACCGCCTTCTTGATTGAAAAAGGCATGCCGGGCTTCAGCATCGCGCAAAAGCTCGACAAACTCGGCATGCGCGGCAGCCACACCGGCGAGCTGGTGTTTCACAACGTCGAGGTGCCGGCACACAACATATTGGGCAACCTGAACGGCGGCGCCAAGGTGCTGATGAGTGGGCTCGACTACGAGCGCGCTGTGCTCACCGGCGGCCCACTGGGCATCATGCAGTCGGTGATGGACAACGTGGTGCCCTACATCCACGACCGCAAGCAGTTTGGCCAGAGCATTGGCGAGTTTCAGCTCATCCAGGGCAAGGTGGCCGACATGTACACCGTGCTTCAGGCCGGCCGGGCCTTCGCCTACACCGTGGCTAAAAACCTCGATCTGCTGGGCAGCGAGCATGTGCGCCAGGTGCGCAAAGACTGCGCCTCGGTGATTTTGTGGTGCGCTGAAAAAGCCACCTGGATGGCAGGTGAGGGCGTGCAGATTTTTGGTGGCAACGGCTATATCAACGACTACCCGCTGGGCCGACTCTGGCGCGACGCCAAGCTGTACGAGATCGGCGCCGGTACCAGCGAAATCCGGCGCATGCTGATCGGCCGCGAGTTGTTTGCCGAAACCATGTAAGCCGCGCCGTCAGACCGGCGAAAATGCCCAACCATGAGCACCTCACTTCACCACCTGCTGGACAACAACCGCGCCTGGGCCGCCCGTATGGAGCGCGAGCGTCCGGGTTTCTTCAGCAAACTGGCGCACCAGCAAAGCCCCAAATACCTGTGGATCGGCTGCTCGGACAGTCGGGTGCCGGCCAATGAGATCACCGGGCTGGACCCGGGTGAGGTGTTTGTGCACCGCAATGTGGCCAATGTGGTGGTGCACTCCGACCTCAATGCGCTGTCAGTCATCCAGTTCGCGGTAGACCACCTCAAGGTGGAGCACATCATGGTGGTGGGCCATTACGGCTGTGGTGGCGTGCTGGCCACCTTGCGCGGCCTGCGCGTGGGTTTGGCCGACAACTGGCTGCGCCATGTGCATGACGTCAAGCTGCGGCACCGCCGCCGCATCGACCACCTGAGCGTGCCCGAGCAGGAAGACGTGCTGTGCGAGATGAACGTGATCGAGCAGGTCGGCAACGTGGCGCTGTCCAATGTGATGCAGGACGCCTGGAGCCGCGGCCAGAAGGTGTCGGTGCATGGCTGGTGCTACGGCCTCAAGGACGGCCTGGTGAAAGACCTGGGCGTGAGCATGCAGGGCCCGCACGAGGTGGTGAACGTGTTCCGCAATGCGCTCAAGCGCTACCCGCGCGGTAGCCAGCCACCGATTTGACCCCAGGATCTCCACCATGTTCCCGCAACGGCTCGACTCCTCGCTGGCCTACGACATCGCCAAGGCCATGATGGACGGCTTCAACCGCCATTACCGGCTGTTCCGCACCGAATCGGCCCGCGCCAAACGCCGTTTCGAGACCGCCGACTGGCATGGCCAGCAACGGGCCCAGCGCGAACGCATCGAGTTCTATGACCTGCGGGTGCGTGAGGCCTCAACCCGGCTCGAGCGCGAGTACAAGGCCGGCGAGCAGCCGATGGACATCTGGCATCAGGTCAAGTTGCATTACATCGGGCTGCTGGTTAACCACCACCAGCCCGAACTGGCCGAGACCTTTTTCAACTCGGTCACCACCAAGATTCTGCACCGCACCCACTTTCACAACGATTTCATCTTTGTGCGGCCGGCCGTGAGCACCGAGTACATCGAAGACGGCGCGCCCGAAGCGCGCCCGACCTACCGCGCCTATTACCCAACACCGGCAAACCTGCCGGCGATGCTGCAGCAAATGGTGCAAGACTTTGACCTGCGCCTGCCCTTTGACGATCTGCCGCGCGACGCTGCGCTGGTCGCACAGGCCCTGACGCAGGTGCTGGGCGAGGCCACGCTGCGCGCCAACTTTCAGGTGCAGGTGTTGACCAACCTGTTCTTTCGCAATAAGGGCGCCTATATTGTTGGCAAGCTGATCAACGGCTTCACCGAGTTCCCGTTTGCGCTGCCGATCCTGCATGTGCGAGCTGGCGAACAACTGGCGATTGATGCCGCCCTGTTTGGCGAGGACGACCTGCTGATGCTGTTCAGCTTTGCCCGGGCTTACTTTATGGTGGACATGGAGATTCCATCGGGCTACGTCCAGTTTTTGCGCAGCATGATGCCGCGCAAGCCGCGCAATGAGATCTACAACGCGCTTGGGCTGGCCAAGCAGGGCAAAACCCTGTTCTATCGCGATTTTCTGCACCACCTGCGCCATTCCAGCGACCATTTCCGCATCGCGCCCGGCATCAAGGGCATGGTCGATGTGTTTCCCTATGACCGTGACAAGCGCTTCGCCCAGGCCGGCCGTGTGGCCGAGCGCTTCATGGCCTGACCCTCCCCCCGAAATCCCCTCCATGTGAAGGTACAGCATCATGCGTGAATCGATCGTTATCGTGGGTGCAGCCCGTACCCCCATGGGCAGTTTTCAGGGCGACTTTGCCGCGCTGGCAGCGCATGACCTGGGCGGCGCGGCCATTGCCGCCGCCGTGCAACGCGCTGGCGTGTCGCCGGCGCAGGTGGACGAGGTGCTCATGGGCAACTGCCTGATGGCCGGCCAGGGCCAGGCGCCAGCGCGCCAAGCGGCTTTCAAAGGGGGCTTGCCCGACCGTGCGGGCGCCATCACACTGAGCAAGATGTGCGGGTCTGGCATGCGCGCGGCCATGTTGGCGCACGACATGCTGCTGGCCGGCAGCGCTGACGTGCTGGTAGCCGGGGGTATGGAGAGCATGACCAACGCGCCCTATCTGCTGCCCAAGGCGCGCGGGGGCTACCGCATCGGGCACGACCGCATCTTTGACCACATGATGCTCGACGGCCTGGAAGACGCCTACGAGAGCGGCCGCTCCATGGGCACCTTTGGCGAGGACTGCGCCGACAAGTACAGCTTCACCCGCGCCCAGCAGGACGCTTTTGCCACCGCCAGCGTGCAACGGGCGCAGGCGGCCATCCAGAGTGGTGCATTTGCCACTGAGATCATCCCGGTGGCGGTCAAAGGCCGGGGCGGCGATGTGCTGGTGGCCATCGACGAGGGCCCGGGCCGCATCAAGCTCGACAAGATCCCGACGCTGAAGCCGGCCTTCAAGAAAGACGGCACCATCACCGCCGCCAGCAGCTCCAGCATCAACGACGGCGCCGCCGCCCTGGTGCTGATGCGCAGCAGCACCGCGCAGCAGCTCGGCAGCCGTCCGCTGGCCCGCATCGTGGCGCACGCCGTGCATGCGCAGGCGCCCAACTGGTTCGCCACGGCGCCGGTCGGTGCCGTGCACACGGTGCTGGCCAAAGCCGGCTGGTCGGTGGCCGACGTGGAGCTGTGGGAGGTGAACGAGGCCTTCGCCGTGGTGCCGATGGCGCTGATGCACGAGCTGGCCCTGAGCCACGACATCGTCAACGTCAATGGCGGCGCCTGCGCGCTGGGCCACCCGATCGGCGCCAGCGGCGCCCGCATCATGGTGACGCTGATGCATGCCCTGCAGGCGCGCGGCCTGAAAAAAGGCGTCGCCACCCTGTGCATTGGCGGTGGCGAGGCCACGGCGGTTGCTGTTGAATTGCTATCATAATAATAGCTATAACCCCAATGGTGACAAGGCTTAGAGCCTGTTTTCTTATAAATTTTATCAATCCGGCTCAGATACCATGTTGCTGACCCAAGACCAGGAAATGATCCGCGACGCGGTGCGTGACTTCGCGCAGGAGCAGCTTTGGCCCCATGCCGGGCGCTGGGACAAGGAGCACCATTTCCCCAAAGACGCGCACCAGGGCCTGGCCGCACTCGGGGCCTATGGCATCTGTGTGCCCGAGGCCTATGGCGGCGCCAACCTCGATTACCTGACGCTGGCGCTGGTGCTGGAAGAAATCGCCGCCGGCGACGGTGGCACCAGCACCGTCATCAGCGTCACCAACTGCCCGGTCAACGCCATTTTGTTGAACTACGGCTCCGAGGCGCAAAAACAGCAGTGGCTGGTGCCGCTGGCGCGTGGCGAGATGCTGGGCGCCTTTTGCCTGACCGAACCGCACGTGGGCTCGGACGCCTCGGCGCTGCGCACCACCGCTGTGCGCGAGGGCGACAGCTATGTGATCAACGGCGTCAAGCAGTTCATCACCAGCGGCAAACACGGTGACCTGGCCATCGTTATCGCCGTCACCGACCCCGGCGCCGGCAAAAAAGGCATGAGCGCGTTTGTGGTGCCGACCCGCACCCCGGGCTATATGGTGGCGCGGCTGGAGGACAAGCTCGGCCAACACAGCAGCGACACAGCGCAGATCAATTTTGATGAGTGCCGCATTCCGGTGGAGAACCGGCTGGGCGAAGAGGGCGAGGGCTACCGCATTGCACTCGGCGGGCTGGAGGGCGGGCGCATCGGCATTGCCGCGCAAAGCGTGGGCATGGCGCGCAGCGCGCTGGATGTGGCCATTGCCTACGCCAAGGAGCGTCAGAGCTTTGGCACCGCCATCTTCAACCACCAGGCGGTGGGGTTTCGGCTGGCCGATTGCGCCACCCAACTCGAGGCCGCCCGCCAGCTGATCTGGCACGCTGCCAGCCTGCGCGATGCTGGCCGGCCCTGCCTGAAAGAAGCAGCCATGGCCAAGCTGTTTGCCAGCGAGGCCGCCGAACAGATTTGCAGCGCCGCTATTCAGACCCTCGGTGGCTACGGCTATGTCAGCGACTTTCCGCTGGAGCGCATCTACCGCGACGTGCGCGTATGCCAGATTTACGAGGGCACCTCGGACGTGCAGAAAATCATCATTCAGCGGGCCTTGGCCTGAGTTCGACAGCGCCCTAGCAAGATCTTTTCGTTAGCTTGAGCTGCGCCTGCCGGCCGCTGTTTATCGCGCCCGGTTTTGCCAAGTGGGCATCGTGAGTACACCCGTCCCGGATTCTTGCATCACTTGGGCCGGGTTATTGACCCAAGGGCTGCCACTTGTGCGGTATCCTTGTTGAACGGTGGGCAAGCGTCGTGTAGCGGTTCTTCCAGGTATTTTCGAGCAAAGCATTTGATCCGAATCTAATAATGACTGGAAAAAATGAGTCCGATGAAAACAAGATTTCAACCGCTGCGGTTTACGCTGGCTGCGTACATCACGGCCTTAGTTGTGATGGTCTCGCTGTCCATACTCACTATTTCATATTTGAGTAGCACGCGATCATTGTTGGTGGTTTCCGAGAACATGATGACGGAGACCTCCAAGGGTATTTTCCAGAAATTCAGCAATCTGCTCCGCGCTGCTGAAGATGCGAATGAAGTGGTTAGCTTGCTGATCTCTAATGGAACGCTGGACCCCAATGACGGCCAGCGCACCATGGATTTGGCTGCCGGGCTGTTGAGCAATAACGAAGGGTTTTCTTCGGTAGAAGTCGCGCTGGCTAACGGTTCCAAGTTTATGGCCGCGAGGGAGATCGACGGCACCATTATGCGTCGCGCTGACGTAAGAACCAACAAGAACGTGACGCAGTCCTTCTATTACGACAGCGTGGTTGCCCTGAACCGCAAATCAGACAATGTAAAAACTCTTGAGCAAGGCTATGACGCCCGGAAGAGACCCTGGTTTGTGACAGCGGTTGTAGCCGGGAAGTTGGTCTGGACCGACATGTACGTTAGCGGCATGGCGCAGCAGTTGGTCTACTCATGCGTCATGCCAATCTACGACAAGGATAGACATCTTGTTGCAGTCGCTGCCATCGACATCAAGCTGGTCACTCTATCGAAATTCCTCAACACGATCAAAATTTTTGAAAATGGTAAGCCTTTTGTTGTGAATGCAAAAGATGAGGCGATCGCTATCCCGATCAAGTCTGACAAGGATCTTCAGCAAATCTTCAAACTCAACCCGCCAGGAAGCAAGGAGCCTTACGGTCTCTACAGTTTGAATGAATTGCCACAGGCAGATATTCGTACGGCGTTGGTGGCAAACCGTCGCAACGGGGAAAGTTTTTTCGAATTTGAAGACGAGCGCGGTGAGTCTAATATCGCCAGCGTGGTCGACTTCCCGTTCGGCTCGACCCAGTTCAAAATTGGCATTATTGTCCCGAAGAGTGATCTCTTGGGTGATATCAGTCGGAACACGCGCTTGATGCTGCTGGGTGTCCTTCTGTTCTTGATGGTCGCCGTCCTGATCGTATGGCGCATGTCACAAAGAATCTCGGGCTCTTTGTCCTTGCTTTCTGAAGAGGTTGACAAGGTTAGCAGGCTGGAACTGGATTCGAACGTTGTGATTGACACAAAGATCTTGGAGGTTGCCAGAATTGACGCAGCTGTGATGGGTATGAAGCGCGGCCTGCGTTCCTTCAAGAGGTATGTTCCATCAGACCTTGTGCTCCAACTCAATGCCCTCAAAATGGAGGCTAAGCTTGGCGGTGAGCGACAAAATCTGACGCTTTTTTTCACTGATATCGCTGACTTCACAGCGATCTCCGAAAAGCTGTCGCCAGAAGAACTCGTCGAGCAGTTGGGTATCTACTTCAACGGCATGAGCCGAATCGTTCTTGACAACGCCGGCACTTTGGATAAGTACATTGGTGACGCCATCATGGCGTTCTGGGGCGCACCAGTGGCGCAAGCAAATCACGCTTGGCTGGCCTGCGCTACGGCGCTCAAATGTCAACAGTATCTCAGTGCGCTTGCGATTGAATCACAGGCAAAGTCCCACGCTGTTTTTAACACCCGAATCGGTATTCACACAGGCGACGTCATTGTGGGCAATATCGGGTATGAAGAGCGTATGAATTACACCGTCATCGGGGACGCGGTTAACCTGGCCAGTCGACTTGAGGCGCTCAATAAGTTTTACCGGACAAAGATTTTGATCAGTGAGGACACGTTCCGCCTCGTCGGCAACGATTTTGTCGCCCGTCAAGTCGATTTGGTCGCGGTCAAGGGAAAAGCGCTCGGCGTGCCGATCTACGAACTCATCGCTGCAAGGGGTGATGTTGACCTTGAGCAGAACGCATTGTTGCAAACTTATAACCGTGGCATGGCGCTTTACATGGCGCAATGCTGGGCACTTGCCAAGGATGAATTTATGAAGGCGATGATGCTTTCCCCAGACAAGGCAGACTACCCCTCAGGCTTGCTCGCCAAACGTTGCGAAGAATTTATGCTGGAGTCACCCGGGCCTGACTGGAATGGTGTCTACATCCACCACTCCAAATAGTCGATCACATCCATGCGCTTGACGGGCCCCCTTGGCCCGAAGCATCTGCACGCTGGATCGATGGGACAATGCCGACACGTCCCTGCCAACCCCGGAAACCCCCATGCCCACCACCCCCAGCGACCCACATCGCATCACACCCGTATGAGCGCGCCCCACTTTGAGGCCGTGCTGTTTGACTGCGACGGCGTGCTGGTGGACAGCGAACCCCTCACCAACGGCGTGCTGCGCGACATGCTGGCCGAGCGCGGCTGGCCGCTGACGCTGGACGAATGCATGTTGCAGTTTGTCGGCAAGGCAGTCAGCGACGAAGCCGTGCTGATCGAGCAGAAAACCGGCACCCCGGTCACCGACGACTGGCTGGCCAGCTTTCGCCATCGGCGCAACGTGGCGCTGCAGGCGCAGGTCAGCGCCATCCCCAACGTGGCAGACGCGTTGCACCGCATCCACGCCGGCCACGATGGCCGCATTGCCTGCGCCTCTGGCGCCGACCGCTTCAAGGTGGAGTTGATGCTGGGCAAGCTGGGCCTGCTGCGCTATTTTGAGCAGCGCATTTTCAGCGGCCACGAGATGCCGCGCTCTAAACCCCACCCCGACGTCTACTTGGCCGCCGCCACCGCGCTGGCCGCCCTGCCCACGCGCTGCGCCGTGGTCGAGGACACCCTGACCGGCGTGCGCGCCGGCGTGGCTGCCGGTGCCACGGTGTTTGCCTACGTGCCGCCGAGCTCGCGGCATGTGGACGCCGGGGTGCTGCGCCAGGCGGGCGCATACCATGTGTTCGACGACATGGCGCTGCTGCCAGGCTTGCTTGGGCTGTAAAACCTGACACAATTGACGTTTACGTCAACGTCAACTCACCATGATCGAGCCGCAGCCCGGTATCCGGCTGGCGATGCTTGACCGGAAAGCCGTCCCATGCCTGTTCTGGAGACCCGACTCAGCGCCCGCGCTGCCGATTTTCTGGCCAATGCCGCCGCCATGCGCAGCCTGGTTGATGATCTGCGCGCCAAGTTTGACCAAGTGGCGCAGGGTGGCGGCGAGACCGCCCGGGCCCGCCACAGTGCGCGTGGCAAATTGCTGCCGCGCGATCGGGTCGAGATGCTGCTTGACCCCGGCACACCCTTTTTGGAGCTGTCGCCACTGGCGGCGCTGGGCATGTACCCGGACCGCGACGGCAGCGACAGCGCGCCCTGCGCCGGTCTGATTGCCGGCATCGGCCGCGTCAGTGGCGTGGACTGCATGATTGTGTGTAACGACGCCACGGTCAAGGGTGGCACCTATTACCCGATGACGGTCAAAAAGCACCTGCGCGCGCAGGAAGTGGCCCAGCAAAACCACCTGCCTTGCATTTACCTAGTGGACTCGGGCGGCGCCAACCTGCCGAACCAGGACGAGGTGTTTCCAGACCGCGATCACTTCGGCCGTATTTTCTTCAACCAGGCCAACATGAGTGCGCAGGGCATTGCCCAGATTGCCGTGGTCATGGGCAGCTGCACCGCCGGCGGCGCCTACGTGCCGGCGATGAGCGACGAAGCCATCATCGTCAAAAACCAGGGCACCATCTTCCTGGGCGGCCCGCCGCTGGTGAAAGCCGCCACCGGCGAGGTGGTGACCGCTGAAGACTTAGGCGGTGGCGACGTGCACACCCGGCTGTCGGGCGTGGCCGACCACCTAGCCCAGAACGACGTGCACGCGCTGGCGCTGGCCCGTGCCGCTGTCAAGAACTTGAACCGAAAAAGGCCTCCAGCCCTTGCTGGGCTTGAGGTTATTGCTCCTAAATATGCAGCAGAAGAGCTGTATGGCGTGATCCCGGTCGACACGCGCAAGCCCTTTGACGTGCGCGAGATCATTGCCCGCATCGTGGATGGATCCGAGTTCGACGAGTTCAAGGCGCGTTTTGGCACCACCTTGATCACTGGCTTCGCCCGCATCGAGGGCATGCCGGTCGGCATCATTGCCAACAACGGCATCCTGTTTTCCGAGTCGGCGCTCAAGGGCGCGCACTTCATCGAGCTGTGCTGCCAGCGCAAGATCCCACTGGTGTTTTTGCAGAACATCACCGGCTTCATGGTCGGGCGCAAATACGAGAACGAGGGCATCGCGCGCAACGGCGCCAAGATGGTCACTGCCGTGGCCACGGCCGCCGTGCCGAAGTTCACCATCATCATCGGCGGCAGTTTCGGTGCCGGCAACTACGGCATGTGCGGCCGCGCCTACAGCCCGCGCTTTTTGTGGATGTGGCCGAACGCTCGCATCTCGGTGATGGGCGGCGAGCAGGCCGCCAGCGTGCTGGCCACCGTCAGGCGCGAA